>P_1C_Liq_1_UnCtyDRAFT_1000299_pt1 | contig 11788 bp, 13 predicted proteins | sample Pon1CUnioCityCA_2_FD_10230 | JGI IMG/M metagenome (IMG submission 10230) | reverse complement strand
ACCGCCATGTGCATGGCCACATCCATGCTCAGCCCCTGGGCCTGGAAGATCGGCAGGAGCATGGGCACGACAATCACCCCGCCGCCGATACCGAACAGGCCCGAGACAAATCCGACCACCGCACCGGCGGCGATATAGATGAGCAGCGACAGCACCATGACCTCATTCCCGCGCACGCAAACCGACAGTATGTCATTTGCTCTACAATGGGTGCATCGACAAGCCAATCAGGGAGAGCGCGGCAATCATGCGCATCCAGACTGTCTGCATACTCGGCGGCACCGGATTCGTCGGTCGCCAGATCGCCAACCGCCTCGCCAACACCCCCATCCGGATCAAGGTGCTGACGCGGCGGCGCGAGCGCAATCGCCACCTGCTGCCGATTCCCAACCTCGAGCTGGTGGAGACCGACATCCATGACGCGCAGCAGCTTGCTGCACAGCTCGAGGGGGTGGATGCCGTCATCAATCTGGTGGCGATCCTCAACGAATCGGGCAAACCCGGCCGGGACTTCGAGACCGTCCATGTCCGGCTGGTCGAGAAGCTGCTCGAGGCCTGCCACACCGCCGGCGTCAAACGACTGCTACACATGAGCGCGCTGGGCGCCGATATCGACGGGCCCAGCCGCTATCAGCAGACCAAGGGCGAGGGCGAGCGCCTGGCGTTGGCCGCCCACGGTGATGATCTGGCGGTGACGGTATTCAAGCCCTCGGTGGTCTTCGGCCCCGCCGACAGCTTTCTCAACACCTTTGCCGGTCTGCTCAGGATGGCGCCGGTGATGCCCCTGCCAACGCCCGAGGCCAAATTCCAGCCCGTGTACGTCGACGATGTGGCGGCGGCCTTCGAGACCGCTCTCAGCGATCGCAAGACCTTTGGCAAGACCTACGAGCTGGGCGGCCCGACGGTCTACTCGCTGAAAACGCTGGTGCGCTATGTGGCCGAACTGCTGGGTATCAAGCGCGCGATCATCGGGCTGCCCGACGGCCTGTCGCGGCTGCAGGGCCGGGTCATGCAGCGCGTGCCGGGCCAGCCCTACACCTACGACAACTACCTGTCCGCGCAGGTGGACAATGTCTGCAGCCATAACGCCCTGCCCGATCTGGGGATTCACCCGACTGCCCTCGAAGCGGTGGCGCCGGGTTATCTGGGCGGGCAAAAGTCCCGCGACCGCTACGACGAGTGGCGTCGCGATGCGGGCCGTCACTCCGAGTGACCACGGCCGGCCTCGAAATTTATGCGGTGGGCGGGGCCGTTCGCGATCGGCTGCTGGGCCTGCCGGTGCACGAGCACGACTGGGTGGTGGTCGGTGCCAGCCCCGAGGCCATGACCGAGCGCGGCTTCGAACCGGTGGGGCGCGAGTTTCCGGTGTTCCTGCATCCGCGCACCCACGAGGAATATGCCCTGGCGCGCACCGAGCGCAAGACCGGACCCGGCTATCACGGGTTTACCTTTCACGCCGACCCCGAGGTCAGCCTGGAAGCTGACCTGGCGCGCCGCGACCTGACCGTCAACGCCATGGCCGAGGCGCCGGACGGCACCCTGATTGATCCCTTTCAGGGCCATGACGACCTCAAGGCCCGGCGGCTGCGGCATGTCTCCGCGGCCTTTCGTGAAGACCCCGTGCGCATCCTGCGGCTGGCCCGGTTTGCCGCCCGCCTGGCGCCGCTGGGCTTTGGGGTGGCCGACGAAACACTGAGCCTGTGCCGCGAGATGGTCGCCAATGGCGAGGTCGAGGCGCTGGTCCCCGAGCGGGTCTGGCAGGAGACCGCCAAGGCGCTGATGGCGCCCGCGCCGGGCGAGTACATTCGCGTCCTGCGCGAGTGCGGGGCGCTGGCGGTGCTCATGCCCGAGGTGGACTGCCTGTTCGGCATCCCGCAGCCCGCCGACCATCACCCGGAAGTCGATACCGGCGACCATATCCTGCGGGTGCTCGCGCAGGCCGTGCGGTTGGATGCCGACCTGGCTACACGCTTCTCGGCCCTGGTGCACGACCTGGGCAAGGGCGTGACACCGACCGAGCAGCTGCCCGGTCATCGGGGTCACGAGGCCCGCGGCGTGCCGCTGGTCAAGGCACTGTGCGAGCGACTCCGGGTGCCGGCGGCGTGCCGTGACCTGGCCCTGGGTGTGACCCGGTATCACCTGGACTGCCATCGCGTGCAGGCGCTGGCGGCCGACGATGTGCTGGCGCTGCTGGAAGGCCTGGATCTGTTTCGGCGGCCTGAGCGGCTGGATCCGTTTCTGCTGGCCTGCGAGGCGGACTACCGCGGCCGCAAGGGGCTCGAGGAGCGGCCCTATCCGCAGGCCGAGTGGCTACGCACCGCCCTTGCCGGCTGCCGCGAAGTGGACGCCTCGGCGTTCGTTGAATCAGGACTCAGCGGGCCGGCCATCGGCACCGCCATCCGCGAGGCTCGTATCGAGGTCATTGCCCGGCTGCAGGCCCAGCACCGCTGAACATCACCAGCAACACCCCGCCCAGCACCAGCCGGTAGATGACAAACGGCGTCATGCCAAGCCGCGCGACCAGTGCCAGAAACACCCGAATGCACAGATAGGCGGAGACGCCCGAGACCAGTGCGCCAAAACCGAACACCCCCCAGTGCACGGCCGCGTCGGCGTTGCTCAGCTGCAGCGCCTTCCAGGCACCCGCCAGGGCGATGGCCGGCATCGAGAGCAGAAACGAGAATCGCGCCGCCGCCGTTGCCTCCAGCCCCAGCCACAGGCCTGCGGTCATGGTGATGCCCGAGCGTGATGTCCCCGGGATGATCGCAAGGACCTGGGCGGCGCCGATGAACAGCGCCGCTCCCGGCCCAATGCTGTGCTCATCGCGCGGGCCGGCACGCCGCGCGGCGACCCAGAGCAGGACCCCGAAACCGATGGTGGCGGCGGCGATCACCCGTGGGTCACGAAACACGCCTTCGGCGGCGTCCGCCAGAATCAGGGCGCCGGCCACCAGGGGCAGCGTGCCGATGATCAGCGCCCAGCCCAGCCGGCTTTCGCCCACCGGCTGCCGCCGCCAGACGGACACCAGCGTGTCGCCGACCAGCGGCCCCACCTGGCGGCGGAAATGCAGCATCACCGCCAGCAGCGTGCCGACATGGACCGCCACATCAAAGGCGAGCCCCTGATCCGGCCAGCCCAGCAGTCGCGGCACCAGAATCAGATGCGCCGAACTGGAAATGGGCAGAAATTCGGTCAGGCCCTGGATCAGGCCCAGCCAGAACGCCTGGACAAAGTCCATTCAGGCGCACCTCGAGCGATAGACGGGTGCCACCGGGTCCATATCCCGCCGCAGCCGACTCACCGGAACCGGCACGAACTGCCCGGCAATGTCCGCGGTGACGCCCTGGCGTATGCGATTGCTGATCATCAGCTCCCTTCCCCATGCAAAGCCCGCCAGCCGTGCCGCGCGATTGACCGTATCGCCGATGGACGTATAGGTGCGCCGCGTTTCGGCTCCCAGGGTGCCCATGGCCACATGACCGCGGTGCAAACCGGCACCGATGGGCATCACCGTCGCCTCGGGACAACGCATCACCGGCAGGGCCCGGGCCACTACCTCAAGAGCGCAGCGGCAGGCGTTTTCCTCCATCCCCGCGCCCTCGAAAACCGCCATCAGTCCGTCGCCGGTAAAGTTGTCGACATAGCCGTTGTAGTATTCGATCAACCGGATCTGGCGGCCAATACAGGCATCGACGGTGCGAAACAGGGCATCCAGATCGATGGTCGGCGACAGATCGGTAAATCCCCGAATGTCGGTGAAAAGGATACACACATCGGCACTGTGAGGGGATTGGAGGCGGCGCTGGGCGGCGGGGCCGGCATCAAGCAGTTCGCGGACCGGAGGCGAGAGATACGACGAAAACCATGCATTGTTTTGCGGGCCGGGGGAGTCCATTCCGTTCTCCGGTGGCTGATTGTGATGAATAATCCTTTTATTTAGTACTAAATTAATTTCTTTTTGGTGACAAGCGCGCCCGATGGTCGGCAAAGGCAAAACCCGGCAGTGGCGCGTCCATGCCACGGCCCAGGCCCAGCACCTTGAAACGCTCGCCGAGCTCGTCGGGAAAGATCAGCGGCTTGGCGCTTTGCGCCAGTTCGGCCGCCCGATGGGGGTCATCGCCGGCCCGGGCCTGGAGCACCTCGGTCAATCCGGCGCCGGTCAGAAAATTGCCCTGGGTGGAAAAGCCGAGCAGGTCCAGCCCCGCGTCGATGCCGGCGTCGGCCACCGCGGTGAAGTCCACCGAAGCGGTGATGTCCTGCAGCCCGGGCCAGAAGAACGGATCGTCGTGGGCGCGATGGCGGTAGTGGCACAACAGCGTGCCGGTGGCGCGCTGGGGGTGGTAGTACTCGGCCCGGGGATAGCCATAGTCGATAAGAAACGCCGCCCCGGCCGCCAACAGCTCGCCCAGTTCAGCCACCCAGGGGGCCAGCGATGGACACCACTCCGAGCAGTAGCCGGCTGGCAGCCGCTCGCCGATGGCGGTTTCAATGCCGGTGACCGCGGCTTGCAGCTCGTCATCGGCGGGCCGGGTCTGCCAGGCCAGCGCACCGGCCTCGTCATGCCCCACCGCCAGACAGTCCACACCCGTGGCGGTGCGCTGAAAGCGCCGCACGGGCAATGCATCCATGACCTCGTTGGCCAGCACCACGCCGCGGATCGGGGTGGCCGGCAGCCGCTCGAGCCAGGCCACGCGATCGCGCAGATCCGGATCCAGGGCCTCCAGCGTACGCGCCTGTTCGGCGCGCAGGTCGGCACTGACCTCGATGATCAGATAACGCGCCGGCCGGGCATCGGCGGCCGCCAGCGCCTCGAGCAGGTCCGCCGCCATGCGGCCGGTGCCCGCGCCAAACTCCAGCACCGTATCGCCATCCACCGCCTCGAGGGTGCGCTGCACCTCGCGGGCCAGGGTCCAGGCAAACAGCGGCGACATCAGCGGCGCGGTGGTAAAGTCACCGCCCGCCCCAAAGCGCGTCTGCCCGGCGCTGTAATACCCCAGACCCGGGGCATAAAGCGCCAGCGCCATATACTCGGCAAAGTCCATCCGCCCACCGGCCATGGCAATCGCGGCATCGATTCGCGCGCGCAGCTCGGCGCTGTGCCGCGCGGCGGCCTCGTCCGGTGTCGGCGGTGCCTCGGGGCCATCACGCCGGGCCATGATCAGCCGCCGTTTTCGGCAGAAAGATCGAGGGGAATTTCCACCAGCCCGTCAGCATCCTCAAAGGACGCCCAGATGTCGGCGTAGCGCCGGCCATCCAGCGGGTGGCGCTCATCCGGGGCAATGTCCATCAGCGGCTTGAGCACAAACGCGTATTTAAGGATTTCGTCCCGCGGCAGGATCGGGACATCGTCGCGGATGATATTGCCGAGCGTGAGCAGATCGATATCCAGGGTTCGGGCGCTGAATCGCCGATCCGTGCGCTGCCGGCCCTGCTCGGTCTCAATCTCGCGGCAGGCGGCGGCCAGCTGATCGACGGCGGTGTCGGTGTCGAGCCCAACCACCAGGTTGTAGAAGTCATCACCGTCAAAGCCGACGGCACGGGTCTGGTAGACCGGGGAGAGCGTCAGCGGTCCGAAGCGCTCGTTCAACGCGGCGACAGCGGCGCGGACGTGGCGCTCGGGTTCGATATTGCTGCCGATGCTCAGATAGGCACGATTCATGGGACCTCTGATTGGCTTCGGGTAATACGGACACCGACGTTCCGGGCGGCCGGGATTGCCCCGGGCTTGCGCAGGGTCAGCTCGACCTGCGCGACGCGGCGATCTTCGAGCACCACGCCGGTAAGCCGTTCCGCCAGCGTCTCGATGAGCTGGCAGTCGGACGCCGCCGCATGCTGGGTCAGCCGATCGCTGAGGGCGGCGTAATCCACCGCCGCATCGATCGCATCGCTCGCAGCGGCCGGCGTGGTGTCCACCGACAGGGTCAGATCCAGCTCAAGGCGCTGGGCAAAGGCCCGCTCCCAGGCATGGACACCGATCACGGCGCGCAGCGGGAGTGCCTCGAGGAACACAGTATCCATAGCGCCCGGAGCATTTCATGTCGCCGCGGCCAGCACAAGGCCCGCTTGACCCGGTCCCCGGCAGCCGATGGAATACCGCCATGATCGACCTTGCCCTTGTCCTCCTCGGCTATCTGGCCGGCTCTGTGTCCACTGGCGTGCTGGTGGCCCGGCTGCTTGGCCTGGGTGATCCGCGCCACGACGGCAGCGGCAACCCGGGGGCCACCAACGTACTGCGCCTGGGCGGACGCTCCGCGGCGCTGGCCACGCTGCTCGGCGATGCGCTCAAGGGGGTCGTGCCAGTGCTGATCGCCCATGCCCTGGGACTGCCCGGCATCACCGTGGCCGCCGTCGGCGGCGCGGCCTTTCTGGGCCACTTGTATCCGGTGTTCTTCGGCTTTCAGGGCGGCAAGGGCATCGCCACCGGCATCGGGATTTTCATCGCCGCGGCATGGCCGGCGGGCCTGGCAGTGGTACTGACCTGGCTGGTGGTGGCCGGGCTTGCCCGCGTGTCATCTCTGGCGGCACTGGTCAGTTTTGCCCTGGCACCGGCCTATTTCCTGGTGATCTCTTCGGCGCCGGCGCTGGCGGGGATGGCCGCGGGGATGGCGCTGCTGACCGCCTGGCGGCATCGCAGCAATATCCGGCGCATCGCCAGCGGCACCGAGCCGCGCATCGGGCGGCGCTAGTCCACGGCCACCGGCGGCCGCAGCTCGTCGAGCGGCCAGCGGGGGCGCACATCGGCACCGTCGCCGCCGTGCTCGCCGGCAGCCATCCGGCAGTGGCCGGCATAGGCGATCATCGCGCCGTTGTCGGTGCAGAACGCCAGCCGCGGAAATGCCACCGCCGCGCCCTCGGCGGCGGCGACCGAGCGCAGTCGCTCGCGCAGCGCCTGATTGGCGCCCACGCCGCCGGCCACCACCAGATGGCCCGCACCGGTGGCCTGAAGCGCCCGACGCACCTTGATGGCAAAGGTATCCACCACGGCATCCTGAAAGGCCCGGGCCACCGTCTCGCGCGCAAGCGGCGGGTCGGCATCGCGCACGGCATTGAGCACGGCGGTCTTGAGCCCGCTGAAGCTGAAGTCGAACCCTGGCCGGTCGGTCATCGGGCGCGGAAACCGCAGCGATCCCGCCTGCCCCTCACGGGCCAGCGCCTCGAGCTGCGGCCCGCCCGGATAGGGCAGCCCGAGCAGCTTGGCGGTCTTGTCAAAGGCCTCGCCGGCGGCATCATCCAGCGACTCGCCCAGCACCCGGTAGCAACCCAGACCGGTCACCTCGACCAGCAGGGTATGGCCGCCGGAAACCAGCAGCGCCACAAATGGAAACCCCGGGGGATCGGCCTCGAGCATCGGCGCCAGCAAGTGCGCTTCCATGTGATGGACGCCCAGCACCGGGCGATCGAGCGCCCAGCCCAGGCTCTCCGCCACCGCCGCGCCCACCAGCAGCGCCCCGGCCAGCCCCGGCCCGCGGGTGTAGGCCACGGCATCAATGTCGGCGGGCCGATGCCCCGTCTCGCTCAGGCATTCCTCCACAAGCGGCAGCACCCGGCGGATGTGATCGCGCGAGGCGAGCTCGGGCACCACCCCGCCGTAGCGGGCATGGGTGGCCGCCTGGCTGTGCAGACGATGGCTCATCAGCCCGGCGTCATCCGAGTACAGGGCAATACCGGTCTCATCGCAGGAGGTCTCGATGCCCAGGGTGATCATCGACGGGCTCGGGCGTTGGGCTTTTGCAATCGTGGGGCTCTCCGCTTAAACTGCAGGGCTGGATCAAGGTTCGAAGATTCTACTTCGTTTACAGCAACACGGTAAGGTTAGAGCACTATGCCGAACGTCAAGGTTCGCGAGAACGAGCCCTTCGAGGTGGCCCTCCGCCGCTTCAAGCGCTCCTGCGAGAAGGCCGGTGTACTCTCGGAAGTACGTCGCCGCGAGCACTATGAAAAGCCCACCCAGGAGCGCAAGCGCAAGCAGGCAGCGGCGGTCAAGCGCCATGCCAAGCGCGTGCAGCGCGAAAACCAGCGCGGTCAGCGCCTCTACTGAGGGACGCCCGCGCAGTGAGTGAACTCGGCACGCAGCTGTCCGATGCCGTCAAGGCGGCGATGCGCGCGGGCGACAAGCCGCGCCTCGGCACGCTGCGAATGATCAGCGCCGCGATCAAGCAAAAGGAAGTCGACGAGCGTCGCACGCTCGAAGACGCCGATGTGCTCGCAATCCTCGACAAGATGGTCAAGCAGCGGCGCGAATCCATCGAGCAGTACGAGGCGGCCGGGCGCGCCGAGCTGGCCGCGGCCGAAAAGGCCGAAATCGCGGTGATCGGCGAGTTCCTGCCCAAGGCCCTCGACGAGGCCGAGATCGACGCCCAGGTCGCCGCTGCCATCGAGCAGACCGGGGCCGAGTCGGTGCGTGACATGGGCCGGGTCATGGCTGTGCTCAAGCCACAGATGCAGGGGCGTGCCGACATGAGTGCGGTCAGCGCCCGCGTCAAACAGCAACTGGCCTGACCACTCGCCCCCGGTAACCGGCGCTTTGCCGTAGACTGGCAGCCATGGCCGGCCGAATCCCCGACTCCTTTATCGACGAGCTGCTCGCGCGCATCGACATTGCCGACGTGGTGGGCGAGCGCGTCCAGCTAAAGCGCTCGGGCAGCAATCAGATGGGCCTGTGCCCGTTCCATGGTGAAAAGACCCCTTCCTTTACCGTCAGCACCGACAAGCAGTTCTACCACTGCTTTGGCTGCGGCGCCCACGGCAGCGCAATCCGCTTTCTCATGGAATACGATCGCCTCGACTTTCGTGAGGCGGTCGCCCAGCTCGCCCAGATGGCCGGCATGGAAATGCCCGCGAACACCGCCGATCCCGGCATCCAGAATAATCACGCCCCGCTGTTTGCCGTGCTCGAGCGTGCCGATCGCGCCTATCAGCAATGGCTTCGTCAGCACCCGCAGCGCCAGCGTGCCATCGACTACCTGCAACAACGCGGCCTGAGCGGCGAAATCGCCCAGCGCTTCGGCATCGGCTTTGCGCCGCCGGGCTGGGACAATCTGCTGGGGCGGCTCGGCGCGGCCGATGAGCTCAAGCAGGCGGGCCTGGTCATCGAGCGCGACGACGGACGGGTCTATGACCGCTTCCGCGACCGGATCATGTTTCCGATCCGGGATCGCCGCGGGCGTACGGTGGGGTTTGGCGGCCGAGTCCTCGACGACGGCGAGCCGAAGTACCTCAACTCGCCCGAAACGCCAGTGTTCCACAAAGGCGAGTCGCTCTACGGGCTCTACGAGGTACTGCAGGCCGACCGCCAGCCCGCCGACATCGTGGTGGTCGAGGGCTATATGGACGTGGTCGCCCTGGCCCAGCACGGCCTGCCCCGGGCGGTTGCCACCCTCGGCACCGCCACCTCGACCCGCCAGGTCGAGCGGCTGCTGAAGACCACCGGCGACGTCATCTTCTGCTTTGACGGCGACAGCGCCGGTCGACAGGCCGCCTGGCGCGCGCTGGAAAACGCCCTGCCCACCATGCGTCAGGGCCGTCAGATCCGCTTTCTGTTTCTGCCCGACGGCGAAGACCCCGATAGCCTCGTGCGCGGCCATGGCCGCGAGGCCTTCGAGACGCAGCTGCAACGCGCCACGCCGTTGTCGGATTATCTGATCGAGCGCCTCGAGGCGGATACCGACCTGCAGAGCATGGATGGCCGGGCGCGGTTTGTTGAAAAGGCCCTGCCGCTGCTGCAGCGCCTGCCCCCGGATGTCTACCGGCACATGCTCTGCGAGCGCATCGCCGGTCTGGCACGCCTTGAAACCGACTACCTCGAAGGGGTGGTGGATGGCCGCGAGACCCTCACCCGTGATCAGCGCGCCCGGCGCCGCGAGCCGGTGGCCGTGGACAATGCCGGCGTCCGGCGCACCCCGGTACGCCTTGCCATTGCGCTGCTGCTGGAATCGCCCGGGCTGGCGCAGACCATCGATGATCTGGATGCGCTCAAGCGCCTCAATGACCTGCCAGGGCTACCGCTGCTGCTGGACATGCTTGAACTCGCCCGCCACGACCCCCATCTCAATGCCAGTGCGATACTTGAGCGGTTTCAGGGCAGCGAGCACGAGAGCGCCCTCTGGAAGCTCGCCACCTGGAATCATCTGGTACCCGCCGAAGGCCTGGCGGCGGAATTCGCCGACGCCATGGCGCAGATTCGGCGCATTGCGGTGGAACGACGCCTGACTCAGCTCAATGAGCGCCTTCAGGCAGGCACCCTCACGACCGATGAATGGTCTGAGTGGATACGACTTAAACAATCGGGACACAATCGCTGACGGCATTGTAGATTAGCCAGTCAATGCTAAGATACGCTGTTATGCATTAATTGCGTCCCACCGACACAACTCCGGCATCGGTAATCTATGGCAAGCCAGGATCAGCAATCCCAGATTCGCGAACTCATTGCCCGCGGCAAAGAGCAGGGATACCTCACCTATGCGGAGGTCAACGATCATCTGCCCGACGATATCGTCGAGCCCGAGCAGATCGAAGACATCATCAGCATGATCAACGACATGGGGATTCCGGTCCACGAGACCGCGCCCGATGCCGACACCCTGATGCTCAGCGACAGCGCCGTGTCCACCGATGAGGACGAGGCCGAAGAGGCCGCGGCGGCCCTCGCGGCCGTGGACGCCGAGTTTGGCCGTACCACTGACCCGGTGCGCATGTACATGCGCGAAATGGGCACGGTCGAGCTGCTCACCCGCGAGGGCGAGATCGAACTGGCCAAGCGTATCGAGGACGGGCTCGACCAGGTGCTGCGCGCGCTGTCGGGCTACCCCGAGTCGTCGCGCACCATGGTTGCCCTGCACAAGGGCATCCAGAACGGCGAACTGCGTCTGGCCGAAGTGGTGGCCGGATTCCGCAACGTCAGCGAGCTGGTCGACAACGTCCCCGAAGTGGTCGCGCGCCATCAGGCGCAGGCCGACGAGGCCGCCCGCGAGGCCGAGGCCCGCGAGGCGGAAGCCGAGGACGACGAGGAGGTGGCAGCGCCTGAGACCGGCCCCGATCCCGAGCGCGCGGCGGAGATCTTCGATCGCATCGAGGTGCTGCACGCCGAGCTGGTCGAAACCCTTGAGCACGACGGATCGGACAGTCCGCGGGTCGGCGAGATCCGCGAGGAGATGACCGGGCTGTTCCTGGCCATCAAGTTTGTGCCCAAGGTCATCGATGGGCTGGCCTCCAACCTGCGCAAGGCGGTGGAAGGCGTGCGCGCCGGCGAGCGCGAAGTCATGCGCGTGGCCACCAAGCAGGGCGGGATGCCGCGCAAGGACTTTCATTGCCAGTTTTCCGGGCCACGAAACCGATACCGGCTGGGCGGACAAGGTCATCGCCGAGGGCAAGAAGTACAGCAAGCAGATCGCGGAGTGCCGCGAGGCGCTGGTCGAGCAGCAGTCGGAGCTGATCCGCATCCGCGAGCTCACCGGCCTGCCGCCGGCGGAGATCAAGGAAATCAACCGGCGCATGTCCATCGGCGAGGCCCGCGCCCGCCGCGCCAAGAAGGAAATGGTCGAGGCCAACCTGCGGCTGGTGATCTCCATCGCCAAGAAGTACACCAACCGCGGTCTGCAGTTCCTGGATCTGATCCAGGAGGGCAACATCGGCCTGATGAAGGCGGTGGACAAGTTTGAATACCGTCGCGGTTACAAATTCTCGACCTACGCCACCTGGTGGATCCGTCAGGCCATCACCCGCTCGATCGCGGACCAGGCGCGGACGATCCGCATCCCGGTCCACATGATCGAGACCATCAACAAGC
>P_1C_Liq_1_UnCtyDRAFT_1000298_pt1 | contig 11794 bp, 9 predicted proteins | sample Pon1CUnioCityCA_2_FD_10230 | JGI IMG/M metagenome (IMG submission 10230) | reverse complement strand
TCTAAAACCACCCATTCCACGCGTTTTAACTTCTGCTGATGCGCTTCGTGTAGCACCGCTTCAAACAAAGCTTTGCCTATACCTTGCTGCCGATACTTTTTAGTAACAATGAGATCTTCCAGATGGATACTTTTGCCTTTCCAGGTAGAAAACCGATGATAAAAAAGCGCCATTCCCAGAACTTGTTCATTCACTTCTGCTACTAAACAGGAGAAATCCGGTGGATCCCCAAAGGCACTTTTTGCTAGATCGTACTCATCAATCTCTACGGCATCCGGTTCTTTTTCATAGACCGCCAGCTCTTTGATCAGATCGAGTACATCACTCAGATCCTTTTTTTGAATAGGACGAATGTTCATTTCTTGCATAAGCGCAAAATAACAACAAAAGGGGGTGAAATTTTAAGTTCTCGATACAATTTTTTGTTTCATTCTGCTTTGCTTCATTTCACAACAAATCTATCGAACTGACACTGGTTCTCGATACACTTCAACAACTTGGCTTTTTTGAAGACATGCTTCTGAACCATTCTAACTTACAATTTCCAACAGCTGTCACATCGGGTGATTCCGTTAATTCCTAGCAAAGGGATTAACGGAATTGTAACGAGATGAGTTTAATTCTTAAACTTTCAGGAATTGACTGTAAGAATTCTTACTATCCAAATTACCATTATTCATCAATCATCCTACAACTTCCCAATATTATATCTAAAAGAAATGTATGGTATTATTATATCCGAAACTCCTTGATAATCGGAGTTTGATGATGTATAAGCACCAACTAAAAAACTTACGCGTTGTTTTTTATACCCTATTGCAAAATTCCAAGGCTCATAAGCAAAGTCTGATTGACTCACTTCTGTAATACTTCCTCTTTTCGTTATTGCAAATAATGATCTAGTAGAAAATTCTGTCCCTCTATTTATTAAAGACTTACCAAACCTTACAAAGAGCTCAGATTCTTTGAAAATTTTAAAGTGGTAATCTAAATAAAAATGATAGCCAAAAATTAAACTCTTTTGTGCTGCTTCTGCACCAAATTCTGATGATACATTGTTTACTTCTTGAGAAACAACATCATATCTAAAGGTATGTGAAAAACCTAAAGATAATTTATTAGAAATGTAATAACAAGATTATATTTAAAAGCAAAGCCTGAGTTTTGACTAAAAGTATTTACCTTGGTATCTGGATTTTTTAATATTTGAAAGTCAGGTGTATCATCAACTACATAATATCGATAATCTGATCCAACTGAAAAATATAAGTTTTCTTTTCTATCATTAATTGAAAAATCATTTTCAGGATTACTTTGTGCGTTTGCTGATAGTATGCTTATTAAAAGCAGAAAAATTGTAATATGTTTCATTATTATATTTATTAAAGTCTCTTCGGTTTATTCTGACCGTTATAGCGGTTTAAAAGAATTTGAAGCAGTGTTTTGTTTTAACATTAAGCGTTACGACTTCAACCGTCATTTTGATTCAAACCTTTACAACATTAATATTTAAATAATATCTTCACTGTATATGAAACAGTAGCATGTAAATATGCTATTTATTTTTAGGCTATAAAAAAATGGATAGCAGAAAAGAACCAAACCTTTTGTTTAGCTCTAAACTGCTAGATTTATATATACATTATTAGGCATAGTGCTTTTTAAAATCCATCTATGGGTGTCAGTTCGCCTCCGCCTCCTGTGTCTGTGTTTCCGTCTACTTGAAACATCCTATATCTATATTCACCGTTACCACAACCACAAACAGCCCTTACGCCAATCGTCAATATTCCCGAACTATTAGGTCTTACATCTTTAAATGCAGTATCGGTATAACTTCTGACCATACTGTTTGGTATCTGCCAATCAAATGTCACGTCCAATGGACTATTGCTCACATAAGTAAGTGGTGTGTAATTAGTCTTTAGTTTGGTCCATCGGCCTACATAAAAATCATAAGCGCCAATTTTTTGGATTGTTAAGCCAGCATTACTTGGTGTACCTACCCAAACACCCTTTTTAACATTAACCGTACTTTCTGGAATACTGACGCTTATCTCTCCTGCATACTGATTATCAAAAACATTCTTACTAACAGTAATACTATTAGCAGACTGTGAAACGATGTTCAAATTTGATGTTACGTTCCAGACAATGTTGTTTACACAGGGATGATTTGCACCGTTAAGGGTATAGGTATAATTCTGCCCTTGGCCAAACATCATCACTACCTGTGATGGTTGCGTTAAAAACAGAAGAAGGAATCCCGATTTGCAATTCTTTTGTTTTGGTATTTGTTTGGTTACAGCTATTTTGTAAAACTACTGAAAGCTCAACAATGCCATCTGAGACTTTTGTGACCGCTATCTCGCCATTGCTGTCTAAATTTGCAGTGGCAATACTAGGATTTGATGTGCTGACAGACTGTATGAAAACACTACTTGGCATGTTGTCAAAAGTGAAAACACCTATGTCGCAAACATAATTGTCGCCAATAATCTCGAAAACAGGATTGAAATTGCCCAAACTTACAGTGCTTGTCAAAGTAGGGTAGCTGTCGCCATCTAAAACGGGCGTCACGTTTACGCTGCTTGGTGGATAAGCATTTGGTACTAAAGTAACACTTGTAGTAGTTGTTGGAAAATTTGAAACAGGGTCACCGTTTGTATCTTCCCAGCCATTTCCAACACTCCAATTGTAAGTAACACTGGCACCACTTGGAATATTTGAAGGGGTTACTGTAAACGTTTTTGGTGAATCACTGCCACAAGAAACTGATGTGCTTGATGGTGACAAACTGAATGATGGTACTTCGTCTTTTTCTATAGGATAATTGCAAGAATTGTACTCTACATCACCTGATGAAATATATCTCGCAAAAAATATTCCCCCTGTTGTATTAAAGTTTAATGCAAGTAAATTAACTTGAGCTGACCTAAAAAAAGTTTCTTCATCATTCATTTCTTCAGCCCAAGCAATACTCTGAACAATAATTGGAGTTCCTTTTTCATTTTCAAAATCTGATGATGATTTCTTTGTAAAAAATTTAATTTCGCCATTACCAACAGCTTGGTTTAGAGGTTTTGTTAGTAAAACTGAAAATTGGATGGTAATTTCTTCATTATTCTCAAAATCAATTATACCACAGTCGCTTATTGAACCCCCAGTCAAATAACTCATATCTTGGATTTCGACTTCTACCTGACTATATAAAAATGTTGATGTAAATAATAAATATAGTAGGATTAAAAATTTATTTTTTGATTTCATAATTTTAATATTTTGTTTAAAACATTATTTTTTTAAATGTATCTGAAAACCTAGTCCAATAAAAAATTGTTTTGATTCACGTGCTTTTACACCATCCCTTCTACTAGTTCCATTGGCATAATTAAATGTTAATTCTAAGCCAACACTACTGTTGAAAAACACAACACCTCCAGTACTTAAACCCACAGAAGTGCTAGTTGAGTCATTATTAATTTTACTTAATCCAGTATTGTAAGAAAAGTTAGCCTCTCCAAATATATTGTATCTATTATCATTTTTTAAAATATAATAACGAACAAAAGGACTTGCACCTATAGACCAGTTAGTTGTGTTTGTGCCTCGGGAGCTCACATAGTTTACATTTACACCTAAACCAGTTGCAAATTTATTTAATAAAAAGTAACCAATATTTGGTCTTATCTGCATACCAGATCCTTTTGATTCAGTTTCATTACCTGAACTGTTAAAAGAAGTAGAAGTAACGGATGAGAAATTTCCATTCCCACCTACCAACCAATTGCCTTTAGTAATTTGAGCGTTTATACTTAAAGACATTGTTAATAATAAAAAGAAAAAAAATGTTTTCATATTGTTAATTTATTTATTTTTTTTAATTATATAGTGTTCAAAAATGAGCTTTGGTGGACTATGGTTTCGTGATAATTTCTGTTTGTAGTGTTTCATTTTAACTGTTATTTTTCGTCTGCATTGTTCCTAATTTTTTTTAAGAGATGTTATTTATATTACGTTGTAAATGTACTTTGATAAATAATTGTTGCGTTACAGAAAAAATGTAGAAAATGTTAAAGTTCTCGATACATACCAAAAGCATACCTTTTTGAGTTATGCTTTTGGAATACTCGAACTGATTCCGAATAATTTTCTTACAGTCAAATTTCGGGGACAGGCAAGGTTCTCGATACTTTCTATTTGTATGCTTTTCTACATACAAATAGAAAACTCGAACTGACAATTTCCAACAGCTGTCACATCGAGCCTGCCAGCCGGCAAAGGCTGGTGATTCCGTTAATTCCCTGCAAGGGAATTAACGGAATTGTATCGAGATGTTTTGTTCCCCTTCACATTAAATTACTCGAAATAACGAAATTTTAGAGAAATCCTTCCTTTTTCTCCTCTGCAAGTGGGACAGATAGCTTGATTAGTGTTCCTTTACCAATTTGTGAATCGATGGATAATGTAGCATTCATTTTTTTCGCTCGTTCTTTCATATTTTTAAGACCTATTCCTTTTGAACGGGTATCCATATCAAAACCTTTTCCATCATCTTGTATTTGCATAACGAATAAGTTGTTCTCCCTGCTCAACTCAACTGTAAACGTTTGAGCTTCTGCATATTTTGTTGTATTGGTAACCGCTTCTTGCAATATCCGAAACAATTCCAATTTAACGGTATTAGGTATATCAGACCAGGAAAAGGAGTTGATGTAGTTGATGTCTGTTTTTATACCTGCATCTTGAAGCGGTTGGATGACCCCTTTTATCGCCAGGCTAAAATCTACCTGATCAAATTCCCGATCATTGTTCAGGTCATGCGAGATTTCCCGGACACGTTCTTGCAACTTCTTGAGATCATTCATAAAACCCTGATATTCCGGTTTTGATTCCCGGATTTCTTTCCGTTGAAAAATATGCATTTGTAGATGAAGACTTGACAAATTACTGGATACATCATCATGTAAATCTTTAGAGATTCTGTTTTGCTCCTGTTGTTTGACCTGAGATAATTGTTGCTGCTGTTCTAAGATCAAATCCATGATATCTTCTTTGGTTTGTTGTTCGCTTTGCTTGGCTACTAATAGTTTTTCTCTGGCTTTTCTTCTGTAGTTCACATACACAAAACCGATGATCAAAACAACGATAGTAGCACTTGCTGCAATTTGAATATTTTCCCTGGTTAATTTCTCGTTTTCTAATTGCGTAAGCGCATTTTGTTTTTCAATTTCCTGAGTCTCATATTCGATCCGGGCAAATTTGTTTCTTGTAATGCGTTCTTGAGCGATCAGGCTATCTTTTTTACGGATGTATTCTTCAAAATAAGCAGATTGATCTTTAGGATCACTTTTCGCTAACCAAGTTAAAGCCTGAAGTTCCTCGTTGATAATATTATGCTCCTGAGCATCTTGATAAGCTTGCTGTGCATACTGTTTGCTTTTCTCAAATTGTTTTTGTTTAGAATGCCATTCGGCGAGCCGTAAACGGGTTTGAATGGCAATTGCCGGTTTTTGTAGGGAATCTTTAAGAAACAAAGCTCTTTGTAAATTTTCTTTTACGTTAGCCGTATCGCCGCTTTTATAACGCGCGTAAGCAAGATTACCGATCATTGCTGCATATAGACTTGGGAAAACATTTTTTATGTCTGGAATACTAAGCCCTTTTTGATATAGACTTTTGGCTTTAGTATAATTTTCAGTTTTTAAATAAACTGATCCCATTAAATTATGCGCTTGAGCTTTAAAAGAAAAATAATTTGCTCTTAACTCATCTTGATGGTTATTTAAAACCCATAAAGCCTTTTGATAGTATTCAAAGGCTTTTTTTTCGTTGTTAAGCTTCCCTAGTGTTCTAAACATACTTTGATAAGCAAAAAAAATGGTTAGCTTCAAATTTGTTTTTTGAGCTTGTTTTAAGGCTTTAAAATTATATTCTAATGCTTTATTATAATCGTTGATATGGGTATAAATTTTAGCTTTGGAAGTATAACAATAACTCAAGTAAATGGAATCTTTTTCCTTTAGAAAAAGCTTTTCAGACTTGTTCACATAATATAGAGCAGAATCTAACACAAATTTTTTTAAATAAAAACTTCCAAGATAATCATAAGCTTTAGCAAGATTATATTGATTATCATTATATAAAGCTTCATCTTTTACTTTATTGATATATTTTTTCTCTAAGCTATCTGCATTGATATAAACTAATCTATTGATTATTTTAAATTTATTCCGTAAACGTGTAGAATCATTCTGTATAATATCTAATTTACAAAAATATCTCTTTAAAGAATCAATCTTAGCACGCTTAGAAACTTTGTTGTTATAAGCTAAATCTAAAGTATTGTCTAAACGGCTAAGAATTGATTGTTCATCATAAATTTGAGAGTATGACTTTGTTGGTAAACCAACAATTAATAAATAAATAAAAGCCTTACTAATCTGGTCTTTCAGTTTTAACAGGATCCACACTTGCATTAGGAATACTATCCGTTGGCACCACTGGATTGACCTCTTGCAACTGAGTTTCCTTAAATTCATAAGCTCTGTCTTCGTCAAGTTGGTCTTCTGAACAACTGACACTACCTAGCAATATTACAAATACTAGCCCGAATACTAATTTGAAATTTTTCATTTTTCTGTTTTTTTAAAAATTAAACTGCGATTAGATCGGGCGTCCTATGTTGTTAATACCGATTGCTATTTAAATGTCGCGTCAACGCTCCTTAAAATATGCGTCGGCATTATACTTAGATAAATAAATTACGACCCTAGATAGTCCAATTGATATAACAATATCAAAATTAAGGGTATAGACTGGTTTAATTTTACAGAAAAAATGTAGAAAATGTTAAAATACGTGTTTTTTAATTATTGTTCAATGATGAAAATATTATAAGACTTTGATACTAATATCATAGTTTATAGGTAATACTAAAAAGCAGTATTCTTGGTTGGATGAAGGTAATATTATCAATAGCGGTAAACTCATTAATATTGCTCTCTTGTCTGAAGGCGGTATCAAAAATGTTGGTCGAACTTATTTCAAAGTTCCAGGGGGATTCTTCTTTGTTATAAGACAATGATACATTTGATTGATCGAAATGATTTGTATTTCCATTTTTTTCATTTTCAAAATAAGTGAAATTATAATTTGCTTTCAACAAAAAATTTTTAAAAAAGCTATAGTTTACATTGATATTTGGCATAATTCTCATGAAATCATTATCATTATTATTTGAACTTAGTTCGCTAAAACTTTGCCGATACCCTAGTTCAACGTTTGGCATTTTATCAAAGCTGGTCTTAACTTTAAAATTATAAGTATATTGATTAGACCTATAGTTAATGGTGTTTTGATTAATTATTCTGGAGTAAGTTGACCAATTTCCATTTACATCAAGGCTAAACCTGTAGTCATTTAATTTTTTTGATATGCCTCCATTCAAATTGAAACTTTCCTCTGCAAGATCAGTAAAAATAGGTTGTGTTATTTGATCGATACCTTGTATTTGAGTTTCATCCCTAATGCTTGTTTCTCTATTGGAATAATTCATTCCTGCATTTATAAAGAGGCCACTAAAAAGATCAAATTTTGAATATAATATACGCAGCCGATTAAAAACCTGATTTTCTAAATTTTCATTGCCTTTATATAATTGATTAAAATTCAACAACCTTAATCTGGTCGCAAAATTTGATATACTCGTAAAGTTTGAATATCGATTATACTCAAGTTTTAAATTTTCGCTTTTATTGAAATCGTATTCTGCTAATAGTTCAGGCAGTAAAACAGCATTAGAACGATCAGTTATATTCATCTGTAATTGATCGGCTTTCCAATCAAATATTTGGTAAACAAGACCGGGCTTTAAGGTTAATTTATCGATCTGGGTCTTATATTGAAAACCAACTTTGCCGGTTAGTAACTGGAAGTTCAAGTTGTTGTTAAAACCTGCTTCATTAAAATTATTGATAGTTCCATCACTCAGTATTTGTTGGTCCATGCTTTGATATTTTGTATCAAAATATTGCAAGCCTACAATAGGATATAAATGATGATGGTCAGCTGCGATCCAATAATGTTTAGCATTGAACTTGAATCTTGTGCCTTTAGAGTTTATCTTCTGATCGATCTTGTAGTTATCACCTTCATCGATTAATGGTATGATGTCTGTAAATAAAGCTTGATCCAGGTCCCATGACCTATCAGTAGTTTTATCCTTATGTTGCAACGATAGTTCTACTTTTGAAGTATGCTTGTAAGAAAACTGCTTGTTTAGATTAAAAACCTGACTCATATTTAACTGATCAGGCTTATAGTCATTAATGATTGATCTACTTGAACTACCAGCCCGAGAATTTAGTTTGCTTAAACGATCGCCCTCATTGTATTTGAGAATGGTATTAGCTCTTAGATCTACTGAATTGATATCGCTGTATCTTAATTTAATTTTATTGATGTTGAAAATAAGGTTCTTAGTGGTTTGAGCTGTTCTAATTTCATCAGATTGTTCAGAAGTTTGATAATCAATATCTTGTTTTCCAGATTGTCGTACTTTACTTTTATTAAAAATACTATAGGCATCTACACTTAAGTTCCTACCTAGGTCTTGATAAATGCTACCAGCAGCAAAATCGTTCTTATTATAAGTGAAATCTCTATTTTGTAAGAACTGGGCAAAATCATCATTTAAAAGCTTGGAGTAAGCAGCCTGATCTTCAAGAGCCAAGTTCATACCACCTTCAAGATCTAAGTAATCTTGTACCGTAAAAGACTTTTGACCAATATTATTTATATCGCCTATTAGATTTATGGCGGTATTAGGACTGTAGTAGAACAGCTTTGGGTGGACCAAGAAGCGTTCTTCAATTCCTGCTCCACCTTCAATATCACCAAACGCAAACTTCTTTTTCCCATCTTTGAGCTTAATGTCAAGTGCCATTTTATCACTGTCTTCTAAATCTTTTAAAAAAGCAACTTCATTATAATCATCTAATGCTTGTACTTCATCTACTGCATCAGCTGGTATATTATTGACACCTAACTTTTCATCACCGTTAAAAAATGACTTTCCATCTACCATAAGCTTACTCACCGGTTTCCCTTTTACCTTTACATTTCCGGCCTTATCAACTTCTACACCAGGTAATTTCTTTAAAATATCCTTCAATTTTCGTTCATTTCCTGTTTTAAATCGATCTGTTCTGTAGGTTATAGTATCTTCTTTGACTACTACTGCCATTTCTTGTTCTATGACTACTTCTTCTAATCTTTCATTACTACGGAATAATGTATAATTTATGGTTTGGTCTTTCTTAAGAGATAAGGTGTCTGAGATTTTTTGAAAACCTAAATGTGATACCTCAATTAAAAAGGGCTCATCTTTTTTTAATTTAAGGGAGTATTTACCTTTTGAACTACTTATGCTAAATACTGTGTTCACTTCATTTTTATGCATTGGTTTAGCTATTATATTTGCATTAGAAACAGGTTTTTGAAGCGAATCTTTTATCACACCTGACAATTTATAGGTCTGCGATAAACCCGTAAAACTTATAGTCAGGAACATTAAGCAGATAAATAAGTTGATTTCTTTCATTCTTAAAAAGTAAAAACCAGGCTTTAAAAAAGTTAAAGACTGGCGTTAGTAGATATTATTATCACAGGAAAACAAATGTGATGAATATTAATTCAAAAATTGGGAAAATGATTTTTGTTAAGATTCTTATTTTTTAAAGAAATTATTCAAATTATTATCATCTTTAAATTCTTTAAGGGTTTTTAATGTTATATCTTGCGGTATTTCAATTTTCTCATTAGTATTTTTTAACGACAGTAGATCAAACTTTACTGGTCTATCAAAAACACGTACGGCTAGTCCGGGTAAACCAAAATTCTTTTCAGGACCATAAGGCACTTTATGCTCAAGCGAATACCATATTTTTATTTCACTTTTCTTATTCAAATTATAAGTTAGAAGTCCACATTTTATATCATTGATGGTCTTTGTTTTTGGTGTTAATTGCCACTCTTTAGGTTTAATGATCACATAGCTTTCCTTACCGTTTAAGCTTGTCTTGTAAAAGGATTTGCCGCTAGACGAGTAATAATTACGGTCTGCTCCAGCCCGTTGGTATATAGGGTCAAATGGTTTTCCTTCATCAACCTCCATGTTCTTTTTCACCTTATAAACAGAGCTTTCATTGTTAAATACTAATCTTGCTTTAACTGGTCTTGTTGTTTTATATATTTTATTAAAGAAAACTATATTATCTTTATTTTCCTTTAATAAACTCTTTTTTCTTTTTTGTAAAAAATCTTTCCGGTCTATAAATGAAACTTTATAAGTAGCCACATAATTTTGGGAAAAACTTAAAGTAAAGGAAAATAAAATTCCTATTAAAATAATTCTTTTCGTCATCAATATTAAGTTAATCAGGTGCTATTATAGCACCTGATGTGAATTTAAAATTTAGCTCATACATATCGAATACCATGCCTGGTAATAACTTAAATAAAGCATAAAGTTTTCACCATTAGGATCTTCTCCAGCTGCTGATGCACGGTCTAATGTTCTGTTCCTGGCTGATTCAACACAGTCAGATGGATTATTGACTGCAGAGTTGGCCGATATAGAACTGCTTAAGCTTGTCGTCATTGCAATTGCAACAGCTAATATAAATAAATTCCTCATTTTTCTAAATTTTATAACCTCCATCTATAAATACGCATTTTGCGTTTTGGGCAGTTTATGATGTAAGTTGTTTGTTTTAAATCTACCCCTTACAAAATAGCTTTCTTTATCTCAACCCAATTTCAATTCTTAAAGGCCTTTTGGCTAGCTTGGCATTAAAATTTAAGTCTCAATAAATTCAAAGACATTCTGTAACTCATTGTAAAATTGCTTTAACTATTATTTGTTTTTTAAAGTCTAACAATTTCACACTCCAAAAATAGAATGCTTTTTTTGTTCCATTTTACAGAAAAAATGTAGAAAATGTTAAAGTTCTCGATATAATTCAATGCCAAGCTTTTTAGGCTTGACATTGAATCACTCGAACTGACACTGCACTTTATACTTTCTATTTGTATCTCTTTGCATACAAATAGAAAACTCAAACTGACATGGTTCTCGATACACTTCAACAATATGTCTTTTTTTAAGGCATACTGTTGAAGCACTCGAACTGACCAACCTTTAGATCAAACGCTGATTCCGTACTTCTAAGACCAGATAATTATCCGGTTTGTTTTCTGTATGAAAAAATGTTTTAAGCCTGGATTTTCGCTTATCAATAGCAGACATNGAAAGATCGATCATCTCCGGCAGATCTTTACTCGGATAACCTTCGGCGAGTTTTTTGATGATCTCTCGATTATGATAATCTAATAAAATAGCAGAAGCGGCCACCTTTTTTTGTGCGTTTAAAAAAGTAGGACTATAAGTAGGTTGACCACTTAAAATATCCTGAAAATGAGATTCAAGCTGATCACCATTAAAATCTGTTTTGACCAGAATGCCGGCCGGATGAAATTCTTGATACAGGTCATATAATATCAGCGCTTCATAATGCGAAGTGATAAAGCAGAGTTCTGTATGCGGTATTTGTTTTTGAATAACCCGTGCCAGATCGGCGCCGCTGTAAAGATCAAGTTCCTTACAAGCCGGCATATTTAGATCTAATACGGCCAAGTTTACATTTTGAGCTTCTTCATCTTCCATAGCAAATTCATAAGCATCTTTGAGCGAAGAATACTTATAAAAAGTAAACTCCACAGCATCGTTCGC
>P_1C_Liq_1_UnCtyDRAFT_1000296_pt1 | contig 11844 bp, 8 predicted proteins | sample Pon1CUnioCityCA_2_FD_10230 | JGI IMG/M metagenome (IMG submission 10230) | reverse complement strand
ATGTTTAGCGAAGCTATGCCTTTTTTTTCTTTTTTGGGTTCTTTTTTGCTGCTTGCAGGAGCAGGGGTGGTTTCGCCTTCTGCATCTTCATCTAGAATGATACCTGCATTTTCTAAAATAAACTCAAAAGTGTAAATAGGGCATTTAAACCGAACTGCAAGAGCAACAGCGTCTGATGTTCTGGCATCTATTTCAGTTTGTTTGCCGTTCTGCATACAAATTAACTTAGCGTAAAATATACCCTCTATAAGGTTGTAAATGATAACCTCTTGTAATTCTATTTTATACGCTTCAGCAAAACTTTGAAAAAGATCATGGGTTAAAGGCCTGCTTGGGGTCATATCTTCCAACTCAATGGCAATTGCCTGAGCTTCAAATCCACCAATAATAATAGGCAGCCTACGTTTTCCCTCTTTTTCAGCTAAAACTAACGCATAAGCACCAGATTGGGTCTGACTGTATGATAATCCAACAATATCGAGACCTATTTTTTGCATCTTGCTAGTTTGATTTTGATTAAAAAAAGGGGAGTGTAAGCTCCCCTTTTGCGATTATTTTTAATTCGAAGCGAGATTCATTTCTTTGGCTGCTTCAATTAGCTTAGGAACTACATCGAAAGCATCACCTACGATGCCATAGTCAGCTGATTTGAAGAAAGGGGCCTCAGGGTCAGTATTGATCACTACAATCACTTTACTTTGGTTAACTCCTGCCAAATGTTGAATAGCTCCTGATATACCGATTGCGATGTAAAGGTTTGGTCTGATGGCAACACCAGTTTGGCCCACATGTTCGTGGTGTGGTCTCCAGTCCATATCAGAAACTGGTCTCGAGCATGCTGTGGCTGCACCAAGTTCTTTTGCCAATTCTTCGATTATTTCCCAGTTTTCAGGTCCTTTAAGTCCTCTTCCAGCACTAACAACTTTATCAGCTTCTGTTAGGGGTAGGTCTGTAGATTCCATTTTCTGTTCAACTACATTCAAGCGACTATCTCCTAATGCTGCATCAAAAGACTCAATATTTGATTCTTTTGAATTCTCTTTTTTCTCAATAGAATTCGGCATCACTGAAATAATTTTCATTTCAGCATTGATTTTTGTATGGGCAAATGCCTTTCCTGAGAAAACTGCCTTCTTCACTACAAATCCATCGTCTGTATTGGGTAGGTCTACAGCTCCGGAAACTAAACCACCTTTGGTCAAAGCCGCCAAAATAGGAGCTACTGATTTTCCGCTGAGGTCGTGAGAAAGTACAACAACTTCAGCTTGCTCAGCTTCAGCCGCTGCCTTCAGCGCTTGCGCGATCAACTCAGGTTTGAAGTCTGCTAGTTTTGAATCATTGATTTGCAGTACTTTATCTGCCCCGTATTTACCTAGTTCTTCAAGCCCTTCAGCCTCAGCCGTTGCCAAGGCAGTAACTTTTCCGCCGTGTTTAGATGCAAACTGACTAGCGTAAGAAGTGGCTTCAAATGCCGATTTATGTACTTTATTTTGGTTGGTATTTGCGTATACAATTACGTTCATGATCTTTTCCTATTAAATAATTTTTGCTTCGTTTCTTAAAAGCTCTAATAATTCTGCAGGATTATCTGCATCAACTAATTTGACATCTCCTTTAGCAGGCGGTAACTCATAAGAAACAACTTCAGTTGCGTCTGCACTTGCGCTTGCCTCTACTACTTTTAGTGGCTTGGTTCGTGCGGCCATAATTCCTCTCATATTTGGAATTCTAGCTTCTGCCATGCCCTTTGCAGCGCTCAGCACAAAAGGAGCTTCAACTTCTATAACCTCTTTGCCACCTTGAATGTCTCTCTCAACTTTACCTTTGTTGCCATCCATTTCCAATTTTGAAGCATTACTAATGAAGGGTTGGTCGAGCAAAGCTGCTACCATACCGCCTACTTGAGAACCATTATAATCGATGGTTTCTTTACCAAAAAGAACCATGTCATAATTCTCTGCTTTAGCAAACTCAGCTATTTGAGTAGCGGTAGCTAATGCGTCCTTGGCTTCAAAGTTAATGCGAACAGCATCATCTGCACCTATAGCTAATGCTTTTCTTATGGTTGGGTCATTCTCTGCTCCACCTACATTTAATACTGTAACACTTCCGCCCTGAGCTTCTTTAATTTCAAGACCTCTTACCAAGGCATACCACTCATCGTAAGGATTTACAATAAATTGTACTCCATTGGTGTCAAATTTGGTGTTGTTTTCAGTAAAAGCAATTTTTGCAGTAGTGTCTGGTACCTTACTGATACAAACGAGTATTTTCATTTTTCTAGAAGTTTAAAGTTCTTATTCATCAGACTAATTTCCTTGAGGAAAGTCTACAAAATTAACCAAAAATGCTTGAAAGAGTTCAATCTTTTCGGCAATCCATCAGCAGCTTACTGCGCTTTTTTGATCGCTCATTTTTTGGCTTGTTGCAGTATGCTTTATTTAATAATTTTGGCAAGCTTACAAATAAGCTCTTAATCTATAAAAGAATGAAAACATTACAGTTCAGAGAAGCCCTAAGAGAGGCAATGAGTGAAGAAATGAGAAGGGATGAAAATGTCTTCTTGATGGGTGAAGAAGTTGCTCAGTATAATGGAGCTTATAAAGTAAGTCAAGGAATGCTTGACGAGTTTGGCGAAGGAAGAGTGATTGATACACCCATTGCTGAATTAGGATTTGCCGGAATCGGAGTAGGAGCGGCCATGAATGGGCTACGACCAATTATAGAGTTCATGACCTTTAATTTCTCTTTAGTAGCAATTGATCAAGTAATCAATTCCGCAGCTAAAATGCTTGCGATGTCAGGTGGACAGTTTGGTGCACCAATGGTTTTCCGTGGTCCAACAGGTTCTGCCGGGCAGCTAGGAGCTCAGCACTCTCAAGCTTTTGATAATTGGTATGCTAACACTCCGGGCTTGAAAGTAATCGTTCCCTCTAATCCTGCTGATGCTAAAGGTCTTTTAAAGTCTGCTATTCGTGATGATGATCCTGTGATTTTCATGGAGTCAGAGCAAATGTATGGCGATAAGGGAGAGGTGCCTGAAGGTGAATACCTAACTTCTATTGGCTCTGCAAAAGTTGTGCAGGAAGGCAGCGATGTTACAATTGTTTCCTTTGGAAAAATCATGAAGGTCGCCCTTGCTGCTGCAGAAGCACTAAAAAAGGAAAATGACATCAATGCGGAAGTAATCGACCTAAGAACAATCAGGCCAATTGATTATGATACAGTGATTAACTCTGTGAAGAAAACCAATAGAATGGTGATTTTGGAAGAAGCTTGGCCTCTTGGCAATATTTCAACCGAATTGACTTACATGACTCAAAGAAGAGCTTTTGATTACTTAGATGCACCAATTAGAAGAATCAACACGAAAGATACGCCTAATCATTATGCTCCAACTTTAGTTGAAGCTTGGTTGCCCAATGAAAAGGAAGTAATTCAGGCAGTCAAAGATGTAATGTACCTTTCATAAAGTAATCTATTAATCAGCTTTTAAGCCGATTATATTACAGAATTAAATTTTTGTTTTTGATACGAAATTGGGCTAGTTTTGCGCCCTTTAAATTTTGAATCAAATCAATCAATCAGTATAACACCTTTTTAACAGAATTTTTATGGAGACAATGTTATTATATGTTGTTCCTTTCTTAGGAATTATTGGACTGCTCGTGATGGCAGTTAAGTCTGCATGGGTTACCAAGCAGGAAGTAGGCGATGCAAACATGGCTAAGCTAGCAAAGTATATTGCCGATGGAGCAATGGCTTTCTTGAAAGCAGAATGGAAAGTGATGACTTACTTCGTAATCGTAGCTGCTATTCTATTAGGCTGGTCGGGAACCTTAGTTGAAGAATCACATCCTGTAATATCCATTACCTTTTTAATTGGTGCGGTTCTATCTGCTTTTGCAGGTTACATAGGAATGAACATCGCAACTAAAGCAAACGTAAGAACAACCCAGGCTGCAAGAACCTCCTTGGCTAAAGCTCTAAATGTTTCATTTAACGGCGGAACTGTAATGGGTTTAGGTGTTGCAGGTTTAGCAGTTTTAGGATTAGGTGGTCTATTCATTGTATTGCTTGGTCTATTTGGTCCTGAAGGAACCATGACTGACAGAGGAAGTTATATTCTAGCAATTGAAGTGTTAGCAGGTTTTTCTTTAGGAGCTGAATCCATTGCACTATTTGCAAGAGTAGGTGGAGGTATTTATACTAAAGCTGCTGATGTTGGAGCTGATTTAGTTGGTAAAGTTGAGGCAGGTATTCCTGAAGATGATGTAAGAAACCCTGCAACAATTGCAGATAACGTAGGTGATAATGTTGGTGATGTTGCTGGTATGGGAGCAGATCTATTTGGTTCTTATGTGGCAACCATTCTTGCAACCATGGTATTAGGTGCAGAAGTAATTGCTGAAGACGCTTTCAACGGTTTATCTCCAATATTACTTCCAATGGTAATAGCAGGTTTAGGCTTGATTTTCTCTATCATAGGAACCATGTTTGTTAGGGTTAAAGGAGAAGATGACAGTGTTCAAGGAGCCTTGAATATTGGAAACTGGTCTTCAATTGTTTTAACCGCTATCGCTTCTTATTTCCTAGTTGACTATTTAATGCCTGAAGAAATGATCATTAGAGGTGAAGCTTTTACCTCTATCCAAGTTTTCTTCGCCATTATGACCGGTCTAGTGGTTGGAGCAATCATGAGTATTGTTACAGAATATTACACAGCGATGGGTAAAAAGCCTGTTAATTCAATTGTACAGCAATCATCAACAGGGCATGCAACCAATATAATAGCTGGACTAGCAGTTGGAATGCAGTCTACCGTTATTCCTGTTATTGTGTTAGCGGCAGGAATCTTTATTTCTTTCGAATTTGCAGGTTTATACGGTGTAGCAATAGCGGCTGCAGGAATGATGGCAACCACTGCTATGCAGTTAGCGATTGATGCCTTTGGACCTATCGCCGATAATGCAGGTGGAATTGCTGAAATGAGTGGATTACCTGAAGAAGTTAGAGGAAGAACAGATAACCTTGATGCAGTAGGTAATACTACCGCTGCAGCAGGTAAAGGTTTTGCCATTGCATCAGCTGCTTTAACTGCATTGGCTCTATTTGCCGCATTTGTTGGAGTTGCAGGTATAGATTCGATCGATATTTATAAAGCGGATGTGCTTTCAGGTCTTCTAGTTGGAGCGATGATTCCTTTTATTTTTTCAGCTTTAGCCATTGCGGCTGTAGGTAGAGCAGCTATGGACATGGTTCAAGAAGTTAGACGTCAGTTTAGAGAGATTCCAGGTATCATGGAGCACAAAGCAACTCCTGAATATGAGAAGTGTGTTGAGATATCAACCAAGGCTTCAATTAGAGAAATGGTTATGCCCGGTGCTATTGCTTTGATCGTGCCTATTATTGTTGGTTTTGCTTTTGGCCCCGAGGTTTTAGGTGGACTATTAGCCGGTGTAACAGTTTCAGGCGTATTGATGGGAATTTTCCAAAACAACGCAGGTGGAGCTTGGGACAACGCTAAGAAATCTTTTGAGGCAGGAGTAATGGTAGATGGAAAAATGGAATACAAAGGATCAGAACCACACAAAGCCTCAGTAACAGGTGATACAGTAGGTGATCCTTTTAAAGATACTTCAGGTCCTTCTATGAACATCTTAATCAAGTTGATGTCTATCGTCTCATTGGTTATTGCTCCTCATATTTCAGAAGGAGGACATGGTGGAAACGATAGCCATGCAGAGGCAAACCTTTCTGCAATTGAAGCCACTATTGAAACTGATGAAAAAGCAATAAAGGATGGTACCTATACTATAGATGAAGGTCAGACAGTAAAGTGGGCTGCTAAAAAAGTTGGTGGAGCTCATGATGGCCAGCTTATGGTGCAAGAAGCGATGTTTGTTATAGAAGAAGGAGAATTAGTTGGTGGAGAGATTATCATGGATATGAACAGCATCAGAGTTCGTGATATTAAGGACAGAGAAGAAAACATGGATCTTGTGAACCATTTAAAGAGTCCTGATTTTTTCAATGTTGATGAGTTTCCAACCGCAAGTTTGTTGATTACAGATAGCCAGAGAGAAGGCAATAATTTTGTAGCTATTGGAGAACTATCGATTAAAGGTGTTTCCAATCAAATTAAATTCGATCTAACAATCGAGCCATATGATAATTCAACACTGATAACCACAGGTTTTACCATAGATAGAACCAAATATGGTATAACGTACAAGTCAAAAACATTTGACGAATTGCTTGATAAATTCATTTACGATGAATTTGATATCAAAACAAAATTGAAAGCGCGAGCTTAGTGAGCCCAAAACAGAGAAAAGGCCAACTAAAATTAAAATTAGTTGGCCTTTTTTATTTGTCTGATGCAAGTCTTGACTAAAATAATCCATGAATCTCGGCATCAATCTTTCCGATTACCTTACCAAGGTCCTCCTCTTCTCCTATAAAGTTTGTATTGTCAACGTCAATTACTAAAAGCTTACCTTCTTCATAAGTGCTAATCCACGCTTCATAGCGCTCATTCAATCTTTTTAAATAGTCAAGCCTAATGCTTTCCTCATATTCGCGGCCTCTTTGGCTGATCTGCTCAACTAATACTGGAATAGAAGCCCTTAAGTAGATTAGAAGGTCTGGTGGCTGTATAAATGACTCCATTAGCTTAAAAAGCGAGAAGTAAGATTCGAAATCTCTACTGGTCATTAAACCCATTGCGTGCAAGTTGGGTGCAAAAATGTAAGCATCTTCGTAAATGGTTCTGTCTTGAATAACGTTCTTGCCAGTATTTCTGAATTCCTGAATTTGACTAAAGCGATTGTTCAAGAAATAAACCTGCAAATTGAATGACCAACGCTGCATGTCATTGTAAAAATCATTCAAATAAGGATTTTCGTCAGCGTCTTCAAAATGGGCTTCCCACTTGTAGTGTTTTGCTAAAAGAGAGGTCAAAGTAGTTTTTCCCGAACCTATATTTCCTGCGATAGCAATGTGCATAATTTGGTTTATTTGTTGCCTCTAAATTAATTAAATCTCTTGCCATTAAGGCACGTCAAGCGGATTAATTAAGCTCAAATATTTTTGAATTTAATCCATCAAAAAGGTAAGTTCTTCCTTTTTCGATGCGAACTTGCTTAAGACTGCCAAATGATTTTAGTTCCTCGCATTCTTCACTAAAGTTTTGGATATTGTAGTGGCAAAAGGATTGTTTTTCATTCAAGTAATTGATGCGTCCTTCTAAGAATTGTGGGTTTTTAATGTTTTTCAGGGCAATTGTTTTCAAGTAAGTGCCAAAATGGTCAAAAACAAAAATGCCACTTTCAGGCACATTTAGGTAAAGCTTGTTGTTGTACTCTACCATATAATTAGGCTCTAAGCGATGACCAAACCACTGCACAAAATTTACGGTTTGATGAGTAATCTCAAAGTCATCATTGAGGTGCAAGACTCTCTGTCGAATCTGATCAAAGGCCCAAAAGCCTGCTTCACGAGAATGGCAAGCTAAACTCACTTGGTCTAGACCTAATTGCTGAAGGTCTACTATATCTCCATTCTCACTTAAGAAGTTATCGAGAAAAAGCACCATGTTGTAATCTTCGAAGAAAACCAAGAGTTGGTATGGGTCTGTGCAGTCGAGGTGAGCTACTGTCCCAAAACGTTGACTATTGAAGCTTCTTAACGAGTCACCGTTTTTGTTGTACATGCTGATGCTGTTGTCATTGATGACATATAGGTTTCCGAGTCGGTCGGTGCTTATGAAATTAGCTTCTTGTTTTATTTCTTTGATTAGCTTCCACTTTTCTTGCCCAAACGACTGTGCAAGGAAGCTGATGACGAACAGAAATAACAAGCTACTTTTAGTCATGTCTTTTAGATTAAACGAAGAATCTCATCCACATATTTTCTATTGTTACTCAAACGTGGAACTTTATTTTGTCCGCCTAGTTTATTTCGGTTTCTCATCCATTTGTAGAAGGTTCCTTCAGGAAGGGATATCACTTCAGCTTTTTCAAGCGCCATGTCGCCTTTTCGTTTGGCATCATAGTCTGAGTTGATTTCTCTTAATTTATCGTCTAAAATAGAGGTGAAGCTCTCGGTAGAGGAGATAGAATTTGCTTTAAATTCGATCAACCATTGGTGTCTACCTGCTTTTTGATTGGTTAAGAACAAAGGTGCAGCAGTATAATCTTCAATTACTGCCCCTGTTTTTTCGCAAGCAGCCTTTAGTGCTTGTTCGGCATTATCAATAATTACCTCTTCCCCAAAAGCATTAATGAAGTGTTTCGTTCTGCCTGAAACTTTTACTCGAAAAGGGTTTAAGGATGTAAACTGCACGGTATCGCCAATTTTGTAACGCCATAAACCTGCATTAGTCGAAATTAATAGGGCATAATTCTTATCTAATTCAACTTCTTCAAGGCTCAGCGTTTCAGGATGCTCTTTATCCCATTCTTCATTCGGAATAAATTCATAATAGATCCCGTAGTCTAACATTAAGAGTAACTCACCTTGATGATCTTGATCCTCTATGCCAAAAAAGCCTTCAGAAGCATTATACGTTTCAAGGTAATGCATGTTAGAGGAAGAAATAATAGCCTTGAACTGCTCTCTGTATGGTGTAAAGGCTACACCGCCATGAAAGAAGACCTCCAAATTGGGCCAAATTTCACTGATGTCGTTCTTTTTTTGATCTTTTAGAATGCGGTTCAATAGCACCAACATCCAAGAAGGCACACCTGAAAGTGAGGTGACGTTTTCTTGAGCACAGATTTTGGTCATTAAATCAAGCTTTTGCTCGAAATCATCAAGCAGAGCAGTTTCTCGATCAGGAGTCCGTCTGATTTCTGCCCAAAAGGGTAGGTTTTTAATAATGATCGAGGAAAGATCCCCATGGTAAGAGTCGCGAGCAGGATCAATAGATTGGCTACTACCACCCATCATGAGGGTGCGGCCGGTGAAAACCTCTGTGTCTTCTTTTGCGGAGCAGTAAATGGAAAGCATGTCTTTCCCACCCTTGTAATGGCATTCTTCAAGCGCTTCTCGGCTAACGGGAATAAATTTACTCCGATTACTAGTTGTTCCTGATGACTTAGCGAACCATTTGATCTCGGTTGGCCATAAAACATTTTGTTCACCCATCATCATGCGGTCTACAAAAGGTTTTACTTGATCATAGTCTTGAACCGGAACTCGTTCTTTAAATTGCCTTAAGTTTTCAATTTCGTCATAGCGGTATTTTTTTCCCCATTCAGTGCCGCGCGCAGCAGTAACTAGTTCTGTAAACCATTCATCTTGAACCTCTATCGGGTACTTGGTAAACAATTCAATTTGGTGCATGCGCTTCTTCATCCACCATGAAAAAATTGAATTTAAAATCGGCATAGCAATTCTTAATAAGCCTATAAAAATAAGGCTTATTGTGAGAATTAAATTCGCTTTTTAGCGACTTAAAATAAAATAGAAAAACTTATTCTACCGTTACATCGACTGGCATTCTCATGTAAACTCCGTCAGCGTTCAGTATACGTTTAAAGTTAAGGTAATACTTCTCAGCCGCACCAAACTCTTGTCCAAGCAGGTTTAGCTTTGCTTGCTGGGTTAATTCACTCATCATTTTCTCAAAAGGGTCTTGTTTTTTCGGAAGAACTTTTAACTTGTATTCGTCGAGTTCTGCCAAGGAAACTGCTTTAGCTATGGCACTATTAAGGCCACCAATTTCATCTACTAAACCAATTCTTTTAGCGCTAAGACCGTTCCAAACTCTACCTTGTCCGATGCTGTCAACTTCGCTTTGCTCCATGCCTCTTCCATCAGCTACCTTTTGCGTAAAGTCATCATAAATATGCTCGATCATTTCCCTCAGTGATTCCCTTTCTTTGGTCTTTAAAGCTCTAAAAGAGCTAAGTCCGTCAGAATAGGCATTGGTAGTTACTTGATCGGTGTGAACTCCCAACTTGTTGTTTAGCATGGGTTTTAAGTTTGGAATCAAGCCAAAAACACCGATTGAACCTGTAACAGTGGAAGATTCGGCGAAAATATAGTCCGCTCCGCAAGCTAAATAATAGCCTCCCGAGGCCGCAACATTACCCATTGAAACCACCAATGGTTTTTCTTGCTTAGCCAATTGGGTTTCTCTCCACATAACATCTGAAGCTAAAGCGCTTCCGCCGGGAGAATTAATTCGAAGCACTATGGCCTTAACTCTTTCATCTTTTCTAGCCTCTTTAATTGCTTCTACAACTGTTTCTGAACCCATGCTGCCATCCTTGCTTTTACCACTTATAATTTCACCTTCTGCGTAAACAATAGCAATTTTCTCTTTGGCGTTCCATTTCTCGGTAGCTTGACCACGCTCTATGCTTTTCGCTTTTTTGGTCTTCTTGAAAGAGTTCAATCTCACCAAATTTAAGTCTTCATCAGCTGCTGCTGCTTTTTCCTTAAGCAGGTCAATTACTTCATCCTCATAAAGCAATTGGTCAACTAATCTGTGCTCTAAGGCATCCTCAGCAATTCGGATTTCTAGACTATCTGCAATTTTATTCAGCTCTTCGGTACTCAACTTGCGGCTGATGGAAATCTTTTGGAGACGATTATTCCAAACACCATCTATTAGCTCTTGGTATTGCTTTCTGTTGGCTTCGCTCATATCGTTTCGAATAAAAGGCTCAATGGCGCTCTTGAACTTACCGTGACGGATAACTTGCATGTCTACCTCTAAACGATTTAGCGCATCTTTGAAGAACATGAGTGTAGCTGAGTAACCTTTGAAATTCAATTCTCCTGCAGGGTTTAGCAAGACCTCATCTGAAACACTTGCCAAATAATATTCACCTTGACCATAGTTTTCACTGTAGCTAACAATGAACTTTCCATCTGATTTGAAATCTTCTAAAGCTTTTCTGATCTCCTCAGTAGTTGCCATATCTGCTTTCAAAGAAGGCACGTCAAGATAGATGCCTTTGATCCGATCATCTTGTTTTGCTTTTTCAATGTTGTCAATAATACTCTTTAGGCTCAAGGGAGTGCGATCCTCAAAAGTGTTAAAATCGAAATTTTCAAAGGGGTTATTGCTTGGACGATCTTTGATCTGATTTTCGAAGCGCAGGTGTAATACACTGTTGTCTGCTATGGTAGGTTCCTTGCTTTCGTCTGAAGAAGATGCAATAGCCGTTATTGTTATGAATAAGATAAAAATACCGATACCAATTGTTAGGAGTAAGCCTAACATGGTGGCCAACATGGTTTTGAAGAAACTTTTCATGGGAATAATGATTTTTACCAAAATTAGTAAACCTACCGGGCTTTGCACTTAGTTTTACACCTATGGTTAAGAATTCGGATGAAAGGAAACAGAAGGTGTTTTTATCACTTGGATCTAACTTAGGCGATCGCTTGCTTAATTTGAAACAAGCACTTGTTCTAATAGAAAAACGAATCGGATTTATTGCTGATTGCTCCTCTTGTTATGAAACTGAAGCTTGGGGCAAAGAGGATTTATTGCCATTTTTAAACATTGTAGTTGAAGTACGCACTGCTCTTTTACCTCAGCTATTGTTGAAAGCATGTTTACTAATCGAAAAAGAACTAGGAAGGAAGAGAACTTATGCCGGAAGTTATGAAAATCGGATTATGGATGTAGATATCTTATACTACAATGAGGACATAATAGATTTGCCTGAGCTGAAAGTTCCTCATCCGTTAATGCACAAAAGGGCATTTGTGCTCATTCCTCTAGTAGAGATCGCTCCTCATCAGCTCCATCCTGTACTTCAGAAATCAAGCGCTCAACTTTTAGAGCTTGTAGAAGATCAAATGAGTGTAAAGCGCTACAAT
>P_1C_Liq_1_UnCtyDRAFT_1000294_pt1 | contig 11847 bp, 11 predicted proteins | sample Pon1CUnioCityCA_2_FD_10230 | JGI IMG/M metagenome (IMG submission 10230) | reverse complement strand
ATCTTTTGCTATTTACCCTAATCCTGCTGATAAAAACATAAACATTGAGTTTTTTAATTCATTGAATGCATCGGGTAAATTATCTATTTATTCTTTAAACGGAAGACAAGTGCTTCAACAAAATTTAGAAACGATAGATCAAGCAAAAATAAACGTGGATAAATTAAGTAGCGGTGTTTATATTCTACAATTAAATGTTCAGAATCGCTCATTTACTAAAAAGCTGATTATTCAATAATGCTTCAAGTACAGAGCTTAAGTTTTGCTTATGATAAGCAAAGGGTTTTAGAGTCTATAAATTTTGAAATTAAAAGAGGGCAAGTTTTTGCAATAACCGGAAAAAGCGGTAGTGGTAAATCAACTTTACTTTCGCTTATCTATGGATTTTTAGAACCAGAAAAAGGTTTTTCACTATGGAATAATAAAGTTATTAAACCGCCATCTAAAAAATTAGTTCCGGGTCAAAAAGGAATCAACATACTCAATCAAGAATTTGATTTGATGCCATATACATCCGTAGCTTCTAATGTAAAGAAAAAGCTGACTAGGGCTGAGCCGGATTATAACGACAAGCGTTGCGACAAACTTTTAGATGTAGTAGGGCTCTTACCATTTAAAGATCAATTTATAAAGAATTTAAGCGGTGGTCAGAAAAAGAGAGTGTCAATCGCAAAAATCTTAGCAGATGATCCTGAACTTATTTTACTGGATGAACCATTTAATTATATTGATCATCAACTGAAAGATGAATTGAGAAGAAGATTCTTTGACCATATCAAAAAACAAAATATTACCTGTCTTTTTGTAAGTCACGAAAAAGAAGAATTCTTAGCTTTTGCAGATGAAGTATTAGTTTTATCAGACCAGCATATAATCAGATCCGGTTCACCGGAAAATATTTATGAGTATCCTATTTATGCTAAGGTAGCTCAATTATTTGATGATGTAAATATTTTAGAATTTGAAAAAGATCAACAAGTAGCTATATATCCGCATGAACTCAAAACAAGCACAGAAAGTCATACCGATATTAGAGTAGAACTAAAGGAAACTTACTATCGCGGTATTGATTATTTGAATAAAGGCTATTCATCAAAATATCATCAACCTATCTTTTTCACTTCTGATAAATCGTTACAAAAAAATTCAAACTATCATTTGAAAATAGTAAGTCAGAAAGCTATAAAACGCAATGTAGTTTAGTTCAAATTATCTGGATTATAGCCTAAGTATGGTTTTTCAGTTTCTTGAAATAAAATACCATAATTTTCCAGTTCTTTTAAAACGGGTTGATAAATTTCTTTTAACGTAGGTCTCAGAACGCCTTTACTCTTTATTTCACCTTTTAATATTTTTATTGTGGCAATTCCTACCGGTAAGCCTACGGTTTTAGCCATTGCTGTATATTTTTGATTTTCGCCTATACAAACCATTGTAGAATCGATCTGTTTTTTTTGTTGATTTAACTGATATCCAAATTTGTGATACATAACGATCATATCTTTATCATTCTCGTCAAGTTTCCATTTGTCTTCTAAGATTTTTTGCAAGGCTTGCGCCGGCGTTGGTTCTTTCAGACCTATCATTTTTGAATCGCTGAAAAGGTCTAATTCAAGTAATTTTTCCCAGATCAGATCATCCTGATCTATTTTTAATGAATGCCTTAATTTTAGCTCTATAGAATCAGAAGGAGAATATGGTAAAAATAGATTTACAAATTCCCGGTACGTCATATCTTCAGCATTTTGAATTTGATAAGTATCATCCGTCATTCCTAACTGAACAAATACATTCCAGGCTTTACTAAAGCCAACGCGTCTTAAAGTACCTCGAAATATGGTAGGAATATCTTCTAAACCATAAATGCTCCTGTAGGCGAGCGAATTTCTGTTAGCTAAACCTTCAAACTTTCCATATTCCGGAACTTCTAAAAATTCAGTTCTTCTAAATAATCGTTGATAAGGAATATATTTATACTTTCCTTCCTGAATAAACTCAGCAGCTCCACCTTGACCAGCTACAACAACATTTCTGGGATTCCAAGTAAATTTATAATGCCATATATTATTATCGCTCTCAGGAGCTACAAGTCCGCCGGTAAAGGATTCAAACATCAACATTTCACCACCTTCATCTTTGATGTTATCAATTACTTCCATAGCGCTCATGTGATCTATTCCTGGATCTACGCCTATTTCATTTAAAAAGGTTAAGCCTTTTGCTTTGACATCATTATCTAATTGACTCATCTCATCAGAGACATAAGAAGCCGTCACCATATTTTTACCCTGACTCAAGCAGGTTTTTGCCACTTCTACATGGAATCTGGCGGGCAGCATAGAAATAACAATTGATGCATCTTTTATCAATTTCTCTAAAGCCGGTTTGTCAAAAACGTCTAAGCTTAAAGCCTTGCAATTTTTATATTCATCCGCTAGTTGTTGAGCAACTTCAATAGATTGATCTGCAATAGTTATACTTAGAGGAAGCTCGTTTTGTTCACTTAAATATTTAATGAGCCAGGAAGTAGATTTTCCAGCTCCTATTATGATTATATTTTCCATAAAAATAAAGCTTATATTTTAAAATTACTTAAATTTGTATAAAAGCGAAAGTAAGTATTTTACGAATAAGACAAAATTTTAATGAATAGAATTATTATTCTTACCGCATGTGCTTTAGGTTTTACAGGAGTTATATTAGGTGCTTTTGGAGCACATGCTTTAGAAAATTTACTTACTACAGATCAATTAGCAAGTTATGATACAGGTGTAAGGTATCAATTAATACATTCCCTATTGCTTTTGTTCTTAGGTATAGAAGATAGGCTGAATAAAAAACGCAAAAAGACGATTTGGCTTTTTCTTTTAATCGGGATAATACTTTTTTCCGGATCAATCTACGGTTTAGTTACTAATGAATATACCTCATTTGATTTCAAAAAGATCGCATTAATAACTCCTTTAGGTGGAAGTTTACTAATATTCGCATGGCTTCTGATATTCATCAGTTATTATTCAAAAACAAAGAAAACAACGAATAATCAACCTTAATATTTAACAAAATAGACTTAATTTTACAAAAATTCATAATATGGCTAATAATCAAAATTCTAAAGTTGAAAAAGACTTAAAAGACCACGGTATTACAAACGCCGAGATTAAGTATAATTTAAGTCCGGAAAAATTACAATCTATAACAGTAGAAAAGGGTTTAGGGCAAGAAACAGCTGATAATGTTTTAGCTGTTAACACGGGTGAATTTACCGGAAGATCACCTAAAGATAGATATCTTGTAAAAGATGATATTACAAAAGATGAAGTTTGGTGGGGCGAAATCAATAAACCAATAGAACCGGAAACTTTTGATTCACTTTATGCTAAAATTACGGACTATTTAGCAGGAAAAGAAATTTACGTAAGAGACGTTTATGCTTGTGCCGATGATAATTATAGGGTAAATATTAGGCATATTAATGAATTACCCTGGAGTAATATGTTTTGCGATAATATGTTTTTAAGTCCAACTGAAGATGAGTTAAAAAATTTTGAACCGGATTGGACGGTAATTAATGCACCCGGATTTGAAGCAAATCCTGATATAGATAGAGTTTTATCAAAAAACTTTGCGATTTTAAATTTTACGAAAAAAATCGCTATTGTAGGCGGTACCGGATATACGGGTGAAATTAAAAAAGGTATTTTCTCTGCTTTGAACTTTGAATTGCCCGTATTTAAAGATGCTTTACCAATGCATTGCTCTGCTAATGTAGGCAAAGATGGAGATACGGCTGTATTTTTTGGTTTATCCGGTACGGGAAAAACCACCCTTTCTGCTGATCCTGATAGAGCGTTGATAGGAGATGATGAACATGGCTGGACTAATGAAAATACGGTTTTTAACTTTGAAGGTGGATGCTATGCTAAAGTTATCGATCTGACAGAAGAAAAAGAGCCGGATATTTATCGGGCTATCAGAAAAGGAGCTATTCTTGAAAATGTGGTGTTAGATGAAAATAAAAACGTTGAATACACTAACGATAGCATTACACAAAATACCAGAGTAAGTTATCCACTTTCTCATATAGATAATGTTCAGCCTTCATCTGTAGGTCATAATCCTAAAAATATTTTTTTCCTAACTGCTGATGCATTTGGTGTTTTACCTCCGGTAAGTAAGCTAACGCCAGGCCAGGCGGCGTTTCATTTTATAAGCGGTTATACAGCTAAAGTTGCCGGAACGGAAGAAGGAATAGATGAGCCATTGCCAAGTTTCTCAGCTTGTTTTGGCGCTCCCTTTATGCCATTACATCCTACGAGATACGCTAAAATGCTAAGTAAGAAGATGAAGGAAGCTAATGTGAATGTTTGGCTGATCAATACAGGCTGGTCTGGCGGTCCATACGGAATAGGTTCTCGTATTAAACTTAAATATACCAGAGCAATGATCACAGGAGCTTTAGAAGGAAAGCTTGATGATCAGAAATTTAAAAAAGAACCGTTTTTTGGACTTCATATTCCGGAAAGTTGTCCTAATGTTCCAGATGAAGTTCTCAATCCTAAACAGACCTGGAAAGATGCTGATGCATATGATAATAAAGCTAAAGAATTAGCTCAATCTTTTCATGAAAACTTTGAAAAATTTAGTGATTATGCTAATGAAGAGATTATGGCCGGCTCACCTGTGGTAGGGAAGAAGTGATTTTAAATTAGAGTTGAAACTAAAAATAGCTGATAAATTTTATCAGCTATTTTTTATTAGCATCTTTGATGTAGTTTTCTAATGCCATTGTCATAGAAGGTGTTTCAGGAGTAGGAGCCTTAATATTAACTTTTAGTCCATTATCATTAGCTGCTTTTATAGTAGTATTTCCAAAGCAAGCTATCCTTGTGTTGTTTTGTTCAAAATCAGGGAAATTCTCAAAAAGAGATTTTATACCACTTGGACTAAAAAATACAACAACATCGTACGTAACGTCTCTTAGTTCAGATAAGTCACTCACTACCGTTCTATAAAATATACCTCTCTTCCATTTTACTTTGATCTCATCTAATTGTTGTGGTATCGTAGGTTTAAGCATATCAGATGAAGGAAGTAAAAAAGTTTCATTTTTATGCTTCTTAATAGTGTTTATAATATCTTGAAATGTACGCTTGCCTACATAGATTTTCCTTTTTCTATATACAACATATTTTTGAAGATAGTAAGCAACAGCTTCACTTTGACAAAAATATTTTAAATCAGTAGGAATTTCGTGCCGCAATTCTTCAGCTATTCTAAAAAAATGATCTACCGCATTTCTACTGGTCAGAATAATAGCAGAAAACTTGTTTAAATCAATTTTCTGCTGCCTAACCTCTTTTGCGTCAACGCCTTCCACGTGAATAAAAGGTTGAAAATCAACATTTAAGTTAAATTTTTGTTCTAATTCAGCGTAAGGTGAATTTTCGGCTTTAGGTTCGGGTTGTGAAATAAGTATATTTTTCACTTTCATAAAGGAGTTTTTCTTTAATTTAGTCAATTATCATTTGATAAATGACAAAATAAGTTCCAAATTCGAAAGTGCAAAGATACAAAATTATGTAATGCAAATTATTTAAATATCTTTGATTGTATTTTGAAATATAAATCAGCTGACCTATCACATAAATAATCAACAGGGCTACAAGTAATTCTTTAAACTTGATTAGTAGGTTAAAGTCGTTAAATTCATTGAACAGAATAACAGGAGCGATAATTATTAAACAGTAGTTTATCAGTAGAAATTTGTATTTAATAAACGTTCTTATAGCATAGCTAATATCAAGAATGTGAAATATCATAAGCTCAAAAAACGCTTTTAATATTAAAAACACTCCTATTATCAAAGACCAATAAATATACTTAAAATCGCTATCATTTATATAGGAATAATTTTCTAGGACAGTTAAATCAAATTGTATTTTATAATAATCAATGGCTAATGCAATTGCAAAAAAAGTTAGTAAATAAAATAAAGCATAAGATATTTTTTTATTAGAAGTTTCATACTCATGTATTTTTATAAATTGATTAGCAAGGGGAATAATTAGAATAGAATTAAATAAATTTTTGTTGATTTGATACATTACTACAAAGACAACAAGAAAAATGATATTCACAAGTACGATAGTCACTTGAGTTTCCATAAGATTATTCGATTCGTTACTTACTTAAAGCTTAAATTAAGGCTGAAAAACGTAAATTTGACAAAATATTTTTAATGTCTGCTAAATTAGTGATTATTCCGACATTGAACGAAGTTGAGAATATTGAAAATATCATAAAATCTATATTTGCGTTACCGGCTGATTTTTCTATACTAATAGTGGATGATCAATCAAACGATGGTACACAAGAAAAAATTTTAGAGCAAGCTGAAAAGAACAAAAGACTTTATTATCTATTTAGAAAAGGGCAAAAAGGATTAGGAAGAGCTTACGTAGCTGGCTTTAAATGGGCGCTAAACAAGGATTTTGATTACATATTTCAAATGGATGCTGATTTTTCACATGATCCAGAAGATTTGTTGAAATTGTATAAAACATGCCACGAGTTTAATTATGATATGGCCATTGGCTCGCGATATGTGAAAGGAGTTAATGTGGTAAATTGGCCTATGAAGAGAATTCTCCTTTCTTGGTTAGCTTCAAAGTATGTAAAATTTATTACAAGAATGCCAATAGAGGACGCAACAGCTGGGTTTGTTTGTTATAAAAGAAAAATATTGAAAAATTTAAATTTGAATAAAATTCAGTTTGTAGGATATGCATTTCAAATCGAAATGAAATATAAAGTCTATTTACATAAATACAAAATTAAGGAAGTTCCCGTTATATTTACAGATAGGGAAAAAGGGAAATCAAAAATGAGTGCCAGAATAATCAAAGAAGCAGTTTTTGGCGTTTTGAAGTTAAAATTACAAAAACATAATACTTAGAACTTATGAAAATCTTAATTAAACAGGCAAAGATTATAAATGAAGGAGTTGTTTTTGAAGGAGATCTATTAATAAATAATGATCTAATAGAGCAAATAGGAAAATCAATCAGTTCAAAATCTTATGATACAAAAGTGATTGATGCAGAAGGGAATTATCTTATTCCCGGATTTATAGATGATCAAGTTCATTTTCGTGAACCGGGACTCACCCATAAAGAAACGATTAGAACAGGATCTAAAGCTGCTATATCAGGTGGCATAACCAGCTTCATAGAAATGCCAAATACTAAACCGCAAACTACGAATTTTAACGAATTAAAAAGAAAGTTTGACATAGCAGCAAAAGATAGCTACGCAAATTATTCTTTTATGTTTGGTGGAACAAATGATAATCTTGAGCTCATTAAGCAGATCAACCCTAAAGAAGTTGCAGGTTTAAAACTGTTTTTAGGTTCATCAACAGGGAATATGCTTGTTGATGATGAGAAGGTATTAGAATCCATATTTAAAGAATCGCCTGTTATCATTTCCACTCATTGTGAAGATGAATCTACCGTTCAAAATAATTTAGAAAGATATAAAAAAGAATATGGAAAAAACATTCCTATTGATAAGCATCCTTTAATCAGAAGTGAAGACGCTTGTTATTTGTCTTCTTCATCAGCGGTAGCATTAGCTAAAAAAACTGGAGCGAGATTACATGTTTTCCACCTATCAACAGAAAAAGAACTTGCTTTATTTACTGATAAGATACCATTAAAAGATAAAAAGATAACAGCTGAGGTTTGCTTGCATCATTTATGGTTTAATAATGAACAATATAAAGAACTGGGATCTTCTATTAAATGGAATCCTGCTGTAAAAATGGAATCAGATAGGAAAGCTCTTGTAAATGCATTCAATTCCGGTTTGATAGATGTTTTTGCTACTGATCATGCGCCACATGCTAAAGAAGAGAAAGATCAAATCTACACAAACTGTCCTAGTGGTGGTCCTATGGTTCAACATGCATTACCAGCTTTATTTGATATGGTCCACAAAGGAGAAACCACAATAGAAAATATTGTTCAAAAAGCGTCACATAATCCGGCAAGGTTGTTTGATATTAGTAAAAGAGGATTTGTCAAAGAAGGTTATAAAGCTGACCTTGTTATAGTAGATCCAGCTGCACCATTCACGGTAACTTCTGAAAATTTATTTTACAAATGTAACTGGTCTCCTATGATGGGCAATACTTTCCAGTCTCGTGTACTATATACTTTTGTTAATGGAAGAATCGCATATCAAAATTTTAATTTCTCCAACTTTATGCCAGGCGAAAAATTAATATTTAACCGATGAAAAAAATATGTTTTTACATATTTCTGATACTTTTTTGTTCTTGTCAAACAGCTGATAAGATAAAAAAACCAGACAATTTACTCAGCAAAGATCAAATGGTAGCAATATTATCTGATATAGCTATATTAAAATCTGCTAATGATGTAAATAGTAATAGATTATCAAAATTTATAGAAAGACCTTTTGATTATGTTACTAAAAAATATCAAGTTGATAGTATAACTATTGCTCAAAGTATAGAATATTACAACTTTAAGTTTAATGATAATTTATCTATCTATAAAAGGGTAGAACAAAACATTCAAAATAGAAAACATAAGATAGATAGCGTTAATGTAATAATTGATAGCTTAAAAAGGAATAAAACAAATACTGATAAAAATAGAAAAAAAATTAGAAGTAAATCAACAAACTAATTGACTTCTATCTTTTCAGTTTTAGTTAAACTGATAACTTCTTTTTTAAACTCAGGAACTAATTCCTTAAGTGTCTTGACTGATTTCTCTTCGTCATAATCATGGATTTGTTCAAATAAATTGCTTAGTAAAATCCTTTTGCTGTTATCAAATTGGAATGAACTCTTTGCGATTAATATTTTTTCATTATACGTAGGTAATGTGTTTTCTTTATCAGCAAGTAATTCTTCATAAAGTTTTTCACCTGGTCTTAAGCCGGTAAATTTGATGGGTATATCTTTATCCGGTACAAAACCGCAAAGTCTTATTATTTTATTAGCCAAATCGATAATTTTCACGGGTTCTCCCATGTCAAACACGTAAATTTCACCGCCTTTTCCCATAATCCCAGCTTCAAGAACAAGTTGACAAGCTTCGTTTATAGTCATAAAATATCGGGTGATTTTTTCATGAGTTACCGTAACCGGACCACCATTTTTAATCTGTTTTTTGAAATGAGGTATTACAGAACCATTTGATCCAAGAACATTGCCAAAGCGAGTGGTTATAAAACTTGTTTTGATATTTTCTTTTTGGGATAAAGATTGTATTAGTAATTCAGCTGCTCTTTTAGATGCTCCCATGATATTGGTAGGATTAACAGCTTTATCTGTTGATATAAAAACAAAACGTTCTACTTCAAATTGCATAGCTAAGTGTGCTACATTTCTAGTTCCACAGATATTTACAGAAAGTGCTTCCGTCGGGTTTTTTTCCATCATTGGAACATGCTTGTAAGCTGCTCCATGGAAAACAACATGTGGAGAATATTTTATATAAATATCTTCAATTCTCTTTTTATTTCGAACATCAGCTACAAGTAGCTCAACGTGTAATTCAGGATATTTATATTTTAAATCTAAACCTAACTCATGAAGTGGAGTTTCTGCCTGATCTACTAATAATATGGTTTTAGGCTTATAGCTTATCAACTGATAAACTATATCACTTCCTATGGAGCCCGCTGCACCGGTTACCATAACAACTCTTCCGGCATATTTTTTTCTTAATTCATTATCGTGTAATTTTATTGGAGTTCTATGTAATAAATCTTCAAGTTTAATTTGCCTGATTTCACCGCTTATACTTTCTTGATTCCAATCTTCAATTTCAGGTAATTTGTATATTTTTAAATTTAAATCTAAGAGTTGATCAATAAGTTGTTTATTATTAGCCGTTATTTTTTTAAGCCTTCGTTCAGATACAATTAATGCTTTACCACTACAATTTACCTTACTAAGTTGATCAATAGTTTTTACCGGTAAAGTAAAAATCTTATTTCTCTTTAAGTGATTTGATTCTGTTATAAAGCCAATTACTGTAAATTTTTTCTGCGGATCAGATAATAAGCTTTCAGCAATGGAAACATCTGTTAGCTCAGTACCTAAAACATATGCATAAACTGGAGAACTGTTAGCATTGATAATTTGATATATTCTCTTAACGACGATCCTAAAAAAATATAACAATGAAAAAGCAATAAAGCCATAAATAATTGCACCACCATCGTAAATTATTTTTTTGCCTAAAAACGAATACGTCAGTTGATTGATGATTAAAACAGATAATACAGTAAAACTAGTCGTTTGAATTTGTCTAAAAGCGTCTTTAAAACCAGTGTATCTAATGATTCCCGAATAAGACTTAAACAAAATGAAAGAAATAAGTTGAATTCCCCAAAATATACAAAATTCAAAACTTAAGGTCAAAAATTTGAAAGAAACTGGCTGGATACTACCAACTAAAAAATAAGCGCTTTGAGCTGCTATGAAAGCGATTAGCGCATCTATTGCAAAAATTATCTCTCTAGGTACGTAGTTTTTTATAACTCGTCGAGCAATTTTGACGATGAAAATTTTAATATTTAACAAAATGTAATAGATTGGAATTCAAATATAGGAATTTTTTGGAAAATTTATCTTACAAAATTCAGCTAGTTCAAATCTGAAATTAATATATATTTGCAGACAATGAAAAAACTATCCATAATTATCATAAGCTTGATACTTTTATCAAGTTGTACAAGCAAGAAAAAAATTGTTTTTTTTCAAGATATTGATTCAAAAAGTCTTGATGATGTTGATCAGCACAGCAATCAACTTGAAATTAAAACTAATGATATCCTAAACATAAATGTTAGAACATTAAACCCGGATGCATCTCTACAGTTTAACCCACAAGCGAATCAAGGAACGCAAAACATTAGAATAGAAATTCTAAAAGTCAATGGTTATCTGGTTAAAAAAGATGGGACGATAGACTTCCCTGAGCTTGGACCTATTAATGTCAAGAAAAAAACAACCCAAGAAGTTCAGCATTTGCTTGAAAAAAAATTAAAAAAATATTTAAAGAATCCTATCGTTAGTGTTAGAGTAATAAATTATAAATTTACGATTTTAGGTGAAGTGAAAGCTCCAGGAACCTACGAGATTGTGGAAGAGAACTACACTTTGCTGCAAGCCTTAGGTCGTGCAGGTGGATTAACCATCAATGGGAAAAGAAAAAATATTTTAATTATCAGACATGAAGATGGAGAGAGAATTGCTAAAAGAATTGATTTAACCAGTTCAGATTGGATGAATTCACCTTATTATTTTATTAAACAAAACGATCAAATATATGTAGAGCCTAATAATCCTCAGGTTAAAAGAGCCGGATTTATTGGAAATGCTAGCACGGTACTATCAGCTTTATCTGTGATTCTATCAGCGGTCGTTATTATTTTTAGGTAAATGAGTACTCAACAAAACATATCGCATAATGATTTAGATGATGAATCTATAAATATAAAAGAGACATTATTTAAGTACTTGAATTATTGGCCGATATTTTTATTGTCTGTTATTGCAGCCATATTAATAGTCTTTCTTTATCTGCGTTATGCAAATGACATTTATGACTCTTCAGGTAAAATTAAAATTCTCAAGGAAAATGAAGGTTTAGATTTCACTGCATTACAGGGAAGTTCACCACTTTTAGACTTAAGTGAAGTAAATCTGGAAAATGAAAAAGAAATTTTAAAGTCCAGAAAGCTGATCAGTAATGTTATTAATAAACTCAATCTCCAAACTAGATTTAAAAGAGAAGGTCA
>P_1C_Liq_1_UnCtyDRAFT_1000292_pt1 | contig 11866 bp, 12 predicted proteins | sample Pon1CUnioCityCA_2_FD_10230 | JGI IMG/M metagenome (IMG submission 10230) | reverse complement strand
CAACGGGAAAATGAAGACTATTGGAGATTGTCGAAAAAACCCAATCATATTACGCAGCCGATTGTACAGTCAGATACCGCTACTACAGACACGTTGCAAGCCCAAGGAGAAGAGGATAAAGAGGTTACGGTGGAAGATTTAACACCTGAAATGTTGATTGAAGATGTTCCGCTTACTGATTCTGCGATGGCTGCGAGTAACAAGCGTTTACTTGAAGCACTTTACAGTTCAGGTATGATTTATAAACAACAATTGAATGAGGTCGAATTAGGGGCGCGTCAGTTTCAAAGAGTTATAGATCACGGCGTAGAAAATAAACACAACGTACTTTCAGCATTTCAACTTTATAAGATTTACGATAAGAAAAATAAATCAAGTCAAAAGAAGAAATATGCGAACTACATTATGGAAAACTATCCGGATTCTGATTACGCCAATTATCTGGAAGATCCCGATTATTTCATTAAGAAAAAGGAACGCGATGCTCTGGCGCGGAAAGAATACATCCGATCAGTTGAGCGGTTTGAACGTGGGCTCTATTACCCGGTGATCCTTAAGGCAAATAAAGTGCTCGAAAAGGAAAAGGACAACATCTTTAGAAAACAATATTTCTTGTTAAAAGCAATGGCGATGGGACGAGTGAACCCCGATAAAACAACGCTTATACCTGTTTTGGAGCAAGCTATAGCTGAATTTCCTGAAACGCGCGTGGCGGAGCGATCACAGGAATTGATTGATTTAATAAAAAATGGTGTTCCGGATTTTGAGCCTTTCAATACTACCAGTGGAGATTTATTTACTTACACTGAAAAAGGTCCCTTTTATGTTATCGTAGAATTGAACAGCAAAAAGCAGCCTGCCACCGCTGCACTCAAGAAGATTTCCAATTTTAATCGGGAGTTCTTTAGTCGAAACCGTTTGAATACGAAGCCGCAAATTTATAATGAAAAAACAACCTTCGTACAGGTTAAAGAATTTCCTTCAGTTGGTGCAGCAGAAGGTTATATAAAGGATTATAAAAGAACAAAAAAGCATTTGGGAGATTTACGAAAGAGTGATATCTATATTATTACTAAGGATAATTTAAAGGTAGTCTTACAACAACAGGCATTTGATGCTTATCAGTTGTTTTATAGCAATAATTTTTAAAAAGAGAAGCATGTTAAAAGGCAGCAAAAACAAAGCAGATAATGATAGCCCAGAACGATTAAACCGTTTGGTGGTTGGAGCTGAGCTGAAAGGTGATTTGTCAACAGAAAGCAATTTGCGTATCGATGGTGCGGTTGATGGAAACGTTCATTGTGATAGTAAAATTGTATTAGGGGAAAAAGGAACAGTTAAAGGGGATATTACCGCTACTGAAGTAGAAGTTGAAGGTAGTGTAGAAGGTGATTTGAAAGTAGAGGATTTATTGACGCTACGAAAAACGGCAATAATTCGCGGTAAAATTGAGACAAGTCGCTTGATCATTGAAGACGGTGCACAAATTGGAGGTGATATTCAGACTGGAGACCTTCCCAAGAATCAAGGCAACCCTTCAAAGTCAACGAATAATGAGCCGAAAGATGAATCACAAAAATCTTCCGATGTAGTATACTAATGGGAGAGGACGAGAATAATAAACAGGATCGGGTCAAAAATTATTTAAAGTTTACTACTCTTGCCATTCAGATGGGAGCGTTAATAACTGCCGCCGCGCTCGGAGGAGATTGGTTAGATGAAAACCAAAACAATGAATTCCCCGTTTGGACCCTCGTACTTACCTTGATCGCTATATTTGCCTCATTATTTCAGGTTATTAGAGAAGTTTCTAAAATGAATCAAGATGATTAGAGATATTGTTTATTCAGTTCTACTTTTACTAGTGATTGGAGGAATTCATGCTGGTCTTAGCAGTTTTACAACTATTATCCGATTGGATGAGAAATCCTACTTGAGTTATGCTGTTCTTTTTATTCTAGCCGTTATTGGGAGTAGTGTTTTTGTCCTTGAAAAACGCATGAAAAATATTGAGTTTCCGCAAGCATTCATGATTGTAACAGTTGTCCAGCTTTTGGGAGTTATGAGTTACGTAACCTACCTTCGTTATACGTTGACAGATCACTTGAAGACAAATATGCTCCAATTTGTGGTTATTTTCTTAATTTTTTTGGCTGTTCAATCGGTTTACCTCATCAAAACAAAAGCGCAGGAAAGGTGAGCTGGTTTTGTTTTTAGTTGTAAAGCATAAAGAGGCTTTCAATGATGAGCACAATTCCGCTCACAACCATGATAACGAGCACAAATCGAAGAAATACCTTTTCGCTGATCTGAACAACGATACGTTTCCCGATAATATTACCGATGGTAGCACCGATTCCTAAACAAATACCGAAAAATATCATTTCATTTGTAAATAAGCCCCAGGATGAATATCCGATCAATTGGAACAATCCCATAAAAAATGAATTAGCTGTTTTGGTGCCAATCATAGTTTCTTTTGATAATTTCAGATTGAGATAAAAGGGATTTTGAACGGGTCCAATGCCACCAGTGAATGTGCCAATGAGCGAAACAAAAAAACCAATGGGTATGAAAAAAATCCTGCGCATAGCAAAGCTTGAACGTTTCTTGCCGTATTTGTACTGGAATAATGTACTCACCAGAAATAGCCCCATGCATAATTGTATCCAGGCAACGGGCGAAGCTTTAAAAAAGTAGGCTGCTGTAAAAGTACCCGCAGCCGAAGCAGGTAAATAGTACAATACAATTTTCCAGTCAATGGTTTTGCGAAACAGCCAAAATCGGGATGGACGCCCTACAAAAGCACCTAGATTCACAATTGGCGCAGTGGATGAAATACCAATTATCGCACTTACCCCTGGAATAGTCAGCAGTGCCCCGCCACCAGCACCGACAGTAGAAATTATATATGCTGCAGCCCCAATTAGTAGTAAGAGTATACCTTGAAAACCGTGGCTATATAACAACTCCATACCAGACTATTTCAAAATAACTAGATTCCTTTGATTTTATTGATGATTCGGGTTGTCGAATATCCTTTTTCCAACGGGATAGTCTCAACACGACCACCTGCTTCTTTCACGGTCTTAGAACCCACAATATAAGTTGCATCTGAGGAGTCAGTTGTATTCGCATCGTAATCTGCTCCTTTGATGAGTGTTGTTGGTGTTAAATTCTCAATCAATGTTTCTGGAGTGTCTTCTTCAAAAATAACTACGAGATCCACAAACTCTAAACTCGCTACTACTAGAGCTCTGGACTTTTCATCATTAATCGGTCTTTCTGGACCTTTTCCCTGTCGCTTGACGCTGTCATCTGAGTTGATTCCAACTACCAGGTAATGTCCCCGTTCAGCTGCTTTACCGAGATAAGTGACGTGTCCCCGATGCAATAAATCAAAACATCCGTTAGTGAAAACCACCTCTTCGTCACTTGACTTCCATGAGTTTACTAAAGTAGATGCCTCTTCTTGAGACATGATTTTATGAATAATTCGTTCGTATTTTGTCATTTACTTTCTTTTTTATAATTCCTCGGAATGAAGATCAAAGAAATCAATCCGAGTAGTATCATTAGTAGTGTCTGGGATAACCAAATAATCATACCCAATGCTTTACCCACACCTTCCGCTTCTGCAACGGTGCTAAAATCTGAGCCCATATAAAAACTGACTACAACTCCGACGAGATAAGGGTAGGCTCCAATACCTCCATTCGTAAACATAATACCCAATGTTCCTGCAATATAACCGATAAGAATACCGCCCAATGGAAAGGATGAAGTGCTTTCAAATGCATAAAAACAAATACCAAAAAAAGTGAAGTATAGGGCCCAAATCAATAGTGTATACCCTAGAAAAGCCCATGGGTGTTTGGTTTTGAAAATCGAAAATACGCCAGACAATACATCTTTGAAAAACTGTCTAAATTTTTCCCGAAATACAGCAACTTTCCACCATAGAATCAGAAATAAAAGAAAACCTCCCGCAAAAACAGAAATTATAACGTAGAGGAACCATGAACTTCCATTATCTGATCCTGCGTTATCAGCTACAATTGATTGAAGGGTCATTAAATCATCAAAATTTAAGATCAACGCCGCAATGAGGGTGAGCCCTAGCATAATTAAATCAAATACCCGTTCGCCGATAATCGTTCCAAAGCTTTTGGAGAATGGAATTTTATCTGTCTGATAGAGTAGCGCTGCACGTGTAGCTTCTCCAGCTCTAGGGATGAGCAGGTTAACAATATACCCAACCATTAGCGCATGATAGCGGTGCCAGAATTTCGGTGTTTTACCGATTGTACTCAATAAATATTTCCAGCGATAGGCGCGAACTATGTGACTGAGAAAACCCAGTAATACGGAGAGCAGGATCCAGAAGTAATTGGCTTCGTTAATCGCTTTATAAAAGACGGTTTTCGTTCCTTCGTCCATGGCCGAATAAAAGTGCCACAGCAGATAGGCGCCCAAAAGAAGCGGGACAATTATTTTCAACAACCTAAAAATGCGTTTTCGCGATAGCGTGCTCACAATTGAAATTATTATTATCAGAACACCTTGTGGTGTTGAGCGAAGTTAAAATAATCTGATGAAATCACACCTTAATCTTATGCTAAAAAATGCGTTTGTTGATTTCTTCGCAAGGAAGATGGAAAATATATTTATTTGAACAATTAATAAGCCATTCGACCTTGGGTTTATCTTATCTGCTTATCCTTTACAGTAGGCCTAAATAAGAAACACTATCTTTTCACTGCATAATTGCACCAAGAGATGTAATTGGAGGATTAATACCTGTGCGTTACTAACAATGAAAGGCTAACAACTCTAATTCATATTACTTTATTTCGCGAAGGATTCACTGTAAATTTACAGTTGATAGCAATTAAAAGGTATTCGAATCATGATTTTAAAACCAGCTCAAAGTCTCGCGGAAATAGCTTCGCTTCTGGGATGTGAATTTCGGGGTGACCCTCAACATGAGATCACAGGATTGAATGAAATTCATCGCGTGGAAAATGGAGATATAGTATTTGTCGATCATCCCAAGTACTATGATAAGGCGCTTCAAAGTGCGGCAACAACGATACTTATTGATAAGGAAGTGGAGTATCCTGAAGGCAAAGCACTACTTATATCAAACCAACCTTTTGATGATTTTAATCGGCTGACGCGTCATTTTGAACCTTTTCGTACGATAAATCCTAAGCGTTTAACAAAAACGAATATTGCTGCATCAGCCCAGATTTTTCCAAATGTAACGATTGGAAACCAGGTTTCTATCGGTGAAAATGTCGTTATTTATCCTGGAGCTGTTATTCTGGACCGAACAATTATTGAAGATCAAGTTGTAGTGGGTGCAAATACTGTTGTTGGGCAACATGCTTTCTATTACAAGAAAAATGATGATGGTTACGACCCAATGCATACATGTGGTGGTGTAATCCTAAAAAAGAATGCAGAACTTGGAGCTTTGTGTACTATTGATGCAGGAGTTACGGCACAAACTATTATCGGAGAAGGTACAAAATTGGATAATCAAGTTCATGTCGGACATGATTCGATTATTGGGACTAATTGCTTGCTGGCCGCCAATGTAGGATTGGCCGGATGCGTAGAAGTTCAGGATAATGTTACACTTTGGGGACAAGTTGGTTGCGCTAGCGATGTTGTCATCGGCGAAAATGCGGTGGTGATGGCGCAGTCCGGTATATCAAAAAACCTAGCACCCAACAAAACCTATTTTGGAAGTCCGGCAAAAGATGTTCGTTTAATGTATCGCGAAATGGCTGCTCTGAGAAAACTTCCAGAAATTATTGAAAACCTCTGATTCAACCATGAAAGACGCGCGAATTCAGGCATTGGAAAATGAACTCAAGATGAAAGAATTCAAGTTGAATTCTTTACTTGAGATTACTAAAGGGATTAATACCAATGAATCCGTAGCGCATCTACTCGCAATTTTTGAATTCATTTTGAAAGAACAGTTAGGGCTGGACAAATTTGTTCTTTTCAATAAACAGGATCGTTGGAATTATATTTTAAAGGTTGGTGTTAAAGGAAAGATCAAGAATATTCATGTGAAGAGAGATCTCACGCGCTTTAAAGATATAACAATGATTGAATCCTCACACATTGAGGAACTCAATGAATTTGATGTCGTGATTCCCGTTTATCATAAATCTGTGCCTTTGGCATTTTTACTGATCAAACACTCCGATTATGATGATGTGACTACCATTAAAGGACCTTTACCTAATTTATCTTTCATTCAGACGTTGACCAATATCATTGTAGTGGCTATTGAAAACAAAAGAATGGCTAAACAAGGTATTCGACAGGAACGTATTAAAAAAGAACTGGAGGTGGCATCAGAAATGCAAAAACTGTTATTCCCTGCAGAATTGCCTTCCGATCGTCGTTTGGATCTCGCTGCTACGTATAAAGCACGTCATGAGGTCGGAGGAGACTATTATGACTTCATTCGTCTCAATGATGATGAGTTCATTGTTTGTATTGCAGATGTATCTGGAAAGGGGATCAGCGCAGCAATGTTGATGGCTAATTTTCAAGCAACAATTCGCACCTTGTTAAATTATCAGAACTTTGAGTTGGAATTTTTGATTGAAGAACTCAATAAAAAAGTCATGACAAGTGCTAAAGGAGAAAAGTTCATCACCTTCTTTATAGGAAAGTATAATTCGAAAACGCGAAAGTTAAAATACGTCAACGCAGGACATAATCACCCTATTTTAACAAATGGCAGGAAAGCACATTTTTTAAACCGTGGTTCAGTGGGGTTAGGTATGCTCGACGAAATGCCTTTTATCGAATCCGCTGAGGTGGAAATCAAACCGAACTCAACTCTCGTGTTGTATACTGATGGGGTAGTAGAATTACAAAATAAAGAAGGGGAATATTTTGAAACTGATCGCTTGGTTAAGCTTATCCATAGTTTTTACCCACTTAAAATGGAGGATTTAAATAACCTTGTTTTTTCTAAACTCGACGATTTTAGGGGGAAAGAAGAACTCGTTGACGATACAGCTATTTTCAGTTGTCGTATTTTTTAATTGATTTCAAAGACTGGCGTATAGGTGTCCGGGACTTTACCTGTTAATACCCAGTTTTGAATAGTGGTGGTTCCTTCGCAATCCTCACATTCTGTAACTGTAACGGTGTAAGTAACCACCTGCGCTTGATCGCTGCGACTTACATTTCTGGTATAACCCGAACTACAAGAAGCAGTAGTGGGCAAAGAGAAAACGGAGTATTCGGAAAAGTCGACGGGTTCATACGTTAATCCATTGTCAAAACTGACCTCAATGGGTGCATCGTAATCCCCGGCACTATTAATAAAATTGGCACCTCCTTCGCCACCGATTACGCGAACGATCGCTTTTTCAAGAATCAAGCCTGTACTTTTATTTGATGGGTCGCACTTTTGGCATGATTGAAACACTACAGTTAGTGTTATTATAAAAACGATTGATAAGTATCTCATTGAGCTATATTTAATATCAGTTACTACAAAAGTACTACGATTTTTTGCGAAGTTCAAAATTTTGTCCTAAATATACCCTGCGAACCTGCTCATCGGCAGCTAACTCTTCTGCTGTGCCCGCTTTTAATATACTTCCTTCAAACAAAAGGTAGGCCCGATCAGTAATAGAAAGTGTTTCCTGAACATTATGATCAGTGATTAAAATACCTATGTTACGCTCTTTTAATTCAGCTACAATCGATTGTATATCTTCTACGGCTATGGGATCAACTCCTGCGAATGGTTCATCCAGAAGAACAAATTTTGGATCAGTAGCTAAAGCGCGGGCAATCTCAGTGCGGCGCTTTTCTCCTCCCGATAAGCTACCGCCCTTGTTTTTTCTAACATGTTGGAGTCCAAATTCATCAAGTAACCGCTCCTGTTTGGCAAGACGTTCTTTTTTGTTGAGTCTAGTCATTTCTAAAATAGCCATGATATTATCTTCAACACTTAATTTTCGAAAAACCGAAACTTCCTGAGGTAAATAGCCTACACCGAGTTGAGAGCGTTTGTACATGGGGAGTCGCGTGATATTACGATCATCGAGATGTACGGTGCCCTTTTCTGGAGAAACAAGGCCAACAATCATATAAAACGAGGTTGTCTTTCCTGCGCCGTTCGGACCGAGCAGACCGACAATTTCACCTTGATTAACTTCGATTGTTACGCCCTTGACAACGGTTCGCCCGCGATAAGATTTGGTAATATTTTTTGTGTATAATTTCATGTGTCTAATATGATGCAAAAATAAGACAACAGATCAATTCAACGCTTCAAGCATTACATTATTGTGTATTAGAAGCGGATCGTAAATTTACCGCGGATCCCCCAAGGTGATATTCCATCATACAAGTGCGTCATTCGCCAAACGGCATCAACACGAAACACCTTAAAGATATTTTCAATGCCTATAGAGGACTCTATGTAAGGAACATTTCCAAATTCACGAGTGGCCTCTGGCACTAACATGATTTGATCCTGAGCTTTTGAACGAGTACCCCACACAGACTTTCCAGCGGCTACGATACGCCATTTTAATTTGCGAACTAATGGAATACGGTCAAAAATAAGACCATCAAAGTGATGATCAACAGCGACGCCTGCATAGCGATCGGAAATAAATTCAAAGAAAAGCATTCGATTATGAGAGTTAGACTGATACCAGTAAGTTTGTGAACCTTCATGAATTTTTAAGAAAGGATATGCCGCTTCACCAAAAATATAGCCGCCATAGAGTTTGTAGTTCAGTTTTCCAAAGATTCCAATTTTAGGATTGTGCTCCATGGAAAACTCTAGTTTCTGATAGTTATAGTCTGAGCCAAAAACATCCTGAAAGGCGGAAGTACCGCGCAAGGTGAAAATGGGATATTTTGAACCAAGTGATATACGGTCGAATGATCCAGATAGGAATTCTTCGTTAATCGCCAACCGCACTTCCATAAATGCCTCGAAGGTGGAGATTTTATCAATAATATTGAACGATCCATCCTCCGAAGGGATACGGTAATTCGCTTGACCTTTCGATTCGTATTCTTTCCACTCAGAACCGAGTGTAAAGATGAAACTTTTACCAATATCCTTCTCGAATTTTCCTCCAATTTTTTCAACGAATGTGAGTTGGGTGAGCGGTCGCGTACGGAAAAAAGAACCAAGTGCAGCATCGACGTCTGCTGCGTTTTCTCCGAGCCCTAGTTGTGTGAGGTCGTAATCGTAATAGAGTTTGAGCATACCGCGTTTTTCTGGAGTGACATTAAAGCGCAGCCCCCCGCCGTATTTAAACTTTTGGTCGCTATAACCATATGCTAGTTTACCTGATAACTCTAACCGTTTGCTGAAATCGTTAGATGTGCGCAATTGCAACTGATTTCTAAAACCTTCCACGCGGTTATAACTCATGATACTTTGTACATTACCAATTTCAATTTTACCCAATGGATAAAACCCGGTAGTGGCGAGAAAAGTTAGGTTTTTAAATGCTGAAAAAATGGGCACTTGATTCAGAGAGTCGATCATATCGTCAATATTCTCCTCTTGCTGGTTGAGCGGAAAGTGTCTGTTGTTGCGCCAATATTCTTTAGAACGATCATTAGCACTATCTTCTACAACAACGTTTTCATTCGTCCGATAGAATGAAGGGTCGTGTGGCGTGTTGATAACAAAATTTTTTCTACTTGTCAGTTTGCGCCCGTAAAACCCTACGATTTTGGAATTTTTACGCATTTTCAAATCCACTATTAGTTTATCGAGCGTCAACATCCATACCTCATCAGCGACCTGATCGAACTGCTGATCTAAGTAAAAACCATTGACGTAATTAATGTTAGCATCATCAGCAACAGTCGCATTCCATCGTTTGACGGCGTAGGTTGTGTCGTGAATCCACATGGATCCTTCAAAAGTAAGATCTCCTTTTCGTTTAGGTACAAATTTGAGCTCGTAGCACCATTGGTTATCAATGTACGCGCTATCTTCCATGTAAAATTTATAAAAACCCATGGCAAAGTTCGCAATTGGACTAATGAATGACTTGTCAAAAATACCGATGTAATTTTCGTATACGTTAATGTCTTGATACATTTCACCTAAAAATTGATTGACCTCGACATTTTGAATTCCAGTTATTCTGGAAGCTTTTACGACTTCCTTTTTCTGCTTTGGATTCGTTCGGTAGTAATAATCGGACAACGATTCGCTCAAAAGTAATGGAAGGTATTGTCCGCCGTCCAGCGTATCCAGATAATCCATGACAACATCGAGACTTTTTACAATTTTGCGCTCCTCAAACTTATTACTAAGATTATTGAGGTCTAACTGGATTTTATTGTAGGTTTCGTACTGATAGGCGCCGAGCTTTTCTTTGTTGTTAATAGGCTTATTGCGAACCACTCTGTTGTGCAGAATAGTTGAGGGCTTTTCTGTTGGAGCTTTGATGACGACTTCTTCGACGTCTTGTGTTAATGTTTCTAACCGGATGTTGACTACATTAGCCTGATCTTTAATTACTGATACAATTTGAGTATTGTACCCTGAAGCTCTAATCACTAATGAATCCGTAGCATAATATGACTCAATAGAATAATGGCCATCCAGGTCACTTTCTGTACCGATTTTTGTGTCTTTAAAGAATATGCTTGCAAAGGGCACTGGTTCATCAGTCTCAGCGTCTATAATCCTACCAGATACACTCGTTTTTTGTGCATAGGAACAGAAGCAAGTAAATAGTAGTATGAAGGTGACAAATCGCATTGAAGCGAAAATAATGAAACAAAGTTTATGTAGGACTAATTTTTCAATTAAAATTTCATCAACATATTAATGTCGAGCTCGTCGCTGTTTACGAATAACACGTTTACTCACTAAAATACCAATTTCATAAAGTATGATAATAGGTATAGAAACGATAACTTGACTGATGAAATCTGGTGGTGTGATCAATGCCGAGAGTATCAGTACCCCAACAATAGAATGTTTTCGATATTTTCTTAGAAACTCAGGGGTTAAGATGCCTATTTTAGTGAGAATGTAAACAATCACTGGCAGAAGAAACAACAGTCCTGTAAAAATGACACTGGAAATAATGAGTGACATAAAAGATCCGATCATCCAAATGTTTTGAAATTCAGAGGAAAGCGAAAAGTATCCAAAGAACTGTATACAGAGTGGGGCTACGACAAAATATCCAAAAACGACGCCGAGAAAGAAGAGAAATGTTACGAATAGCGTAATGCCACGGACGGCACTTTTCTCGTTTTGGCGTAGCCCTGGCTTGACAAAACTCCACAGTTGAAAAAAAACAAAAGGAAATGCAATGATGAATCCTCCCACAAAGGACATTAGCAGCGCGTAAGAAAATTGAGCTCCTACCTTATTGGACTGGAATTCAATGGGAATATCACCGATACAAATGTTGAGGTATTTGCACATGTATTCAAAAGAGATAAATGTTGGTTTTGTCATGGATAAAAATACATGATCAATCACCCATTCTTTAACAAACCACATACCGATGGCAAATACCAAAATGGCTATGACGGACTTAACAATCCGCCACCGTAGTTCCTCTAAATGATCGAGGAAAGACATTTCTTGTTCTTCTCCCTGCATAACTCAGGACAAAAGTAGTGTATTTTGTATTGATTTCCGATGGAATAAGTATGAACATTTACGTTTTCTGGCGCTTGTAAGACGATTTAGTTCACTTACCTGTAATCCAGTAGTGTTACGTGTCCATGTTTAAGCACCTCTGAACCATTACCATCACGAAGTGACAGACGGTAAACGTAAACGCCTTCTCGCGCATACCTTGAACTACCTTCA
>P_1C_Liq_1_UnCtyDRAFT_1000291_pt1 | contig 11884 bp, 8 predicted proteins | sample Pon1CUnioCityCA_2_FD_10230 | JGI IMG/M metagenome (IMG submission 10230) | reverse complement strand
GGCCTCCTCCCGCCGGTCGGCGAGCACGTATTGGTCAAAGTTGGACACGGCGTTGCGGGTGGGCCAGACGAGATCGGGGCCGGTGAGGATATCGCCGTAGAGGAAGGAAAGGATGTCGATCCCCTCGGCCGCCACGAATTGGGGGAGTGCTCCCGGCGGCTCCGGATCACCGGAGAGGAAGGCGACAAGGTCGTCGGTCGCCCGCTCGAAAACGGCAAGGCTGAGGGTGGAGCCGGTGGGGGTCGGGTCCCCCTCCAGCCGGTTCTTGATCTCGTTCGCGTAGAGGAGGAACTGCGGATCGGAGCGAACCACCCGGACGTCGCCGAGGGACCGCAACTCCCGCTCGAGCAAGCTCTGCACCCGGCGCGGTTCGCTGGCGGCGTCGACCACGACCTGGACGCGATGGAGGGTGATCTCCTGTCCGGGGAGGAGCAGCGGACAGAGGAGGGCGAGAAAGCAGGGGAGGGTGCGGAGCAACGGCATGGCACCCAGACTGACAGGGACGGTCGGACATCCGTGGGGGCAGGAAGGATCCCCCGGTACGGGCTGCCGAGGGGATCCCGGGCGGGCTGTGTCCGGGAGGAGGCCCGGCTGTGCCGTGGAGGTTCGGGAGGGTCCGGGTTTCCCGGATCCCGGCGGGGGACCGGTCGCGACGGTGGTGCGGAAGCGGGCCGCGGGAGTGGGGGTCCTCGGCCGGGGAAACCACCGCGGGTGCGGGGTGGAACCGGTAGGGGGCGAATGCCAACGGGGCCGTGGATCGGATTGGCGAGGGTCTCTCCCGTGGCCCGGGGAGCGTCGATCGCGGCGCGGGAAGGGGGAGGGGTGGGAGGGGCGCAAAGATTGGGCTCGCCCCTTGGCGGCGGGAGCTTCTTCCTGCGGAGGGATGTCACGAAAGGTTGCCTTTGTCACCGGGATCACGGGCCAGGACGGATCGTACCTGGCGGAGTTGCTGCTCGAGAAGGGCTACGAGGTGCACGGGATGGTGCGGCGCTCCAGCTCCTTCAACACCGGCCGGATCGACCACTTGTTCCAGGACCCGGAGGTGCACGGGGTCCAGCTCTTCCTGCACCACGGGGACCTGACCGATTCGAGCAACCTGAACCGGCTCATCGAAAAGATCGGGCCCGACGAGATTTACAACCTCGGTGCGCAGAGTCACGTGAAGGTGAGCTTCGAGGTCCCCGAGTACACCGCGGAGGTGGACGCGATGGGGACGCTCCGTTTCCTCGACGCGATCCGGGAGACCGGGGTGAAGACCCGCTTCTACCAGGCCTCGACCAGCGAGCTCTACGGCCAGGTCCGGGAGGTGCCGCAGAGCGAGAGCACCCCCTTCCACCCGCGGTCGCCCTACGGGGTGGCCAAGCTGTACGGCTACTGGATCATCGTGAACTACCGGGAAGCCTACGGCCTGCACGCCTGCAACGGGATCCTCTTCAACCACGAGTCGCCCCGCCGCGGGGAGACGTTCGTGACGCGGAAGATCACGCGGGCGGCGGCGCGCATCGCGCACGGGCTCGAGGAGAGGGTCTTCCTGGGCAACCTCGAGGCGAAGCGGGACTGGGGCTACGCGCCGGAGTACGCGGAGGGCATGTGGCGAATCCTGCAGGCGGAGACGCCCTCGGACTACGTGCTGGCCACCGGGACCACCCGTACGGTGCGCGATTTCGCGGACGCGGCCTTCCGGGAGGCGGGAATGGAGCTGGAGTGGGAGGGCGAGGGCGTCGACGAGGTCGGCCGGGAGCGGGCCACCGGGATCGTCCGGGTGGCGGTGGATCCGGGCTACTTCCGACCGGCGGAGGTCGACCTGCTCATCGGGGATCCCTCCCGGGCGGAGCGGGAGCTCGGTTGGAAGGCGCGCACGAGCGTCGACGAACTCGTCCGCATCATGGTCCAGGCCGATCTCGAGAAGGTCGCCGCGCGCGGGTACTGAGGAGGAGGATGGTCGCCGGGGAACAGCTACCGGAGGGTCCGATCCTCGTGGCGGGGGCCCGTGGCATGGTCGGGCAGGCCCTGCGGCGGGCGCTGCGGTCCGCCGGGCGGGAGGACCTTCTCTGCCCGGGGCGGGAGGAGGTCGACTGGACCCGGCAGGCGGAGACGGAGGACTACCTGCGGGCACACCGTCCCGGGGCGGTCCTTCTCGCCGCGGCCCGGGTGGGGGGCATCCACGCAAACGCGACCTACCCCGCGGACTTCCTCCGCGACAACCTTGCCATCGGGAGTCACCTTATCGAGGCGAGCTTCCGGACGGGGGTGCCCCGCCTGCTCAACCTCGGCAGCACCTGCATCTATCCCCGGGAGGCACCCCAGCCCCTCCGGGAGGATTCACTGCTGACCGGCCCGCTCGAGCCGACGAACGAGGCCTACGCCCTCGCCAAGATCGCCACCCTGAAGATGGCGGCGGCCTACCGTTCGCAGTACGGCGTGCTCTACCACTCGGCCATGCCGACGAATCTCTACGGGCCCGGCGACAACTACCACCCCGAGAACTCGCACGTGCTTCCCGGTCTGCTCCGGCGGATGGACGAGGCGCGGGAGCGCGGGGATCGCGAGGTGGTCGTTTGGGGATCGGGGCGCCCGCTCCGGGAGTTCCTGCATGTGGACGAGCTGGCGGGAGCCCTCCTCCACCTCCTCGCGTTGCCGGATCCCCCGGACTGGGTGAATGTGGGGACGGACGAGGAGGTGAGCATCCGGGAGCTGGCCGAGCGGGTGCGGGAGGTCGTCGGTTTTCGGGGGGAGATCCGCTTCGACCCCTCTCGCCCCGACGGGACGCCCCGGAAGAAGACGGACCTCACCCGCTTGCGGTCCACCGGCTGGCAGCCAACCCTCTCGCTCGCGGAGGGCCTGCGGCAAACGTACGACGCCTACCGGCGGGAGCGGGCCGGGGAAGTCCTGCGGGCGTAGGGATCCCCTCGTGGGAGGAGGGCGCGGATCGTGAGGGTCTGCGCTTCGGGCCCTGTCGGTGTCCCGGGAGAGAAGTCGGACTCCGAGGGCCCCGGGCTGAGCTGGAGCCTCCGCTCAGCGGACGATGATCAACTCGGCCTTGCGCTGGAGGGCGCGGCCTTCCGGACCGGCGGTGGCGTCGGCTTCCAGGTCTCCCTTCGACAGGGTTTCCATGCGGTTGGGGTCGATCCCCAGATCGGTGAGGTAGTCGACCACGCTCTGGGCCCGCCGCTCCCCGAGGGCGAGGTTGTACTCGGTGGTGCCCTTCCAGTCACAGAAGCCCTCCACGAGGAGGAAGTCCTGTGGGTTTGCCTCGAGGTAGGCCGCGGCCTCGTCGAGGGCCGGGCGGTCGGAGGGGCGGATGAAGCTCTGGTCGAAGTCGAAGTAGACCACCGGCAGCTCCCCCCGGATCTGCTCTCCCTCGAGGATGTTGAAATTCTCGTCGCGGGCGAAGAGACCCTCCTCCTCCAGTTCGCCGTAGATCTCCTCCTCGACCAGCGGGAAGGCTTCCCCATCCCCGACGAGGTCAAAGCGATCCTCGGAGGGACCGAGCACGGTGGCGTCCGGGGTGGGTCCCCCGCGGTTCTGGCATCCGAAAAGGAAGAGGGCCAGCAGGAGGCCCACCAGAAGGGGCCAGGGGCGTTGGGGGAGATCCATCGAGACCGAAAGGTGACAAAATCCTCCGGGCAGGTAAAGGCTTTCTTTGGGAGGCGCGGTGGGGGCCGCCTCAAGCGCCCGTCCAGTTCCCGGCCTCCTCGGGGAAGCGCCCCTCGCGGATACTCTCGCGGAGCCGTTCCATCATCCAGGCGAGAAAGGCGAGGTTGTGCAGGGCGAGCAATTGTCCCCCGAGACTCTCGCCCGCCCGCACCAGGTAGTGGAGGTAGGCGCGGGAGTACTCGCGGGAGGCCGGGTGGGGCACGCGCTCGTCGAGGGGGCGGGGATCGTCGCGGAAGCGGGCGTTGCGCAGGTTGAGGTGCTCCTGCCCCCCGTTCTCTCCCGGCACGCAGAGGGCACCGCCGTGGCGGGCGAGTCGGGTGGGGTGGACGCAGTCGAAGCTGTCGATGCCGTGGGCGGCATTGCGCCAGAGGTCGCGGATGCCCCCGATGCCGAGGAGATGGGTGGGGCGTTCCCGAGGCAGTCCCGCCCGCGACCATGCGACCACTTCCTCCATCTGGGCCGGATCGCTGCCGAGGGAACCCCCGATGGCCTGCCCGAAGAAGGGTTGCCCGGCTACGAAAGCGCTGCTCTCCGCCCGCAGGTCCTCGTAGACCCCGCCCTGGACGATCCCGTAGAGCCCCTGGCGGCCGTCGTCCGTTTCCCGGAAGCGCTCCAGCCCACGCAACCCCCAGCGGTGGCTGCGCTCCATGGACCGGGCGGTGTACTCGCGGTCGACGTGGTAGGGGGTGCACTCGTCCAGCACCACGATGAGGTCCGCCCCGATCCTCTGCTGGGCCTCGACGGCGCCCTCCGGGCTGAGGAAGACCCGGCGGCCATCCACGTAGGAGCGGAAGGCGGCTCCCTCCTCGGTGAGCTCGACGGCGGCCGGGGACTGCCGCTGCTTGCGGCGCCCCTTGATCTCATCCGCCACCGAACCATGCCCGAAGCTGAAGATCTGGAAGCCTCCCGAGTCGGTGAGGAGGGGGCGCGGCCAGTTCATGAAGCGGTGGAGACCGCCGCGGGCAGCGACCGCCTCCGGGCCCGGCTGGAGGAAGAGGTGGTAGGTGTTGGCCAGGAGCATCTGGGCCCCCGTGGCCGCAGCCTGTTCGGCGGTGATCCCCTTGAGGGCGCCGCGGGTGGCGCAGGGGACGAAGACCGGGGTCTCCACGGTGCCGTGGGGTGTGCGGAGCCGTCCGCAGCGGGCGCCGCTGCGCCCGCACTCCGCGGTCGTGGCAAAGGAAAGCCCGTCGTCCGCGCTCATCCGGCCATTTCCGTCGCCGGCAGCGCCCGCCGCCGGGGACGGGCGAGGTAGACGATCGGACTGTCGAGGAGGGCCACGGTCACCCGCAGTCCGTAGGTCCCGAGGATGTAGGTGAAGACGAGCGGCTTCCAGCCGATCGGTTCCGGAGCCAGCACCACGAAGGCGAGCACGCTGAAAACCGTGTTGTCGACGAGGGCGGAAATCCAGGTGGAGGCGTTGTTGCGCAGCCAGAGGAAGCGTCCGCGGGTGGCCGCGCGGATCCGGCCGAAAATCCAGATGTCATTGAACTGGCTGACGAGGTAGGCACACAAGGAGGCCACGAGGATGGCCGGGGCGGGGAGGAAGACCGCCTCGAGGTGCCCCTGCAGGGCGGCGGCCCGCTCGGTGAAGGGATCCCCGGCCGCCTCGATCGGGCGGAAGGAGAGGGCCGCGAAGAGAAAGAGGTTGAAGAGGACGAGGCCAGTGAACCCGAGGAGGACCCCCTTGCGGGCGTACCTCGCCCCGTGGTACTCGGCGAGGATGTCGGTGCAGAGAAAGGTCGTCGAGAAGAGGATGGTGCCGAGGGCTACCGGGTCCGGGAAGACGGAGAACTGGGTGACCTTGAGGACCTGGAGGTTCCCCCCGATGATGGCGATGGCCATGTAGAGGTAGAGCCCGGCCCGACCCGCCCAGCGGTGGAGGGCGAGGATGGACCCGAAAGCGACGGCGAGCAGTCCCAGCCAAAGGACCTCCGGGGGGAGGCCCTGGAGTCGTTCCATGAGGACCTCCATGGTACCGTACCCGTCGACCGCGGTTAGCTATAGTACTCGATGAAGGCCTTCTCCCGGAGGCGCTCCAGCCACCTTTGCTGGGCCTCGCGGGAGAGTCGCTGGGAGAGGATTTCCTCGATTTCCTCGCGGACCTCGGCGAGGGGAAGCACCCCGGGTTCGCGCACGCCCTCGACCCCGAGGACGAAGGCGAAGTCCCCGAGGACGATCACCTCGCTGACCTCCCCGGGCCCGAGGGCAAAGGCCGCCTCGGCCAGCTCCCCGCGCAGATCCTCCCGGCGGACCCATCCCTGGGAGACCGCTGGGGCGTTCGGCTGGTCGCGGTAGGCCTCCGCCGCCACCTCGCGAAAGGGCTCCCCGGCGAGAATGCGCTCGCGCAGTTCCGCGGCGAGCACTTCCTCGCCGGCGGGGAGAACGATCTGCAGCAGCCGGACCTGGGCCTCCTGGCGAAACTCGTCCTGGTTCTGTCGGTAGTACTCGAGGATCCGCTCCGGGCTGACTTCCGCCTGGCTCCGCCGCATGCGGCCCTGCATGAAATTGATGATCAGTTCCTCGCGGATGTCCTCCCGGAATTCCTCCACGGTCTGGCCACGGCTCTGCAGGTAGGCGAGGTAGCGCTCCCGCTCGCCGTTGAAGTCCTGCTCGATGATGTCCTTGAGCCGGTTCTCGATGACGGACTGGGGGATCTCCCGTTTCCCGTCCTTGCCGAACTCCTTGAGCATGAGGATGCGGTTGATCATGTTCTCGAGGACGGTCCGTTCCAGCTGGCGGAGGGCGCGGTTCCGGTCCTCCACGGTGGTCGCGTTGCGAAGGACCTGGGGGATGAGGGGAGCCATCTCCCGCCGGATTTCCTCGGTCGTGATGATCTGGCCTTCCACGCGCGCGGCAACGCGGTTCGACCGGTTCGGGTCCATCTGCACCCCGCTCCCGGACTGGGCGAGGACCAGTGGGGCGAGCAGGGCGAGGAGGACCGCCGGGAGGAGGAACCGTACTATTCTCTTCATGGGCGGGCGAGGATCCTGCGGATCTCGGTCAATCTGCGATCGGCGTTTCCGGCGGTCAAGCGGGGAAAGCGCGATCCCTGTTTCCAGTACTGGTCGGTGGTGCCGGCCCGGCGCAGCCGGAGGAGGGGACCCTCGCTCTCCACCCGGTCGATCCCCCGGTGCTCGGCCTCCACCCGGATCCGGGACAGCTCGAGCAGCCGGGTGGCCGGGGGGGGCGGGGGGCCGAAGCGGTCCTCCATCTCCTCGCCGATCCGGTCGACTTCCTCCCGGGTGGCGGCCATGCCGAGGCGGCGGTACAGCTCCAGCCGCAGGCGGGATTCCGGCAGGTAGTCGGCGGGAAGCTCGGCGGGGACCGGCCGCAGGCGGCCCGGGGCCTGCTCGAGCTCGCGGAGGGCCCCGTAGCCGTCGCGGCGGCGGGCGGTCTCCGCGCGGGCGCCGGTCCCCTTGCGGACGAAATCGAGCTGGACCTCGGCCCGCACGTGAGAGGCGACCTCCTCCCCCTTCAGGCGGGCGACGCTCTGCCGGAGGAGCTGGCAATACAAGTCGAAGCCGACCCCGGCGATTTCCCCGCTCTGCTCCGACCCGATGAGGTTCCCGGCTCCTCGCAGCTCGAGGTCGCGCAGGGCGATGCGGTAGCCGGCCCCGAGCTGGCGGTACTGCCGGATCGCGGAGAGACGCTTGCGGGCGGTGTCGAGAAGCCCGCCGTGCCGGTGGAGGAGAAGGTAGGCGTAGGCCTGCCGGTTGAAACGGCCCACCCGGCCGCGGATCTGGTAGAGCTGGGAGAGCCCGAAGCGGTCGGCCCCCTCGATGAGCAGGGTGTTGCAGTTGGGGATGTCGAGCCCGCTCTCGATGATGGTGGTGCAGAGGAGGAGGTCGTACTTGCCGGCGACGAAATCGGTCATGGTCCGCTCGAGCGCGTCCCCCTCCATCTGCCCGTGGCCGACCCCGACCCGCAGGTGGGGGAAGAGCTCCCGCAGGGTTTTCTCCACCGCCGGGAGGGTGTCGATGCGGTTGTGCAGGTAGAAGACCTGGCCGCCGCGCCCGATCTCGTAGTCGATCGCCGAGCGGATGATTTCCTCGGAATAGGGCCGCACGAGGGTCTCCACCGGCCGACGGTCGCGGGGCGGGGTCTCGATGACGCTGAGCTCACGGGCCCCGGAGAGGGCGAGGTAGAGACTGCGGGGGATCGGGGTGGCCGACATGGAGAGGACGTCGACCTCGGTGCGGAACTCCTTGAGGCGCTCCTTCTGGCGGACCCCGAAGCGGTGTTCCTCGTCGATGACGAGCAGGCCGAGGTCGCGAAAGCGGACGGAGCGGCTGAGGAGGCTGTGGGTACCCACGACCACATCGATGCCTCCCTCGCGGAGCTGCCGGCGGATCTCCGTCTGGTCGCGCCCGGACCGCAGGCGGTTGAGGGATTCCACCCGCACGGGGAAGGGGGCAAAGCGTTCCCGGAAGGTCTGGAAGTGCTGCTGGCAGAGGACCGTGGTCGGGACGAGGATCGCGACCTGCTTGCCGTCGAGGACGGCCTTGAAGACGGCCCGGAGGGCGACCTCCGTCTTGCCGAAGCCGACATCCCCGCAGAGGAGGCGGTCCATCGGGCGGGGCGCCTCCATGTCCGCCTTGATCTGCCGGAGGGCGGCCAGCTGGTCCGGGGTTTCCGGATGGGGGAAGGAGGCCTCGAGGTCGTCCTGCCAGGGCTGGTCGGGCGCGAAGGCGTGCCCCGGGGAGGACAGGCGCCGGGCCTGCAGCTGGAGGAGGCGGGCGGCGAGGTCGAGGGTGGAGCTCTCCGCGGACTGGCGGGCCCGCTCCCAAGCGCCGGAGCCCGGCTTGCCGAGCCGCGGTCGGCCCTTGCGCAGGCCCACGTAGCGGGTGAGAAGGTGCGCCTCGGTCACCGGGACCTGCAGTTGGATCTCGTCGGCGAACTCGAGCCGAATGATTTCCCGGCGCTCGCCCTCCACCTCCACCTCGCTGATCCCGCGGAAACGGCAGATCCCGTGGGAGAGATGGACGAGGAGGTCGCCCTCCACGAGTTCGGCGAAGTCGAGCGAATCGTCCACGCCGGAGTGGGTGGGCAGGGCGCGGGTGGCCCGGCTCCCGGCGAGCGTGCGCCCCTCCCGGCCGAAGAGCTCCGCATCGGTGAGGAGGATCCGTGGTGGATCCGCCCGCGGCAGCCAGACGCCCCGGGAAAGCTCTCCCCGGAGCCAGGACACGGGACGGCCGGCCAGTCCCGGTTGCTCGTCCCACCACTCGCGGAGGCGGGCCTCCTCCTGCTCGGCGGGCAGGACGACGGTCACCGAGGTCCCCCGGCCCTGCTCCTCGAGGGCCCGGCGGAGCAGGGCCCGCCGGGCCTCCTCCTGTCGCGAGAGCCGGGCCTCGCCGATGGCGGCCCGCGGATCGGCCCCGCCGGGGCGGACTTCCGGCTCGCGGAGGTTGGCAATCTCCCGGGTGTCCTCCTCGCGGGCTTCCTCCTCCCGCGCCCGCGGGAGGGTGCCGGGGGTCTCGCTGAGGGTGAGGGCCTGGTCCCCGCGGGCGGCGGGCCGCTCGAACAGGGGGCGGAGCGAGGCCTCCCCGCGGCCGGCCCGTTCCGGTTGCTCGAAAAAGCCGGGATTCTCGTCCCGGAGTTGCTCCGGCTCCTCGAAGATCCAGCCGCAGGGAAAGTCGAGGTACTCGGCGAGGGAGGCCCTCTCCGCGTGGGCGGCGGAGGTCCCGGCGGCGGGCCGGGCGGGATGCAGGCGAAGGGAGGTGAGGGAGCCGGTGGTGCGCTGGGTGGCCGGATCGAAGGTACGCAGGGCCTCCACCTCGTCCCCGAAGAAATCGAGGCGGACGGGGGCGTCTGCCTGGAGCGGGTAGACATCGAGGAGGTTGCCGCGCACCGCGAATTCTCCGGGTCCTTCGCAGACCGCCTCGTGGTCGTAGCCGAGGTCCTCGGCGAGACGGCGGGCGAGTTCCTCGCGACCGACCTCTTCCCCCACCCGCAGCCGCAGGGCGCGCTCCTCGAGGGAAGTCCGTGGGGGAACCGGGGCGAGGAGGGAGGCCGGACTCACCCCCACCACCAGCGGGCGCGGCGGGCTTCCCCCCGCTGCGAGGAGAGCCTCGAGAACGGCCGCGCGGTCCCAGGCGTTCTCCCGGCGGGGGACCCCCTCCGCCTCCTCGCCCTCCTCTCCGGGAGGGGGCGGGAGCAGGAGGGTATCGAGGGGGTGGTCGGCGAGGGTCGCGTGGACTTCCAGCTCGGCCAGGCGCTGGCGAACCTCGCGGAGATCCTTCCCGACGAGCAGGGCGCAGGGCAGGCCGGTCGCGCCGAGCCAGTCGCAGGCGAGGGCCGCCCGCGCGGGCTCCACGACTCCGGTGGAGCGGCGGAGGCGGCCGGGAAAGACGGCCGGCTTCACGGAAACCGCCGGACCGGGGGGGAGTGGGTGGGAAGGGTCAAGGAAAGGATCGCCTCAGGAAGCGGCCGGGGTGTCCGCGGATTCGCCGGCGGGCGGCAGCATCCGGATCTCCCGCTGCGGGAAGGGGATCTGGATCCCGTTCTCGGCGAAGGCCGTCTTGACCTTCTCCCGGTACTCGGTGAGGACCGTCCACCACTGGTCCGGGGCGACCCAAGGGCGCGCGACGAGGTTGACCCCGCTGTCCCCAAAGCCGGTGATGACAACGGACGGGGCGGGATCCCCGAGGATCCGCTCGTCCCCCTCGAAGAGACCGAGAATGACCGCGCGGGCCCGCTCCACGTCGTCCGCATAGGAGACGGAGACCTCGAGGTCGACGCGCCGGCTGGCGTAGGCGTTGATGTTCGTGATCACCCCCTCGATGAAGCGCCCGTTCGGGACGAGGATCTTCTTGCCGTCGAAACTCTCCAGCTCCGTGGTCATGAGGTCCGTGCCCTTCACCGTGCCCATGACCCCGGCCCCATCGATGACGTCTCCGGCCCGGAAGGGCCGGAAGAGGAGGATCATCACCCCGGCAGCAAGGTGGGAGAGGGTGCCCTGCAGGGCCAGGCCGATGGCGAGGCCGGCGGCGGCGAGCAGGGCGACCAGGGAGCCCACGGGGATGCCGATCTTGCCGAGGGCGGCGATCCCCGCGACGGCCATGATCCCGAAGTAGAGGAGGCTCCCGGCGAAGCGGATCAGGGAGGGGTCCACCTTGCGGCTGCCGAGGACGCGGTCGAGGACGCGGCCGGCGAAGCGGGCGAGGAGCTGCCCGGCCACGAGGATGAGGATCGCGAAGAGGAGCCGCAGGGCCCAGTCCGCGAGGAGGTTGTCGAGGTTGCTCAGGGAGACGTAGGCGATGGCTGGCAAGTGCATGGGAGGAGGGGGTTTGGGGGAAAAGTCTTGGGGGTTCCGGCGCGGGGTCAACGACGCAGCCGGAAGCGGGCCCGCGGGTCGAGGCGGTCGCGCAGCCCGTCGCCGAGCAGGTTCAGGCTGAGCAGGGTGAGGGCAAAGAGGAGGGAGGGGCCCACCAGCATCCAGGGATACGCCAGCATGCGCTCGGCCCCCTCGTTGATGAGGATTCCCCAGGAACTGGCCGGGGGTTGCACGCCGAGGCCGAGGAAGCTGAGGACGGACTCGAGGAGGATGACGGTGGGCACGGTGAGGGTGGCGTAAACGAGGACGGGACCGAGGGTATTCGGGAGGAGGTGGCGCAGGAGGATGGTCCCGTGGCCGAGGCCGAGGGCCCGGGCGGCGAGGACGTAGGGGAGCCGTTTTCGCGCGAGGATCTCCCCGCGCACGATCCGGGCGGTGGTCAGCCACTCCACGGCGCCGATGGCGAGGAAGAGGAGGAGGAGGCTGCGGGGGAAGACGACCATGAGGAGGATGACGAAGAGGAGAAAGGGCAGGGAGTAGAGCACGTCGACGATGCGCATGAGGAGCGTGTCGACCCGACCGCCGGCGTAGCCGGCGATGCCCCCGTAGAGGAGGCCGATCGTCACGGAGACGAGGGTGGCGGCGAGCCCGACGGCGAGGGAGAGCCGGCCGCCCTCGAGGATGCGCACGGCGAGGTCGCGCCCGAGCTCGTCCGTGCCGAGGAGGAAGCGCAGGGGGGAGGCGCCCACCTTCCAGGTCTGCTGCCAGCCGGGGTCGGGTTCCAGGTGCGGGGCGACCGCGGCGAGGTAGGCCTCCCCTTCCCCGGGCCGCACCCAGGCGGGGGGAACGGGATAGCCTTCCGGGCCGGGGAGGACCGGGGGCACCTGGACCCAGGCGATGGTCTCCCCCGGCGCGGGCTCAAGGGGGGCGCGCCCGGGCAGGAGGTCCCCGAGG
>P_1C_Liq_1_UnCtyDRAFT_1000290_pt1 | contig 11899 bp, 9 predicted proteins | sample Pon1CUnioCityCA_2_FD_10230 | JGI IMG/M metagenome (IMG submission 10230) | reverse complement strand
TTAGAGGACTTAAAAAACTGTGGGTGTCCAATACACATGTCCCTAATAAAATCGACCACTCTTCCACAATAAATAAAGCGATTAAAACCATTAAACTTAATCAGCTTGCTAGTGGAGAGTTCCCCACCTATGAATATTTTCCTGATCATACGGAGCTTTCTAAAAAAGGATGGCATAGGGGCCACCCATCTCCCTTCGTTCATAGCAACATTTTATACTCTCTAAAGCAATTAGATAGCCACGAGTTTACTAAAGAAATCAAAAAGGGCTTAGACTTCTTATGTAATACAAAAGAAGAAGGCGATGTATGGCGATTTTGGAAATTACAGAAAGGAATTAATAATGTCCCGCCTGATCTTGACGACACATCCGTTGCCTCATTCGTACTTTGTAAAAGTGGAGTGCAAATCGAGAATAAAGGACTTTTAGAATTGCATCTAAAAAAATCAAAGCTTGCTAAAACTTGGCTTCTTCCTAAACCTTATCTTATATGGTTTTCTCCTAACCTTTGGCTTAAATGGCAACTTCAGCGCAGTAAAGTTTCAGAAAGCATTAGGTCAGGTTTTTTAGATATTAATGACTTTGAGCTTGGGGTAATGGCAAACGTCTTGCTTTACCTTGGCGAAAGTAGAATAACAAAAGCAACGATAGAAACCTGTATTAGACTATGGAAGGAAAAGCAAGATCCGGCGAACTTCTATCATAATAGATTAGTTGTTGCTTATCACTTAGCCAGAGCCTATCATCATGGTATAACACAATTTGAATCCATAAAAGATTCAATTATCAAAGAGATTAAAAACAACAAGGAACAATTTCTATTTGCAGACCTATTGCTTGGAGCGTTATGCATTCAGTATTTTAAGGGTGACCATAAATTAATTGAAGCGCTCAAAACAAAGATTGATGAATGGACCTTTCTAACAGATTTTGATTTTAGCCCAGTATCGTACTTTACATCCAAAGATAGAAACTTCCACGCAGGCTCTAAAGCTTTAACTGCAGCTTGGTACCTAGAACTAATGCATAGCTAAGATGAAACGTTTAAAATACTTTTTACTTTATCATTTAATGCTGTTTTTTAATCAAATTGCGTTTTGCACTTATTTGGAAGCTAGCAAACAAAAAACAACAGACTTACTTTTACTATTTAGCGCCTACTTACTATCAGGCTTTGGCGGCTATTTAATAAATGACTTTTTTGATCGCAAATCTGACCAACTCAATAAAAAGCCCAACCTAACCTATTCTCTCTCAAAAACTTCTTTTTACAGTCTTGTGATCCTATGCTGGGCTTCCGCTACATTGCTTCTTTATTCGTTTTCTCACCCTGCCGCTCTCTTATTACAACTGGAGTTTTTATTGCTTTGGCTTTATTCTTCTTTCCCAATAAGATTAAAAGAAAAAGGCATTTGGGGTGTTTTAACAGACACTACATATGCTCATATCTTGCCCTTTTTGATTCTACTAGTAAGTCTACAGGTATATCTTTTTCGTCTAGAAGTTGTGCTTTTTCTCTTCAGCTTAAGCTGCTTAGGAGTAAAGGATATTCTAGAACATCAAATAGTAGATCGGGCAAGGGACCTAAATTCAGGGGTAATTACTTTAGCAACTAAAAATCCTAAGTTATCTAAAAAAATCATTGACGTTTCTAATTATTCAATATTAGCGGTACTTTTTATTGGCTTATCTTTTTTTTTAACCCAAACAGATCACTTAATTCCCTTTAGTGCAATAGGTGTTTCTCTTCTCACTTTAAGCTATTTTGAGTACCAGACTATTGGAAATGTATTTAAAAATAATGGGCTACTTCGACTGTATATCTATTTCAGCTCAGCCGTTTATTTAGTTTATTTTATTGAAATAGGTATGTACTTTCATTTATTTTTAATCCTACATCCTTACCTTTTTCAATTATTCAGCCGTTTATTTAGTTTATTTAGGTTATCCGCTAATGTTATACTTTATCGAATAGCTAAAGTATTTGGCATCAAATTAGGTGACTAAAAAAATGAAAGCTCAAAAGTTGATTATAATACAGGTCTTATTGCTTCTTATTCTGCAGAGCTGCGAAAAAGTAAATCCAACACTGGACAGTCAAACAATCATAGATGAATTTGAGATAATAGACCAAAATGAGACAGGCAACAGAGTTGACTCAATGCAAATAGACTTGTTAACAGACACTTTGAAGCAAAACATTCCCTTAAACTACTCAGAATTCATTACGGTGATTAATACAAAGTTTGACAGTCTGGAGAAAATAAATACCAATTCAAAAACCATTAAATTCCTCAAAGCCTTCTATCTTGCAGAAGCTTGTTTTGCTTTACATAGCAAAGGTTTTCTAGGTAAAAAATATGGCTTGTTCGAAAGCAATAAAATCACAAAGAACTGGCGTGACTATGAATTAGAACAACAATACCAACTTGCAAACTCTAATGAACTTCCTTTGCAATGCGAGGAGATCAGCATCTTTTACAGAAAGCTGCTGGAGCAAACAACTAGCTTAAAGTCAAGAGATACTTCTATCATTGGCGTGCATACCTACCCAATTGTAAGCATTGAAAACAATGAATACATAATTGATCCCTATGACCCAACGCTAATATTGTCAAACAACAATAAGATCTTAGCTTTTGAAGCTATTAAAAAAACACCCGAACAAGCTATTCCTAAAAGGGTAAAGAATAAATTTGGTGAGAAGCACTTTTTACTTTCTAAGCCTCTTTATGATAGTCTCATGGTAATAGATACTAATTTAAGTTCGAGTATTAGATCATTGCTTGGTAAGTTAGAAAAAAAACTAAGGAACGAAACAATGGAAATTTATCATACAAGTAAGAACTTGTTAATTCGTCCGGTAGTTTCTAGTTGTTGTTATTTGTCATCTAATCAAATATATAAGGTCAATTATAATTCAGACAAAGCAAATAAAAACTTCATCAGCTTGTACTTTGGTCAAGCCTACTTAAAAAGAAATTAGATGTGTGGCATAGTTGGACATATCAAAGCCAAAGGCACAATTGATCCTTTGGTTTTTGAACCCATGATTGACCTCTTAGCCCATCGAGGACCTGATGGTAGAGGAAGTCATTATAATGCTGAAGGTAACATTGCTTTTGGCCATCGTAGACTTTCCTTTTTAGACCTAGGCGAAAATGGGAAACAACCGTTTCTAAATCAAGATGGTAACATATGGGTAAGTTTTAATGGTGAAATTTATAATTACTTAGAACTAAAAGAAGAACTCAGAAGTCGATTTGAATTTCGTACTCAAACTGATACAGAAGTGCTACTTGCTGCTTATCAAGTTTGGGGAATTGAATTCATCAATAAGATCAAAGGAATGTTTGCCTTTGCACTTTATGATGAAAAAAAAAAGAGCCTCTATTTAGCAAGGGACAGGTTTGGCATTAAACCCCTTTATTATGGCTTACCTGCTTCTAACGAACTAGTTTTTGCCTCTGAATTAAAAAGTATTCGCGCCTCTAAAGCTTTTCCTAAAGAACTAAACTATAGTGCTATAAGCGATTATTTTGTTTATCGCTACATCCCTTCTCCCAAGTCTATTTGGAAAGGAATTCATAAAGTTCCTCCTGCCCATTACCTTAAACTTGACTTGAGTGATTTTAGTTATAAACTTCATGAGTACTGGAAATTAGAGGCTTCGAAAAACGAAATTTCAGAAGCTGAAATGGTTACGGAAACGAATCGACTAATTGATCAATCTGTAAGAGAGCATTTACGTTCAGATGTTTCAATTGGAAGTTTTTTAAGCGGAGGCTACGATAGTAGCGCCTTAGTAGCAAAAATGACTCAAAACTTCCTAAGCCCAAATGCCTTTACCATTGGCTTTGAATCTTGGGGTGCAAGCGAACACCAATATGCAAAAATAGTAGCTGATCATCTAAAAATCCCATTAGATGAAACCATAGTAGATCAATCCAGTTTAAAGGAGATTGATAAAATGCCAATTATGTACGACGAGCCGATTGCTGATATCTCCATCATTCCAACTCATCTAGTTAGCAAACTAGCTAGCTATAAGAATAAAGCGGTTTTTAGTGGAGAAGGAGCTGATGAGCTCTTTGGCGGTTACACTTGGCAACATGAATACTTTGAAAAAAGATATTCTAAAAATTGGTTGCAAAAAATTAAAAAACTGATTTCATCCGAAAATGACCTTGATTTTTATAGTCGTTCTATGGCAATGGGATGGTTCGATCAATCAGAGCTAGAACAACTCCTACAACCCAATCTTCACGCTAGTATTCCTGATGATGTGCACTGGTTCTATAAAAAACACTTGAACAAAGGCTTATCCCCGATGAAGCGTATTCAACAATTAGACATTAAATGTTTTATGGGAGAGCTTGTACTTACAAAAATAGACCGTGCAAGTATGTATCATTCCCTTGAAGTAAGAGTTCCTTTTCTTGACCATCATCTTTTTGAAAAAATATTCTCTTACCCTGAAGAAACTTACATTGATCCCAATCAAACTAAAAAGCTACTCTATGAAAGCATAAAAAAGTCGCTTCCCGCTTCCATCCTAAAAAGAAAGAAGCAAGGTTTCGTGGGTCCAGATCAATACTACATGAATATTTCTTTCTACAAGCAGCAGCTCAGAAACTCTAAGCTTGTTGCATTTGGCATAGTAAACCAATCCTACATCGATCAATTACTGAAACGAAATTACGATTGGAGACTTTGGAAAATATTGGTGCTAGAAAAGTGGGTCGGACATTGGATGTCAGACAAACAGGATTGATCAACTATTCTTATTTTAGCCATAGAAGTAGGAAGACTAATCAAGAACTTGCTAAAGGCTATAAATAAACTCCAGAGCGCTTGGACCTGACCCCAAATAATATTTAATGAAGAGTAGATCAAGGGTATGAATGATCAGCAATATGTATTTGTTGTCTGTGGTGTGAAAGAGCACATTGAAACCCTTCACTTCTCACTTAATTATTTAAAATCGTTTTCCCATAAGGAGGTTAATGTGATTACGGATAGTCGAAGAAATGAGATTCCTATTCAGCATAACAACATTATTGATGTTGAAACACCCGACAAATTAAATAATCATCAGGCTAGCATCTACCTCAAAACTAGCTTACATCGATATTTAGACAAAGGCAATACCTATTGCTATCTAGACACAGATGTGATTGCCATAAGTAGAAGGTGTGATGAAATATTTGCAGAGTTCATTGCTCCTATTCGTTTTGCTCCCGACCACTGTCTTATGCCAAAGTTCAGTCCGTATGCTGTAAATTGCGGCTGTTTGGATAAATGTGCTAGCGATAGAGAACGCTTTTTTAAAAGTTTAGAAAAATACGACCAGCCCAATATGAGTTTAAAGGGCTACCTGAAAAAACAGCAATTAAAGATCGAGGAAACCTACCAACAAATCCAGCAATCATTCTTGAAAAAGGTGTTCTATGCCTTTAAGTATTACCTCAGTTTTCCGCGTTTTTCATTGAATAAAGAATTTTATTTTGATAAAAGAAAACGTTACTGGGTTAATCGTTCCGGAGAGGTAGTAAAGCATGAGCTAGACGTAAGAAGCATTGCCCGAGAAGCAAATTTGAAATACACCCTTTGGTTTAACCAATGGAAAAATAAAAAGGGAGAAAACATCTTTAATTACGACTGCAATCACCTAGCTGAAGCAATTCTAGAATCTTTCAACATTAAGGTTGAAAATCCTAACTGGCAACACTGGAACGGAGGTGTTTTCCTATTCAACGAAAAAAGCCATAATTTCTTAAATGCATGGCACCAAAAAACGATGGAAACCTTTTCCAGAAAGGAATGGAAAACAAGAGATCAAGGGACGCTAATTGCTACTGCTTGGGAGTTTGGTTTAGAAGATCATCCTACACTTTCAAAACAATGGAACTTCATTGCTGATTTTCACAACAACAAACTTGCAGTGAATAAAGCTGCCAATTGTATTTCCGACGATCTTTTTAAAACCTCTTATGAACCTCGATTCATACATATTTTTCATGAATGGAAAAATCAAGATTGGGAGGTTTGGCAGTGGGTTACCTCAAGATCAATAGACCATAAAGAACTTTAAATAAACTACTTTGGAAAAAGTAAGAAATAACTTATTTGCTGGTTTCTCTTTATTATCTATCGCAGTTTATGTATGGTGTTACTTAGATATTAAATCTGCAATGACAATTCTTGCTCCACCTGAAAACCGTGAATTAGGTTTAACTGAAATAGCTCAGGGAGCTCTATTATTGGTTTGCTTATGGGCAGGAATAAAAAACGCCCGGGGTAAATCCTTTTTTAATTTTTGGATAGTTTTTAGCTTGTTCATTTTTTTCATCTTTTTAGAGGAAATTGACTACGGCCTCCACTATGTAGAATTTTTACTTGGTAAAGAACCCTATGCCTTGAACTTCATCGGATTCAGAAATATTCACAATCAAGGTAACAACAACAATTGGATCAAGCTATTCATTTTGATTTGCCAAATTATACTCTTTGGCATTTTACCATTCATAAAAACTTACACCAAGATCAACTATCCTGCTAGATCCTATGGATTCTTTTACCTTTTCATAACCTTAAGCAATCCTTTATCTAATTGGCTAATCATAGAACATCTATCAGCCTTAGACGAGCAGGTTTTTGAAAAGACTCAACTATTAGGCGAATTGAGGGAGTTGGCATATTACCTTATTTTAGTAGTCTTTATATCAGAATATCGCGAAGAAATAAATCACCTGATTTTTAAACTAAAATCTTAGTCCAATTTGATGCAATTCTGCACCATATCGACCATCTCCCATCTTCATAAGGCATATGCACTTGCAGAATCAATTCACCCTTTTGAGGGCAAGCTTCATGTATTAATTTCTGACAAAGAATCGAAAGTTGATATTGAAAGTAAGCATGACAATATTCAGCTTCATAGTTTAAATGATATAAAAGCTGCAAACACCAAAAAGATCATTAAAAAATACAAAGGCGATAAATTGAGGTGGAGCCTTAAGCCCGGCTTTTTGCTATATCTCTTCGACAGTCTTAATGTAAAAAAAGTAATTTACATCGATAACGACATTTGCTTTTTCAATAACCCTAAATTTCTATTCGAAAAACTGGAAAAACAATCGCTTTTGCTGAGTCCTCACTTTTACCCTAGTGACCCTGAAAAAAAACAAAATTGGTTAGAGGCTAACCTTAGATTAGGTTTATTCAATGCAGGTTTTATTGCTGCTAATAAAGGAGCTATTGAGGCACTAAGATGGTGGGAAAAATGTTGCCTTTACAAAATGAAAAGAGCTTATTATAGGGGTCTATTTGACGATCAAAAGTATTTAGATCTCATTCCAGTTTTATTTGAAAAGGTAGAAATCTTGAAACATAGGGGCTGTAACCTAGCCGGTTGGAATAGTGAAATAAAAATGAAGAATGAAGAAATTCTTTTTATTCACTTTAACCCTTACACGCTTAATCAATTCTCAAGTCCAAGCCATATGTACCATTCATTTTTTAAGCAGTATGTAGAGATGGTGAAAAAGTATAAGCTCAATTATGCTCCCCCTAGAAATAAAGCAAGCTTATTTAAAGTTGAGAGCTATATTATTTATTTAATTTGGAAGGCTGAGCAATTATTACATTGATGGAACCTAGAGACCCTATTTTGAAAAATGAACTTGAGGAAATCGGAGCTATTCGAATTCCTAATTTTTTAAATGAGGACTCTTTATTAATGATCACAAAACTCTATGAGGAACTTGAATTAAGTGATCTAGGTAAAATTTACTCGAATGTAAAGGATAGAACGAGCGAATATAACTATCGAGTGGATAAAACGTTTAAAGAAATCTTTGCTCCTGCAATTGCTAAACATTTTCTGAATTATCAATTAGGAGGAGGTGCATTTTTAATAAAAGGTACCGGAGAGAAAAGCGAGTCTTCTTTGCACCAAGATTGGAATATCGTTGATGAGTCTAAATACTCCTCTGCTGCAATTTTTTGCCCGACACAGGATGTAGATGAGAAAAATGGTTGTATTCAAGTTATTGCAGGTAGTCACAAGTGGTTTAAAAACATCCGTTCTTTTGAATATCCTTCTCCTTATTTAACCTTTGAACAAGTAAATAAGGGACTTGTGGCAATTCCTGCTAAAGCAGGAGACGCAATAGTTTTCAGACATAATGTAATCCATGGATCTAAACCCAATTTGACAGAATCGAACCGCGTTGCAGCCTCCATGAGTATTGCCACCAAAAATGCTGACTTTTTGCACTATAAGTGGAATGGGTCCTATTTCGACACTATAAAGGCTAATTCCGACTTCTTCTGTAAAGTTGTTCCTTCTCTATACTCAGGCAAAAAATTAACTGAAAAAACTATAGAAAGAACGCCGTTTGACCTATCTAATGTTCTTGATTCTAAGGACTTTATAACAAGGTATAAAAAAGCATATACTATGAGATGGTACGAATCTATTATCAACAAATTTTTTGATTAAACTGAAAAAATATTACCCTCTTTCTATTATTATTCTTATTGGACTCGTATTTGGAAACACTCTTTTTAACCAATACAACCTCGATGATGAGCTTGTAACTCGAAATCACCCTTTAACAAGCCCTGAAAAAAATCAATCACTTAGTAAACTCTTTCAAAGCAATTATGAACAAAGCGAAACCATAAACCATGGCTATAGGCCTATTGCACTGCTAAGCTTCTACTTAGAACATAAGCTCTTTGGAGAATCGCCTTTTGTTAGTCATTTGATTAACCTAATTCTTTATGCCTTGCTTAGCCTATTGTTGTATCATTTACTACTCCTCATCTTCATGAATATAAAAAGGGAGTATCTACTTGTTATTGTACTTCTTTTTGCTTGTCTTCCTATCCATACAGAAGTTGTAGCAAGTATAAAAAACAGGGATGAAATACTAAGTTTTCTCTTTCTTAGCATGGGCTTGATCTCAAGTATTAATTGGATAAAAAAGGGTAATTTCCTCTTTCTTTTGTTAACTGCCTTTGCACTCTGCCTCTCTTTACTATCCAAAAAAAGTTCTGTCCCTATAATTTTATTGACTCCAATCATTCTCGTTTTCTATTCAACGATTGAAATTTCCGTTAAAAAGGCAATTGGACTGTTTTTCTCGTTCTCTTTCCCCTTCTCTTTATTGGTTATTAATTACAGTTTGTCATTGGGAGTCTATCTCTCAATTGCTTGTTTTTTGCTTTTCTCAGCCTCTTATCTAAGTCACAAAAAACTTAGCAATTACCTTGATTCGTATCGTTTTGTAGAGGTTCTTGGCTTATTTATATCATTGTTTCTTATTCTCTTTAGCCTTTTTCATCAAGATCAAACTTTTTATCTAATCGCATTAGCGTGTTTAGGTATTTTAATCAGAAGGCATCAATTATTGTTTATAATTATCAGCTCTGTTTTCTCCTGCATTGGCTTTTTAATGTTTTACGAATCGTATTTTATTTTCTATTCCATTTTCTTATTGAGCGGAGGTATCTATGCTTTAAAAGATGAAAGACATGTAAATAAAGCCCTAATCGTATTACTCTTCTTAACTATTCTAATAGCAACCTTAAAAAAAGAAGAGGTCACCTACTCTATTGTCTTACTCATTCCCTCCTTCGTGCTTCTAAGCGAAAGAATTCATAAATACTTGCCAGTAGCTATTTCACTAATTACTTTAATTGTTAGTGGTTTATTTTTCAGTGTTTCTATTCTAGTAATTGGGTTAAACGCCCTAACCATAGTATCCCTTGTAATTAAGTTAAAAACACAGAGGATTAAAGCCATCAGCCTGACTATGCTTTTGGTGCTTTTCAGCGTTTCACTAAGCTCTTCTTTTGAAGAAAGTCCTACTTTTTTCAAAACACTTTCCAAACAGGCTTCCGAAAAGGTTGAGGAAAATTTGATCGGTAGAGAACTCAGCTATATTGAAAACCCTCTTATAACAGAACACTCTTCTATTAGACGATTAAATGCAGGTTTCCATACTATAGGCAAGTATCTTAGCTTAAGCGCGGTCCCTTATCAATTGAGCTTTTATTATGGTTATTCCAAGATTTCTCCTTCAGACTTCACTCTTGTTATTTCCATTTTAGTTTTCGTCCTTTTGAGTCTTGCGCTTTTTTATGCCTTCAACAAAAGGCAGGAAAATCCAATGTTGTTGTTCGGTCTTTTTTGGTTTTTATTGGCCATTCTGCCTTTTAGCAATTGGTTTTTTTTAATTGCAGGTGTAGTTGGTGAAAGACTAAGCTTTGTTGCATCATTTGGGTTTTGCATTTTCATCGGAGGACTCTTTTATCAACTAGATTCCGTTAAGCTCATTAATAAAAGAGTAAGTATTTCACTTTCAATTGCCGCTCTGCTTATTGTAGTATTCTCTGCTAGGTCTATTGCTAGGAACCAACAGTGGGAAAACCACCTTACGCTTATGAAAGCAGATATTAAACACCTTGAAAATTCAGCTCAAGCAAATTACCTACTAGCCATTAATGGACTGAAAAGCCTTACTACATCGTCTAATTCAAATGAGACAAGTCAAAAGCTTGCGTTGGCAGAAAAACACCTCAAAAAATCAATTGAAATATATGATGGATTAGATACCTACCACCAAGAGCTTGGCAAAGTATACCTTGCAAAAAATGAATTAGAAAAAGCTGAAAGCTGTTTTAAGAAGGCTATTCAACTAGAACCCAACTCCATCGTTGCTAATCAAGAGCTAATTAAAATTAGTTTCAGCCTTAAAAAGCATGAACAAGTTATAAAATATGGTGAGTATTATTTAAAAAGAGATCCTAATCAATCTTTAATCTTTGAAATGGTAGCTTTTTCTGCTTTCTATCTTGATGATACCCAAAAAACAATCAAATACGCCAAAATAGGTCTTCAATACTTCCCCAACAACAAGAACTTAAAAGAGTTAGTCTATCGGTTAAATGGCTAATCCAAACTCAATTTCCTTCCGGTAACCCACCAAGCGTCTGTGATGCCGTTCTGCTTTTCTTTCTCAGCCATTTGTCTTGCTTCTGCCATGCTGTAGGCTTGCTTATGGATCAAATGGTACCATGTCCCCTTACTGTTCTGTACGATCATCAAAGGTGCATCCTTTTGCATCGTGATTAAGGCTTTCTGGATCCGCTCTTCATTACCTCTTGCCGCTACTACTACATAGTAAGATTCGCTGTTTAAAGTAGTACTGGCTGACTTAGGCTCAATGTCATACCTAAATTTACCTGATATCAATTCATCTACCTCGCCTTTTAGGTTGTTCATCTCTCTCTGTAGCTCTTTTACGATCACCAAGACTTCGTCTAGCTTGATCGACAAGCTGTCTTTTTCTCCTGTCTCATTTCCACTTAGCAACTTATCCAAGCGGCTATTCAGCTCATCAATCTTTTGCTTATTGCCCTCCACCTTCGCTGTGTCTTGGGCTTGTGAATTGATATTGAAGAATAGTAGCGTGGCTAATAGACCTATACTGATCAGTATTCCTTTCATCTTAATTGTTGTTGTCCTTTTTATTTGCTTTCCTACTTCCCGTATTTCTGCTCTAGCTTGATGATCTGACCCTCTATAGTGCTTAACTTCTGCTCTACTTTTTTAGCGGTCTTTTTGTCATTTACTTCTTCTAGCTCCTGCAGTTTGGTTCTGATNCGCATGATCTCTGAAAACACNTCTTGCTTGCCAAACTTGTTCTGCCCTTCNTTTANCATCGCATCAAACTTCGCTACATACTCATCTAAAGTNNTNAGGATCGCATTNTGCTTTTGCTTCTTTGGTGGTAAAAAGCTTAATCTAACTACTATCTCATTGTTGTTTGAGGCGATATTACTCAACTCACTGTTGTTCATCTCATAGGAGTATCCAATGCCAAAA
>P_1C_Liq_1_UnCtyDRAFT_1000289_pt1 | contig 11901 bp, 7 predicted proteins | sample Pon1CUnioCityCA_2_FD_10230 | JGI IMG/M metagenome (IMG submission 10230) | reverse complement strand
AAACTATTACTTTAGCTTCAAAAAAAGATAATCTACGCGTATGCCCGATTTTGATATATGGAGTTTTATAGCAGGTCTAGGAATCTTCCTTTTAGGGGTTTCTCAGATGGAAAGCGGACTCAAAAATCTTGGGGGTAAATCGTTTCGTCATTTTATTCGAACGCAAACCAAAAATCCGATCAAAGCAATATTGGTTGGGGTTTTTATTACGGCATTGCTTCAAAGTAGCAGTGTTGTTAGTTTGATGGTTTTGGCGTTTGTGGGTGCTGGAATTATTCCGTTGAGAAATGCCATCGCTATTATTTTAGGAACTAATATCGGTACGACCATTACAGGTTGGATTGTCGCTTCAATCGGGTTTAAATTTCCAATCGATGCGTTTGCTTTACCATTTTTAGGAATTGGAGGGATTCTGGTTACCTTCTTTAGTTCTCGTGTATTTTTCTCTGAACTGGGTCGGTTGTTAGTGGGTTTTGGAGCGCTGTTCCTCGGTCTCGATTTTATGAAAACAGCGATTGATGTGGCTTCCATTGAAACTTCTTTTTTGGGTGACCTCTACATTTTACCACAATTATTCTTCCCTATTGGCATAATCATGACTGCTATTATTCAGTCGAGTTCTGCAACAATGGCGATTACATTAAGTGCTTTGTATGCTGGCGTTATTCCTATTGAAGTTGCAGCGGCTATTGTGATAGGTAGTGACCTGGGAACAACTACCACTGTTCTACTCGGTGGGTTGAAAGGAAATCACGTCAAGCGACAAGTAGCTTACGGGCATGTCAGTTTTAATGTCGTTGCTGGAACTTTTGCGTTAATCATGCTTTATCCTTTGTTGTACTTTGTACAGGACATTCTTGTTATTAAAGACCCACTTTTTCAACTCGTAGTTTTTCACAGTAGTTTCAATATCCTTGGTGTGCTTATCGTTCTGCCTTTTTTGGGGAAATTTACACGTCAAATGGAACGCATGGTAAAACCAAAGAAGGTGACACTTTCGCCATTGCTCTCCACTGTTCCAACAGAAATTATTGAAGGTGCAATCGAAGCAATGCGAAAAGAAGGACAAGATTTGCTGGAGCGCGTTAAAAACTATCGATATGAAGCATTCAAAGTCGAACAAAGAGGAATTACCGAGACGATGTTTGCCAAACGCTCCTCTTCACTTTTGGAACAATATCGAAAAATTCAACTCAAAGAAGGTGAATTGATTTCGTATTACCTCAAAGTACATCGCAATGAAATGGCTGAAGGAGAATCAGAGCAAATTCAAAAATTGGTCAGTGCTGTCAAAAACCTAACACTTGCAGCCAAGAACATCAAAGGCATAATGCATACAATAGATGTGCTAAAAGATGGAGAAAAGACCGAAGAAATTACTTTACAAAAATCCATTCAGGAACAATTCACCGTTTTTTACGAAGCAGTTGAAGAACAGCAAAACGACACAGTAATTGAATTACTCATTAATCGTGCTTATCGCGAGAATGTGAATGCGATTTATAATATGGTTGAAAACGAAGTGCTTCGTAAAGATGAACTGACTTCTTTTTTACACCTCAACAGCCAAATCAAACAGTTTAAAACGCTTTATTGGCAGAGTAGGGAAGGGTTGAGCATGCCAAACGTGGATGAATCTACTCATCTTTAGCGCCTGTTGAGGGTAATTGCTGATAGAGCGTTGTTCTTCGTTGTCTTTATTTGCAGTTGAAATGAACAGAAAAGTCTTATCGATTACCTATTTTTGATAGTAATAAAATTTACCAATGGTCAAATCAGGTATTGGTTGTGAGAAAGAATTATGGGACGCAGCGAACGAATTGAGAGGCGCTGTTTCTTAAACCATCTACAAAAACTATATTTTTCCACTATGCGAGACCGTATTGAACTATAAGTTCATGGTATCATAAAACTTTTGTACATTTACAACGTTAGGAGTTATGAAAATCAATAGATATGGAAACGTTAGAACGGGTTTTTCACTCTGTTAAAGAGGAAAACAAAAAGACCGATAAACTGGTCAAAAAGAAAAATCCTTATCAGTTCAGTAATGATGAAGAGCACAACAACCGTTTGCTCGATACGATTTCAGAATGTAAGGAAATAGTAAACAATGTGAATAATGTTTACTTAAACCTTTTCGAAATCCTAAATGATATCTATGAAGTTGATCCAGCAACTTTGGAAGATAAAGATCATTCTTTTCTGAATAAGATGATCAAAAGTCTAAACAAAATGAATAAGCAAGTTTCGCGTTTCTTTAGTGAACTCATGAGAGAAAAAGCGCTTCGAGAAGGTTGTCAAAGTCCGCTAATGGATCTGCGCATCAATATTCGAAGTATGCGCGAAACAATTGCAGATATTGAAGATAAACTGGTCGATAAAGATGATGATACCGATCAATTAATTGACGATCTGTTGGGACAGTTCTAAAAATCGTTGCATGTGCGAATCTACACCACTACCTCTTTCCAAAGAAAATATGAGAAACTGTGCAAAATAAAGAAGCGATATGCCTGTTTATCGGATCGGTTGTACGACTTTGTTTTTGAACGCAATTTAACTCCTCGGGGCGACTTGCTATACCGCAGAAAGGAAAACCAAGCGGAAGTATTTAAGGCACGACTTAAATCATGTACCAATAATGGTAAAAGTTATGGGTTCAGAATGGCTTATCTTATTCTTCCAGAATATGCAATCTTGTTAGAGGTTTACCCAAAATGGGGGCCAAAAAGAGCTGATGATATAACTCCAGAGGGCGTGGGTTATTTGTTAGCTGAGGCGTTAGGAGAAAAAGATGATCATATGTTACTTGAATTGCAGGCTAACGATAAAAAGAAGAAAATGGAATTTCATGAACAAGTAGAAGAAACAATGATTGAGCGGTTAGATGAAGAAGAGTAACCGTACTGATAATTAAATAACTCTTTTTAGCTACCTTTCTTCCATCATGTTAAAACTATAAAGATTGTAGCCAAATCAAACAGTTTAAAACGCTTTATTGGCAGAGTAGGATTGAGCTTTTCTAATGCGAATGCCCACCAAATCCAGCTTCTTCATCCTTAATCAAATCAAAAGCACCATTTAACAAAAATGTATGATCGTGCCACTTGTTATCAATAGCGATCCAATCGTTTTGACGTTGTATGACTTTAACCTGGGTGCGTTTGAAATGCGTTTCTCCATCCTGTTTATCTGTCGCAACTAAAACGAAACTTTCCGCATTGATTTCGGTTACAGCAGTTGAAGGGAGTGCTAATAGTGAGTCGTCAGCCACGTTTATTTTACCATTTACATAGGCTCCAATCGTTAAATGTGGGGAGATAGAATCAGGATGTGCATGGACGAGTACTCTGCGGTCGTCCTTAACTTCAGCTCCTATCCGATGTATAGTGGCGGTGTAAATAGCTTTACGTTCTCCGTGTAGCCAAAATTTTAATGGTTGACCTTCGGAAAGTGCTGGAATATCTTTAGCAAAAACTTGCAGTTCCAAATGAATATGATCCGGATCGACGAGTGCCATTAATTGTGTTTCATCACCCACCCATGTTCCCGTAGCGATATTTACTGATGAAATAATTCCATCTGAGGGAGCTAATACAGCATAACTGCTCGACATCTCGCCTGAAAGCACAGCATTTGGAGAAATATGGATCAGCTGTAATTGCTGTTGCAAACTGTTGCGAGTAGCCCGCTTTGAAAAGAAAGCACTTTTTGCTGCAAGAAAATCTTTTTTTGCCACTACATTTTCCTTGTATAATTGTTGGAGTCGATGGTATTCCTGTTCGAGATATTCCAATTCACTTTCTGCTGCGACAAAACGCTCCTGTAATTTCAAAATTCCTTGATGTTCAATAATAGCCAGTGTTTCCCCTTGCTTTACGTGATCACCTACGATGACTTTCACTTGCTTGATGTAGCCGGGGAGAAAATGACTAATGACATGACGATGTGAAGGTGGGAGGTCTATTAAGCCCGTGAAATTAATGTTTCGCTCAAAAGAGCGCCGTTGAGGTGCACCAATTTTGTAATCGTTCGCCTCCATTTGATCGTTAGTTAATACCAAGCCACCTTCTTCGTGATGGTCGTGCACATCTCCCACTGAATTTGTTTTTTCATTGCAGGCTGTGAATATTAAAAATGCGGATATGTAAAATATATATTTCATGATTTTCGCTTAAAGAAGTAAATAATTGAGTTGAATTATGGTTTGATTATACCCATTCAGTAGTTTGAGATATTCGAGTTGGATCATTTTGGCCGTTTCAAGACTTTGCGTGTATTTAAAAAAGTCGATTTCACCCGCATAATAACTTTTCGAAGCTGTTCTGGCAATTTCCTTACTGAGTGCCAGTCCTTCATTTTCATAATAGTTCAATTGATTCGAGAAATTCTGACGTTGCGCTTTTAGTTGCTTTTTATACGACGCTAAACGGTATTCGTAGTGCTTTTTTTCATATTCCTGAGCTTCGATTTCGAGCTTTTTAGATTGTATTCTTGCACGGTCACCAGAATAAAGTAAGGGGATGCGAATACCAACTTGATAAGCATGAAGATAATCATCGAGTCCTCGGTTTGAACCCACTGAATAATTCAAGCTCAGATCCGGAAGCATGCGTTTTTTCTCCAGTTGATAATCATTTTGCTTGATTTTAACTTGTGATGAAAGAATTAATCTGCCCATGCTGTAAAGGCTATCTACATTTTGTTGGGTCAACTTTTCCAGTGGTGATGATGCGACCTGAAATAGGGTGTCGGATTGAATAAAGCTGCGCATCTCTTCATACGCTCTAAGCAATTCACTGTTCACACTTTTAAAATCAGTTTGTATTTTTCGTTGTTTGGAAATTGCGGTTAATTTCTCGAGGTTGTTTGAACCACCGAGATCAAAATTGCGCTTTGCTTTAGCGGCGAAATCTGAATAAATACTGTCGAGTTGCTGTAAGACAGATTTGCGTTCCTCCAAATAGATGAGGTAGTAATATTGCCGTGTAATTTGCTGGAATAATTCTGCTTTTCGAAGTGCATATTTATGTTTTGACAATTGGGTGCGTGAGACATTGAGCTTTTTCGCCGAACCATAAGTCGTGGGAAAAGAAAAGTTTTGTTGAACGCCAAACTTATGATTTGGTACACCATTTGGGGCCAAGTCGTTTTCATCAAAAGCATTGTAAAATGTTGTTTTTTCAAAATCAAAAGCTGTTTTTTCTGCAGTCTCCCGCGCTTCTATAAGAGTTTGACTTGATGCTAAACCTGAATTGTTGGTGTTAGCAATGTTTTTCAGCTGACTCAAGTTAAGTACCTGAGGTTCTTGTCCAAAAGCAAAGCTACCTGAAAAAATCAGCAGGAGAGGAATAATTTTCATCGTATTCGAAGTTTTTAAGGATTTTGAAGAACGTGATTTTAACAGTCCGTAAAGTACGGGTAAAATGATTAGTGTCAACAAAGTCGATGTGATCAATCCACCGATGACAACGGTAGCCACGGGACGTTGAACTTCGCCACCTGCACCAGTAGAAACAGCCATAGGCAAAAAACCGAGTGCAGTGGTGCTGGCAGTTAATAAAACGGGCAGCAAACGATCTTTCGCCCCTTTGACAATTAATTCGCGAACAGGAGTAGTTGAAAAATCAAAGGTTTTATAGTGCTCAATTAAAATTATTCCGTTGAGTACTGCAATACCGAACAATGCGATAAATCCAACACCAGCGGAAATACTAAAAGGCATGTCGCGAACCCATAAGAGTAAGACGCCCCCAACAGCGGCTATAGGAATAGCACTAAAGATTAAAACAGACTCGATAATAGATTTAAATGCAAAATACAGCATAATGAAAATTAATGCGAGAGCAACGGGAACAGCATAAAGCAATCGGTTTGAAGCACGTTGAAGATTTTCGAATTGTCCACCATAGGTAATACGATAACCGACAGGAAGGTCCAATTGCTCATCTAAGCGAGCTTTTATCTTATCCACAACTGTTTGTAAGTCACTATTCCGAACGTTAACTCCAACTACGATTCTACGATTTGTTTGATCACGTGAAATTTGAGCGGGACCTTCCTCATATGAAATAGAGGCAACCTCATTCAGCGGGATTTTAGTGTCCTTCGGCGTATCGATCATGAGACCTTGAAGATCCTCAATTGATTCGCGGTGATTTGCCTGAACGCGCGCGACGAGATCAAATCGCTTTTCTCCTTCGAAGATGACTCCCATCTTTTTACCTGCAAAGGCCATAGAAACGATTTCGTTGAGTTCCGTTATATTTAATCCGTACATCGCCAATTTATCGCGCTGGTAACGTACCCTCATTTGAGGCAACCCGGTGACCTTTTCAACAACAATATCTGTTGCTCCAGGAATATTCTTAATCAAGGATTTAATCGTTTTACCTTTGGATTGTAATAAATCCAGATCTTCGCCAAATATTTTTATTGCAATATCCGATCGCACGCCAGTGATTAACTCGTTGAAGCGCATTTCGATGGGTTGAGAAAATTCAATGCCAATAGCGGGTATGATTTCCAGTACTTTTTTGATGGAATCTGCCAGTGCATCTTTAGAGTCTGCTGTAACCCATTCTGATTTATCTTTGAGGATTACCATCACATCTGTTTGCTCCATTGACATGGGATCGGTAGGCACTTCTGCTGCACCAATACGGGTAACTGCAGTTTTTACTTCAGGGAAATTATCTAATAATAGCTGTTCAATTTTTGTTGATGTTTCGATTACTTTTTCTAAGGATTTCCCGGTTTTCATTACGGGTTGGATAACAAAATCTCCTTCGTCTAATTGAGGAACAAATTCTCCACCCATGTTGGAAAAAACAACAAATCCAATTGCAAGAAGTCCAATTGAACTTCCGATCACTACCTTCTTTTGGCGCAAAGCCCATTTAAGTGAGGGAATATACGCCCAACGGACTCCTTCCAGAATTTTTTCTGAAATTTTAAACCTGTTTTTAGCTTTACTATTTATAAAAATGGATGACATCACCGGAACATAGGTGAGGCAAGTAATTATCGCACCAATAATGGCAAATATAAAAGTCAGTGCCATCGGAATAAACATTTTCCCTTCGACTCCGCTTAACGAGAGAATTGGAATGAAGACAATAATGATAATGAGCTGACCGAAAATGGCAGATCGCATCATTCTAGATGTTGCTTTTATGGTGGTTTCGTCCTTGTCTTCCTGATTGAGCGATCCCTTTTTAGATGCTTTTTGTAGAAGTCGTAGCGCTGTAAATTCAACAATGATGACAGCTCCATCGATGATGATTCCAAAATCGAGTGCGCCCATACTCATTAAGTTAACATCGATATTGAAAACATACATTAAGGAAAGCGCAATCAAAAAACACAATGGAATTACAGATGAAATGATCAGTCCTGCGCGAATATTCCCAATCAAAAGAATAACGACGATGGCAACAATGATAAAACCAATCAGTAGATTTTCAATGACTGTAGAGATTGTTTTGCTAACCAATGTACTCCGTTCAAGAAATGGTACTATTTCTACTCCTTCGGGTAGTGATTCTTGCAATTGTGCTATACGCGCTTTGACAGCTTCAGTTACCTCGTTAGAATTGGCTCCCTTTAACATCATGATTTGACCCATGACCTTTTCACCTTCTCCATCACTTGTAACAGCTCCAAAACGAGGTGCATGCCCCATTTGAACTTTGGCAATATTACCGACCGTGACTGGCTGATTTTCTTTAACAGTAATGACGGTTTTACGTATGTCTTCAAGGTCTTCAACCAATCCTTCTCCACGAATAAAATAGGCTTGGTCTTCTTTTTCAATGTAACTCCCTCCCGCAACACTATTATTTTTTTGTAGTGCATCAAAGAAGTCATTAATAGAAATACCTTTCGCATGGAGTTCGGCTGTGTTGATAGCGACTTCGTATTGTTTGAGGTATCCTCCCCAAGTATTGATTTCAACCACACCATTGATTCCAGCTAGTTGACGTCGTACCAACCAATCTTGAATGGTTCGTAAATCTGTTAGCGAGTAATTGTCTTTGTGTGCTTCATCAACCTCAATGGTATATTGGTAAATTTCTCCTAAACCAGTTGAAATAGGGCCCATTTCTGGTGAGCCAAACCCTTTAGGGATTTTGTCCTCAGCAGATTTGATTTTTTCTGCAATTAATTGTCGGGGAAGGTAAGTTCCCATGTCATCTTCGAAGACTAAAGTTACTACCGAAAGTCCAAATTTGGAAGTCGAGCGAATTTCTTTAATTCCCGGAAGATTCGCCATTTCCAACTCGATGGGATACGTGATAAACTGCTCGACATCGAGTGTTGAGAGGTTTCGCGAAGTTGTTAGTACCTGAACTTGATTGTTGGTCACATCGGGAACAGCACCTATAGAAATCCGGGAAATGGCATAAATACCAAATCCTATAATAAAAGCTGTGAAAAGTAAAACGATAAACTTGTTCCTTACACTGGAACGAATAATTTTTGCTAACATGGATTAAACGGATAAAAAGTGAATAAAATCGAACTTTCTAACAGCCGTTTTTGGGTGGTTGAAGAAGGTTTGAAGCCGCCACAGAAGTATGCGGTTCTTCGTAGTAGAAATAATGTTCAGAAACGTTGTTTTCGGGTTGGTAAGCTACGACGAATTCGGGGTGGTCAATTTTAAGATCTATACAAACGTGGTGCGAGTGATGAAAGGGAAGATTTTTGTGATCTTCGTTGTTCTCGTTCTTATGTTGCTCTTTCTGCCCTCCGTAATGCTTGTTGATAAAAGTCAGCAAACTGTCTCCATCACTTTCATGATGCTCCTGATAATGTTCGAGTAGCTCTGGTAGTTTAGTAATATCAGTAACGCTCAAATGAAGAGACTGGGCAATCGTTAACGACATTAGCGGTATGAGCAATAACAACTTCACGTAACAAAATTAAAGAAAAAAAAGGAAAGAATGATTTTAAACTAGTTGAAAGCTAAATAATCGTCATTGTTCGTTAATTAAGACATCTAAGGAAAAAAAGCAATAACTACTTCTTTATTTGAGTATCTTCGTCTTCGTCGTGATTTGGATCAGTAATGGTTATATCGTCGTCATCGCGTACCAGACCACCTTCATTGTCGTCACCTTCATCTCCTTTTTCAAAACAAGAGTGATCGCGGGAATCATTATTTTCACGCGGCTGAATATCTGATTTATGACAGCTACCCAACGCAAACAAACCAATTGCGAATATTGAAAAGACTGTATATCGAATCGACTTTACCATAATTACCTTCAAATATAAAGTAATTTTATCGTTATTCCAAATATTGTTTGATTAGTTTGAATATAACGAGCGTTCCTTTTACGGAACCGTCTTCATTGTAAAGTTGTTGAGGTCCAATCATTTCAATAGATCGAGCAGATATTTTTTGTAAGAGATCAATGCGACCTTTTGTGATGAGCATACCTTGAGATTCATGGTCTCCTGTCTCTGGATGCTTCTTTTTTACAGACTGTTCAATTCCTACACCGTTATCACAAATTTCTATACGGATATGGTCAAGATGATCGGTGATATTAATCGTTATCTGTCCTTTGCGCTTTTTTAATGGCAAAATACCATGAATAATACTGTTTTCAACGAAAGGCTGTAAAAACATTGCGGGCACTTTAAGTAGCTCTATCTCTACATTTGCTCCCACGTTGATGGAGTAGTTGATTTTATTTTGAAACCGCATCGATTCCAGGTCGAGGTAAAGTTGGAGTCGTTCTAGTTCATCACCGAGCGCTACCATTCCGTCTTTACGGTGTGAGCTATCCAGATTTTTTCGAATAAGTTTAGCAAAACGCGATAAGTATTTATTGGCCGATTTTTTGTCTGACGAATTGATATAATATTGAATGGAGTTTAAAGAATTGAAAATAAAATGACGATTCATACTCGCGTTGAGTGATTGCTGTTCGAGCTTGGTCAGTTTATTTTTAAATTCCAGTTGCAGGCGATAATTTTTCCTTCTGAGCTGTGCAACACGAACGCGATCGAGGGCGTAAACAATCAGTCCTGCAAGAAGAACCATGATACTATAAAACCACCAGGTTCTGTAAAAAGGAGGAAGCACTTCTATAGCTGTTTTAAAACTACTGGATTGCTTTCCAATTTGGTTGGTTGCACGAAAATGTAAGGTGTAATTCCCTAATGGTAAATTGGTGAAATTGACTGTTGGATTCTCTGAAAGTGGCGACCATTTTTCTGAAAATCCTTCTAGTCGATATTGATATTGAAGGTCGTCGGGATGGGTGAGAAAAAGTACGTCAAAATTGAATTGTACATCATTGTTTTTATAGGCGATTTGGAGCTGGCCTTCAGTTGTCGATTTAATGGCTTGTAATCGGCTATTCGGAATGGGTTTGAAATTGATATGAATTCCTGTGAGGTTTATTTTTGGAGGAGCGGAGGTATAAAGAAGGTGTCGTTTTTGGAGATGCATTTTCATTAACCCTGAGGCCGTTCCAAACCAAAAAATATCGCGATTTTTATCGTAATAATGAGCGTTTAGATTAGTCTCTAAATCAACAAGACCCTCATTAATAGAGTAGTGGTGGATGATTGCTCCCGACTCACTCAGTTCATACATTCCACTATTGGTGCCTACGAAGAAAACAGTATCAATGTGCTGGATAAAGTTGACATAATCGTTGCCCGTCTTCCGCTGTAAAATTTTTCGTTTGAAAGTGTCTTCGTCCTGGATATAAAGTCCGTTTTCAGTTCCCGCCCATAACTTTCCTCTGGGATCTTGTTCAATGCAGTTAACACCAGCCTCAAATGCCGCAATATTCTTGGTTTTTCCATTTTTGAGTTCAATTACTCCTTCCTGACTAGCCATAAATAAGGCATCTTCTTGCTGAATGAAATCACGAACGTTTCTACCTAAATCATTTTGCGCTGTTAGGGGTGTTATTTGTCTTTGATTTAGATTGAATGCTACAGGAGCCTCGGCTGTCCCGATGTAAAAGGTACTATCATTAATCGCCTTTACACCTCTTATGCGATTGGCAGGCAATCCATCTTCTTCATAAAAGCTATACCATTGATTATAGTCGTAATAAAAAAGTCCGAAATTACTACCGAAAACAATGCCTTCTTCACTGTAATCCATACTCCAAACACTGCTCGGAATGTAATCGATTGGTTTGATTTCTCCGTTCTTGCTTACGCGAAAAATACCTTTGTCGTAAGTCGAAATCCAGCGATCATCATTTTTATCTTTAATAATTGATATCACAAGGTTGCTGGGCCATCCATTCTTTTTAGAATAATAGTTAAATGTTTCTCCAGTAAATCGAATAAGTCCTTTCCCCCCTGTGCCTAGCCAATAGTTGCGCTCGCGATCGATAAAAATGGTGTTAATGTCGTTGATGGGCAGCCCTGTAGATTCAGTTAACCTTAAAATGGTGTCTTTCTCCAGGCAAACTGCGCCTTCTCTGGAATTCAGCCAGAAATTACCGAAGGGGTCAGTAATCATGGAGCGAAAAGGGGTGTTTTGTTGGCGGTAAATGGTGTCGATCTGTCCGCTGTATTTAACGTGAAGCAAAGAGCCATCATAGGTAGTTGCTAAAATGGAGTCACGCAATAAGTGTACTGATGAAAAAGAGGTGTTTTTAGTATGAGGTATAGTCTCGAATTTCCCAGAATTATATCTTTGAATACCATTACGTGTAGCTAGAAGTATGTCTTTGTTTTTCATAACACCACCGCGAATACGTTCTGGGCTATTGTTGATCACATTGAGCTGTTGTGTTGCTTTATTCAACTCCAATAATCCGTTGCCATTGGTCATCACTAAAATTTTTTTACCGTATTTAAGGATAGAAGTGACATTAGCAGGGGGTAAATGGGGGGGGAACTTCGCATAACAGAAGG
>P_1C_Liq_1_UnCtyDRAFT_1000287_pt1 | contig 11933 bp, 8 predicted proteins | sample Pon1CUnioCityCA_2_FD_10230 | JGI IMG/M metagenome (IMG submission 10230) | reverse complement strand
AAAGTGGCTTTGAAAAAGGCCATGCAGATTGAAGAAGAGCCAGCAAAGATCAAAGAAGTAAAAGCCCTTTTTGAATCACTTGGAGCCAAACAAAAGGCCAAGGAAGCCATTAAACATTATTCAGACAAGGCCATGAATGCCTTAGCCCAAATAGAGCGCCCTGAAGAGACTAAAAAGCCTTTGCAAGAACTTGCCGCTTTCTTGATGCAGCGCGGGGTTTGATTTACAGTGAAATAACTAATATTAAAAACTGATAAATAGTCCGTAGCCTACTTTCAGAACAGCCAGGCTGTCTATAAGCAATCAGGGAATTTTGTTTTTTAAGGTCAAATAAAAGATTAACTTTTAATGGTGTTATTTTTATAATTTGAAATCCAATATCTATGAAACCCCACTTGCTCTTTGTTGCCACATTAACTTGTTTTTCTGTTCATAATCATGCCTACAGCCAACTTAATCAAATAAAGTTGGCGCAGGTATCAGGGAATAATATTAATGCCAGAATACATAATACCGGAGTGCTTTTTTCAGATATGTCATTTAGTGATGGAGCTGCTTTTGAGGTTCCAATTGGCTCCAATTCGCATGCTTTTTGTAGTGCAGCTTTAACTATGGGGGGGCTTGATTCTAATCAGCAACTAAGGGCAGCTAGTGCTTATAGAGAATTAACAGATTATGCGAAAGGCCCATTAACCGTAGGTGGGGCCTCGAGGAGCGATTCTGTTGAATTGAAATACAATCGAATTTGGCAGGTAAATAGAAATCAAGTAACCCAGCATCGGAATAGTTTTTCAGATCCTACATACGCTATACCTATAGATATATTAGAATGGCCTGCACACGGAGACACTACTGCCGGTTACGACTTTTATCTTGCTCCTTTTGTTGATGTCAATCAAAATGGCGTTTATGAACCTAGGACTGGAGATTATCCTGATGTGAAAGGTGACTTTTCATTTTATTTCATTAACAATGATGGCTCTGTCAAAAATTATACATCTTCAGTTTCAATGGGAGTTGAAATTCATTGTATGGTTTACGGTTATTCAACTTCTAACCCCCTCAATGAGGCACTTTTTGTTGACTACAAAGTAATAAATCGTTCAAGGACCACTTACACTGATTTTTACATTGGTCAGTTCGTAGATCCTGACTTAGGAAATTATACAGATGATTATATAGAAGCTGATGTAAGTCGTGGTATGGTATTCGTTAAAAATGGAGATAGCTTAGATGATAATCCACCTAATGGCCAAGCTGGTTATGGAATTCGACCCGGTGCAGCTGGCGTATTGGTATTGAAAGGTCCTTATTTAGATAGTAATAGACTAGATGACTCTTGTTTGGTTTCTCCCTTTTATACTCCTAATGGATGGGGTTTTAAGGATGATGTAATAGATAACGAACGATTGGGGTTAACTTATTTTATGCCTATAAACAATACAAGTTTTAACAACGGTATGCCTGATTTAGCCGTTCACCATTACAATTACATGCGTGGGATATGGCAAAATGGACTGCTACTAAATTTTGGTGGGAATGGCTTCTTTCCAATAACAGGACCTACTTGCCGTATTGCCTATTTTGGAGATACTGATCCTACTTACTATAGTACTTTTGGAGATACGGTTGCAAATGACTGGACGGAAGATGGGAATAATCCTCCCGGTGATCGATTAGCAATGCTAAGTTCGGGGCCGATTACATTCACGCCACAAGAAGAACTTGATTTAACATACGCCTTTATTTTTGCAAGGGATACATCGCAAATTGGAGTAAATGCCAGTGTAGATACATTAAAAAGTAGTGCAGATTTCGTTCGTGAGTTTTATTTTACTTTAAACCGCCTATCTAACTGCTTTAATAGTGTAGGAATCGAAGAAAGAAGTTCTCAAAATATTACTGTTTACCCTGTTCCCACAAGTAATTATATTCGCATAAATAATCTGACCCAAAGGAGTAATTATCAACTATTTTCATTGAATGGTAAATTGATGAAAGAGGGGGACTTGTCTGGAAGCGGGGAGCAGATAGATTTATCTGGTTTCAAAAACGGGGTTTATATTTTCCACTTACAAAATACCGATGGTTTACAACAAATAAAGGTAATTGTTTCCAAATGAAACACTCATGATTCAAGCCCTTAAAAAAGCAAGCTTAAAAGACCTGCCTTAAATAGCTGGTATTCTACCATCATTCAATTATTTTTGTTGTTCATCAAACAAAGAGCCATGTCCAACATTCTTCAAGAGACAAAAAACAACATTCTGTATTTAACTGTAAACCGCCCAGATAAGCTGAATGCCCTGAATCGGGAGACCATTGCTGAGCTTGGTGAGGCCATTAAAAAGGGAGATCAAGATNCTGAAGTTAAGGTNATGATCTTNACNGGNGCNGGCGACAAAGCNTTTGTGGCAGGAGCGGATATTTCTGAGTTTTACCAGTATTCAGTTGATGAAGGCAAGGACTTGGCAAAAAGTGGGCAAGAAAAGCTGTTCAATGTTGCAGAAAAAAGCAGTACACCAATTATTGCCGCTATTAATGGGTTTGCATTAGGAGGAGGTTTAGAGTTGGCTATGGCGTGCCACATTCGCATCGCCTCTGAAAATGCTCGTATGGGCTTACCAGAAGTTAGTTTGGGCGTAATACCCGGTTATGGTGGAACACAGCGTTTGGCTCAAATTGCAGGAAAGGGAAAAGCCTTCGAAATGATCTTTACTGCAGGAATGGTTAGCGCTGAGCAGGCGCTTGAAATAGGCTTAGTTAATCAGCTTACTACCCAAGTAGAACTCATTAGCACTTGCGAAAGCTTGGCTATGAAGATTATGAAAAACTCTTCTGTAGCTGTTGGAGCAGCCATTAAAGCAATAAATGCAGGATACGAGGATGGTAAAAATGGTTTTGAAGCTGAAATAGAGGCTTTTGGGGAAAGTTTTGGTAGCGAAGACTTTAAAGAAGGAACCACTGCTTTCGTTGAAAAGCGTAAGCCAGATTTTCCGGGGAAATAATTTAACTTGCTTAACGTTCAGTTTTGTTAGCTTTGAATGGAAGTAAAACAACTCTTTGACCCCACTTAAAAAATTAGCCGGACAAACTGCAATCTACGGTTTGCCAAGTATTGTAGGCAGGTTATTGAACTACCTATTGGTTCCCTTGCATACGGGAGTTTTTCAGCCTGAGCGCTTTGGAGTGATCACTGAAATGTATGCCTATGTGGCATTTTTGGTGGTCATACTAACCTACGGAATGGAAACTTCCTTTTTTCGCTTTCACTCTAGAAGCGGACAAAACCAACAGCAGGTTTACAGCACCACGCTTATTTCTTTGATTTTTTCTACTGTTGCCTTTTGGCTTCTTACTACCTTTTTTGCGCAGCCAATTGCAAGCCTGATCAATTATCCCAATAACAGTGAATTTGTGGTGTGGTTTGCCTTTATCGTAGGCATGGATGCTATTTCCTCTATCCCCATGGCTAGGCTCAGAGTAGAGGGAAAGGCAAGTCGATTTGCGTTGATCAATTTTGCCAATATATTGGTCAATATCGGGCTGAATCTTTTTTGGCTTGGCTACTGCATTCCTGCACATCGGGCAGGAGAGACAAACTTTTTGCTTGAATATTTCTATTCAGATGAGATTCAGGTTGGCTATGTCTTCATTGCCAACTTAATTGCTAGCGGAGTGAAGTTGCTCTTATTAAGTCCTTACTTTTTTAAGATCAAGGCGAAGTTTAAATCCTCACTTTTAAAGCAGATGCTGATTTATGGCAGTCCTTTGCTTATTTCGAGTATTGCCATTATTGTAAATGAAAGTGCAGATAAGATCATGCTCAAATGGCTTTTGTTAGAAGAAGTTGGAACAGAAGCTGCCACTCGGCAAGTTGGAATTTACGGAGCCTGTTACAAACTGTCTATTGTCATCAGCCTGTTTATACAAGCTTTTCGCTATGCAGCTGAACCCTTTTTCTTTAAAAGCGAGCAAGAAACCAATGCAAAAGCGGTATACGCCAAAGTGATGAACTATTTTGTAATTGTTTGTGCAACTATCTTTTTAGGGGTGATGTTTTTCATAGACCTTTTAAAATATTTTATAGCAGACGAGGCCTATTGGGTTGGTTTAGATGTAGTGCCCGTCTTACTTTTTGCTAACATCTTTCTAGGTATTTTTTACAACCTTTCAGTTTGGTATAAGCTTTCCGGTAAAACCCAATTTGGAGCTTATATTGCATCCTTCGGAGCACTTATAACAATAGTTTTAAACTACCTGCTAATCCCAAAAATTGGTTATATGGGCTCAGCCTGGGCAACGCTTATTTGCTACGGAAGTATGGTGTTTCTTTCCTTTGCAATCGGTCGTAGATATTACAAAGTACCATATCAGTGGCCGAAACTTATACTGTATCTTTTCGTCGCATTATTGCTCTATCAAGCCAGCACTCTTTTAAACATTGACTCTGTTGGGCTTCAATACTTTATTTACAGCATGGTATTACTCGCTTTTTTTAGCTTGGCCATCGTTTCAGAAAAACCTAAAAAAGCGATAATTTCGTGAATTCTAGAAAGTAAGCCCTATGAAGATAAAGCTCATTAATAAATCCAAACACGCTTCACCACAATATGCCACCGTTGCTTCAGCGGGGCTTGATCTTAGGGCTAACCTTGAAGAGCCAATTAAATTGGGTTCTTTGGAGAAAGAGATCGTCCCAACTGGACTTTTTATGGAACTGCCCGTAGGTTACGAAGCACAGGTAAGGCCAAGAAGTGGTTTGGCTTTTAAACATGGCATTACTGTCCTGAATTCTCCAGGTACTATCGATGCTGATTACCGTGGCGAGATCAAGGTGATTTTGGTCAATTTGTCAAAAGAAGCTTTTGTTATAGAAGACGGTGAGCGCATTGCGCAAATGGTCATTGCAGCGCATGAGCAAGCTGAATGGGAAGAGGTAGAAGAATTGGGTTCCACCGAAAGGGGAGCAGGCGGATTTGGCAGTACCGGAAAAAAATAAAAAACAAATAGACACCGCATAGATCGGTGAAAACTCAATCACAATTAGTAACGAGAAAAAGAAAAAAGGATGAAGATTATTGTACCCATGGCCGGAAGGGGAAAAAGAATGCGGCCGCATACGTTAACTATACCAAAACCATTATTACCCATAGCAGGTAAGCCCATTGTTCAGCGTTTGGTAGAAGACATTGCCAAGGTATGTGATGAAAAGATCGAAGAGATCGCATTTGTAATTGGTGATTTTGGTCAGGAAGTAGAGGATAACTTGATGAAAGTAGCTGAAAATCTTGGTGCTAAAGGGTACGTATTTCAGCAAACAGAAGCCTTAGGTACTGCGCATGCCATTATGTGCGCTAAAGAGGTATTAGACGGCAAGACCATCGTTGCTTTTGCAGATACATTGTTTAGAGCTGATTTTACTTTAGATGAAAATCAAGACGGCATTATTTGGGTCCAAAAAGTAGAAGATCCTTCGGCCTTTGGCGTAGTGCAACTGGATGATGAAGGGGTGATTACTGAGTTTGTAGAAAAGCCGGAACAGTTTGTTTCAGACTTGGCCATCATCGGGATCTATTACTTCAAAGATGGAGCCTATTTAAAAGAGAACCTGCAGTATTTGTTGGACAACAAGATTATGGATAAGGGGGAGTACCAAATTACTGATGCCTTAGAGCGCATGAAGCAAGATGGCACAAAGTTCACACCCGGAGCGGTAGAAGAATGGCTAGATTGTGGTAAAAAAGATGCTACGGTATATACTAACCAAAGGGTACTAGAATTCATTAAAAACGATGACATTGTAGCAAGCAGTGCCACGGTAGAAGACTCAGTTATCATTCCTCCTTGTTACATTGGGGAAGGTGTTGAATTAAAAAATTCAGTTATTGGGCCCCATGCTTCCATCGGTGATCACACTAAGGTCAAAGATTCTATTATTCGCAATACCATCGTGCAAACCAATAGTGAACTAGAGGGTTTAAATTGTGAAAACTCTATGATCGGCAATCACACTAGTATTGAATTTGATGCAAAAGAGTTAAGTGTGGGAGATTACAATGAGTTGAGCGACTAATAATTATGTATAAAGGGCTTTATTCCATTCTTATTTTCTCCTTTTTGATTGCTTGCAGTTCGTCAAAGCAAACGGTGCAAAAGCAGTCAGCTAATTTAAAAGAGCTGACTGAAAAAGATAAGGTTGCTTTTGGCGAAGCCTTTATGGATGGAGTAAAAGCCAAGATCTTGGGCAATTATGCTGAGGCTAAAACTCACTTTGATGCCGCTTTGAAGCTGCAGCCGCTTCATCCTGCCGCAAATTATGAGTTAGGTTTGGTATTGTTGCAGTTGGAGCAACAACAACTTGCAGCCCAGCAATTCAAATTGGCGGCTGAATTAGATCCTGAGAATTATTGGTACAAATTATCTTATGCTTCTTTTTTAGACAATAAAGCCGATAAAACGGAAGCCATTAAGATCTACAAAGAACTGATTGACTTAAAGCCAAATCAGGTTGAATTGAAGTACCAGCTTTCACGGTTTTTATTTGATGAAGGCAAGCCAATGGAAAGCATTCAATATTTGAATGAAATTGAAGAAGAAATTGGGGTAAGTGAAGAGATCATCAAGTTGAAACAAAGTATTTACCTTTCGGAGAATGATGTTGAAGGGGCAGCCGGTGAAGTTAAAAAACTAATCGAGGCAAATCCCGGCGAGCTGAAGTACTATGGGCAGTTAGCCGATATTTATATATCCAATGGGAAGCGGGATAAAGCTTTAGAAGTCTATCAAGAAATGGCAGAAAGAGCCCCAAATGATTACCGCGTGCAGTTTTCAATGGCTGAGTTTTACCGCACTGAAGGCGAACAATCAAAGTACCTAGAAGCAATTACAAAAGCCTTTAATAATCCTGAAATGGAAATTGATAGTAAGGTAAAATACCTGCTTAGTTTCTACCAAGTAAACAGCAAGAACCAAGCAAAGAAAGCAGAAGGCATTGCGCTTTGCGAAGCTATTGTTAAAGCACATCCCAATAACGCTAAATCACATGCTTTATTAGCAGACTTTCTCTATTTTGATGAACAAACTGAGCGAGCTAAGGAAGAATATATGACTACTATCTCCCTTGATAGTAGTCGCTTCCCGGTTTGGAACCAACTACTAGTTATCCTATCTGAATCTGGTGATATTCCTGCTTTACTAAACTACGGCGAAAGGGCAGTTAATTTGTTTCCCAACCAGCCTACGGTTTACTTGCTTTATGGCCTAGGTCTATCGCAAGACAAACAATATGGGAAAGCAATAGAATACCTCGATCTTGGTCAAGATCTAGTGATAGACAATCAACTATTGAAAGGACAGATCTATTCTTCCATGGGAGATGCCTATCATGCCATGGAAAAGCACACGGAATCAGATGCCTATTATGAGAAGGCACTCAAACTAGATCCAAATAGTGTCTACGTGCTTAACAATTACAGTTACTACCTATCCTTGCGGAAAGAAAATTTAGAGAAGGCCAAGCAAATGTCCTTGAAGTCAAATCAATTGGCTCCGGGTCAAGCCTCTTTTCAAGATACGTATGCGTGGATATTATATCAAACAGGAGAATATAAAGATGCTTTGGATTGGATTAACAAAGCATTGAGAAGCGATGGAAATAAAAGTGCAGTGCTATTAGAGCATAAAGGAGATATTTTATTTGCTTTAGACCGCAAAGAGGAAGCCCTTGAATATTGGCAAAAAGCAAGTGAAGCTGAAGGGGAGGCTTCTGAGGAATTACTTCAAAAGATCAATAAGTACAGTTTGCCATGAGAAAGTTCGTTTTTTTAGTAGGACTTAGCTTGCTTTTTTTTGTGAGTTGCGGAAAAAAAGAACGTGCAAGCAGAAAACCCCTCGAGGGAAAGAAGGCGCTTTATCTCATTGAGCAGATGAAAGCCAATGAATTTGATTTTGATACATTTTCTGCTAAAGCTGAATTTACCTTCCATCAAAAATCCAAAAAGAATAGTTTCAAGGCCAATATTCGCATAAAAAAAGACAGCATTATTTGGATTTCCATTACACCTTTATTGGGGATTGAGCTAGGCCGAATTATGGTCACACCTGATACAGTAAAGGTGATCAATCGCATTAGTAAAGAATACTTTGTGGGTGACAACCGTTACATCAAAAATCGTTTCAATGTTGATTTAGATTATGATCTTATGCAAGCCATTCTGCTTGGTAACACCATAGAATTTGAACCTGATGACAAACTTAAGTTTGGGATAGATAAAGAGCATTACTACCTTGGAAACTTAAAGAAAAGAAAAGCCAAAAAAGCAGATGATAAGCCTGAGAAAATTGAGCGTCAAGATGATGAGGTAGTTAGTTTGTGGCTTGATCAAAATAGCTTTAAGGTTCGCGAATTTTTGCTTTCTGACAATACCGCTGATCGCTTTTTAATGGGCACTTTCAGTGAATACCAAGAGATTGAAGGTCAGTTACTACCTAGGGCATTGCATTTTGAATTGCAAAGTGAACAGCCCGCGCTTGTGGATATTAATTATTCACGAGTATATTTGAACAAACCAATCAAGTTCGCTTTTAACATTTCATCTAAGTATGAGCAAGTTTTTTATTAGGCAAATAGCACTGATTGGGCTTCTCATATCGGTAGGGTTTAACCCTGCTTACTCACAATCGAAAAAAGACCTTCAGGCCAAAAAGAAAAAGCTTCAAAAAGAGATCCGTTACACCAATGAACTGCTGAAGCAAACTGAGAAAACCAAAAAAACGTCATTAAATCAACTGCGCAAGTTGAGTAAAAAGATCTCAAGTCGAGAGGCTTTGATTAGGGCCATGGAAGAAGAAATCGTTTACCTGAACGACAGCATCTCTGGTCAACAATTGAAGGTAGACAGTTTAGAAAGTGACTTAAGCAAATTGAAAGAGGAATATGCTGAAATGATTCGAAACGCCTATCAAAATAGGAGTTCTTATGATCGTTTGATGTTCGTTTTTTCGGCAGAGAATTTCAACCAAGCGTTTAAACGCCTCAAGTATTTTCAGCAATACGCGCAATACAGGCAGGCACAGGCGGAAAACATTCAGCAAACCCAGCAAAAGATAGACGCCCAGATCAAGATGTTAGAAGCCATTAAAAAAAGTAAAGAAGGACTGTTGAAAGCAAAGCTGAATGAACGCAATCTTTTAGCAAAAGAGAAAGGAGAAAAAGAAGCGGTGGTGAGCAATTTAAAGGGCAAGGAGAGTGAATTGCGGAAGGAGCTGAAGCAAAAAGAGGCTGCTGCCAGAAAGATCAATGCAGCAATAGAAAAGATTATTGCTGAAGAAATAAGAAGAGCAAGGGAGGCTGCTAAGAAAGCCGGTGATTCAGAGGCGGGCTTCCCCATGACCCCTGAAGCAAGAGAGCTCGCAAAATCTTTTGCTTCTAACAAAGGAAAACTTCCATGGCCAGTTGCAGAGGGTGTAATTACCGCGCAGTTTGGGGAGCATCCTCATCCCACACTTAAAGGGGTGAAAATTCAAAACAACGGGGTTGATATCTCAACTAAAAAAGGCAATATTGGCAGAGCCATCTTTGAAGGTGAGGTAAGCCGAGTGATCATTATACCTGGAGAAGGGAAAGTGGTAATGATACGCCACGGAGACTATTTTAGTGTTTACCACTACTTTAAAGAAGTTTTTGTTTCAGCAGGCGATAAGGTTGACACGAAGCAGAACCTTGGCGTACTCATTGACGATGATGGTGGTAGCTCTTCTACCATGCATTTAGAACTTTGGAAGGTTCGTTCCAAATTAAACCCAGAATACTGGATATACAAAAAGTAAGGTTCGTTTGAAAAATCATTAGTTTCAACGATTTAAAGCCAAAGTTCATCTAAAAATAGATGGACTTTTTTTGTATTTTTGATACCCTCAGATTAACTTTTATTAACCAATTATAATTACCTGATGAAGCTAATTAGAAAATTTAGCCCTGCTGCCTTTATTCTCTTTTTCTTGATGTCAATAGTATGGTCTGAAAAGGCCTATGCTCAAGCACCTGAAGGAGTAAATTATCAAGCCATAGCTCGAGATAATAATGGGAATGCTTTGGTCAATCGGATGGTATCCGTGCGCTTTGGTATCATTCAAAACAGTGCAAATGGCACACTTCTTTATGAAGAGCAGTACGACATGATTACCACCAATGACTTTGGTTTGTTCAATCTAATTATTGGGCAAGGAGGAAATACCGGCAGTGGAAGTCTCACTGCTTTTTCGGGGATTGACTGGAGCAGTGGCAGTCATTTTCTTAAGGTTGAAGTTGACGCAGGTAATGGATTTGAAGACCTAGGCACTACTCAATTACTCTCAGTGCCTTATGCGCTTTACGCGAAATCAGCCGGTAATCAGTTGAAAGCCGGTGATGGGATTAACATTCGAAACGACTCGATCTTTAATGCAGGCGACACTTCCAATACGAACGAAGCTATCAGCCGTTTTGAGTTGGTAAACGATTCAATTTTGATCTTAAATGAAGGAAGTCGAGTGGATACGCTCGACTTTTCTGTTTTTACAGATGAGTTAGTTAACCAAGATTTGAGTTTAACGGAAAATGGAAATCTTCGGATTATCTCTATTACAGGAGGGAACTCAGTTCAGTTTTCAGTAGCTGATGCAGATTCTTCAAGTACCAACGAGATTCAGAATTTAAGCATTAGCTCAGCAGGAGATTCTCTTTTATTATCAAATGGAACAGGTGTTTTGTTAGCTGATTTTGGCTTTGCAGACGATCAACAATTGAGTCTCACTGGAAAAAACCTAGACTTAACTGGTCTCAATCCTTCCTCGGTTGATTTAACCACTATTTTAGGAATAGATTCTTTACGTAGCATTAACGATACAACCCTTAGGGTTTTTAATGCCAATGGCTCTACAGAGGATGTAATAGTTAGAGGTTTAGTCTCAGATACTTCTGCTACCAATGAACTGATAGATAGTCTTCGTTTAAGCGGGAAAATCCTTGAAGCTTATCAACAAGGAGCAGTGCAAGGGAGTGTCGATCTGACCACTGTTTTAGGTATCGATTCGATCCGCTCAGTCGATGATACTACTTTGCGGATTTTTAATGCTAACGGTAGTCTAGAAGACATTGTATTGAGAGGCTTGGGAGTAGATACAAGTAATACAAATGAATTACTTGACTCTGCGCGACTTTTAGTCAATGAGTTGCAGCTTTTTCAAGGCTTAGACACCTTGCGAATAGACCTTAGTCAGTTTGATAATACCAACACTGATGATCAACAGCTAAGCCGCTCAAACGATACGCTCTTCTTAAGCGGTGATAATCCATCTTTTGTAGACATGGCTCCGCTTTTGGGAGTTGATTCGGTGAAAGAGCAAAACGACAGTGTTTTCGTCTATAACCACGGCGGAAGCATTGATACCTTGGCTTTGGCCGGGAATGTGAGCGATACTAGTGCCACCAATGAGCTGGTGGATAGTATGCGCTTGAATAATGGCGTGTTGGAGTTGTACGAGCAAGGCAATGTATTCACGGTCAATTTTGACACTTTGGGTGCAGTGAGAAGAGCATTTTTATTAAGCAGAATCAATCAGAACCGCAACAACATTGACTCACTTCAAAAATATTTCAGTCTTGATTCAGCTTTGACTCAGGCCAATGCAGCTGCGATTGCCTTGGATAATGATACAAGTGCAACAAACGAATTAATTAGCAGCTTCCGCTTAGACGGTGATACTCTAGAGCTAGTCGATGCTGGTGGCATTAGAAGAATAGGTTTAGATCGGTTCAATACAGGTGGATCTGACACCAATGTAGTATCGGGACAAATCGTGGGAGACAGTATCCAGTTAAACCGCGATCAAGGAGCTCCGGTCTTTGTAAACATATCGAGCATCAATAGTGCGATCGCTGCGAACCAATC
>P_1C_Liq_1_UnCtyDRAFT_1000286_pt1 | contig 11957 bp, 11 predicted proteins | sample Pon1CUnioCityCA_2_FD_10230 | JGI IMG/M metagenome (IMG submission 10230) | reverse complement strand
ACCGTCGCGCTCGGTGTGGCGGCCCCGGAGGTGGTCCGGCGTCTCGAGCAGGCCGCCGATGCAGTTGTCTGCCCGAGCCAGCCGGCCGGGTTCATGGCGGTCAGCCAGGCATTCGACGCGTTCCCGCAGGTCAGCGACGAGGAAGTCGAAAAGATCCTTGCCGGTTAGGTGCCGATCACCTCATCCCAGTGTTCGCGGATGTCCCACTCGCCACGACTGAAGGTCTCCACTGGCAGGCCGAGCACCGCGTCGATGAAGCGGGCCACATCCTCAGGACTCGTCAGCTCGCCGGCTTCCTTGAGGGCGCGGAACCGCTCCACGGCCGGGAAATCGGATTCATCCTGGGCGCGGATCAACGACTGCATGGGTGTATCCACGACGCCCGGCCGCAGGCTGCCAATGGCGATGCCGCTACCGACCAGCTCCTGTTTGAGGACCTCATACACCATGTACAGCGCGGCCTTGCTGGTGCAGTAGGCACCCCAGCCAGGCAGCGCTCGATGGGCCGCCCCCGAGGAGATATTCAGGATGCGACCCCCCTCGCCCATTCGGTCGCGCAACAGCCGGATCAGCGCGATCGGCGCCTCGACATTGATCGCGAGGCTCTGGCGGATGGCCTCCGCCGACTGCGCCAGCAACGGCCCGACCGGCGTCAGAACCCCGGCGTTGTGCACGAGGAAACGCACCGGACGCGCTCCGACCGCCGCCTCCAGAGCGGCCTGCCCTTCCCCCGTGCTGACATCGGCCTGACAGGCCTCGATACCCGCCTGTCGTTCTGCCAGATCATCCAGCGGGCGGGCGCGTCGGCCGACCACCAGGACGGCATTCCCCTGCTCCGCCAGCCGCAGGGCAAGCGCGCGGCCGATACCGGTGCCGCCGCCCGTGATGACCGAAACGGTCTGTGTCATCCCGATGCTCCCTCAGTTCACGCAGCGCAACGGCTCACCATCGAGCCAGCCACGGATATTCTCGACAGTCTGATCGACGATCCGCTGTCTCGCGCGCTGGCTGCCCCAGGCGCTGTGCGGCGTGATCAGCAGGTTGGGCAGTCCCGCCGCCAGCAGCGGGTTACCCGTTACCGGCGGTTCTCTTGACAGTCCGTCGAGCCCCGCACCAGCGATTGCCCCGGTGCGCAGCGCCTCGACGAGCGCCGGCTCGTCCACCAGCGCGCCCCGGGCGGTGTTGATCAATAGCGCACTTGATTTCATACGCCTGAGGACGGCCGCGTCAATCATGCCCCGGGTGGTCTCCGTCAACGGACAGTGCAGCGTGACGATATCCGCTTCGCTGATGCCATCTTCAAACCGGACACGGCCCTCCCGCGGTGTCGTGACGCCGGGACGCTCGGCGATGATGACCCGCATGCCGAGGGCGTCGGCCTTTTGCGCCACCGCCGCGCCCAGCGTACCGTAACCCACCACCAGCAGCGTCTGCCCTGCCAGTTCGCTGATCGGATAGTCGAGGAGGCAGAAATCCGGTGACTGCTCCCAGCGCCCGCGCCGGACAGCGTCCACATAGTCCACGAGCCGGGTGCAGAGCGCCAGCATCAGCCCGATGACATGCTGGCTGACTGACTCGGTTCCATAGCCGCGGCAATGGCTCACCGTGATCCCCCGTGCCCGGGCGGCCTCGACATCGATATTGTCGACACCCGTTGCCACCACATTGATCAGGCCAACCGCGGGACAGGCCGCCAGCGTTGCCTCATCCATCACCACCTTGTTGGTGATCACGATCTCCGCGTCGTTGATATGCGCGGGGCGTTGATCGGGCGATGTTCGGCCATGGCTGCCCCAATCGGGGCAGAGCGAATCCAGCGCCCGGAAATCCAGATCGCCACGATCCAGGGTATCTCGATCAAGGAAAACCGCCCTTGTCATGGTGTGCCCGTATGCTGCCAACGCCTGCGGCAGAGCCTACCGAAGGCGCAGGGTTATGCACAGTGACGGTGCGGTGGTCGTTTGCTGCGACGCGCTATGGCGGCATAAGGCATTTGGATGAATGTGACAATGTCTATTCTAATGGAAACATCGCAACCTGTTGTTATTATTGAATAAGTCCAATATGGCGAAGATTCATCCAATTTAACGAGACCCCGCATGCCACAAGGGCTTCGCGCCGGTGATCGGGAAAGCATCCACAATCTTATCCACAGGTTTTGTGGACAACATCGGCAACCGCTATCCTGCCGCAATGCACATCGGCCCGCACAAAATCGAGGGTACCGTCTTCCTCGCCCCCATGGCGGGCGTTACCGACCGCCCCTTCCGTATTCTCTGCCGGCGTCTGGGTGCCGCTCTGGCCGCCTCGGAGATGGTCGCCTCCAACCCGGCGCTGCGCGAGACGCGTCAATCCCGCCTCAAGCGGGACCATCGCGGCGAGCCTTCCCCCCGCGTTGTCCAGATCGCCGGGGCGGATCCCGACATGATGGCCGAGGCGGCGAGGTTCAACGTGGATCAGGGCGCCGATATCGTCGACATCAACATGGGCTGCCCGGCCAAAAAGGTGAATCGCAAGCTGGCCGGATCCGCGTTGCTCTCCGATGAGGCATTGGTTGCCCGCATCCTCGCCGTCGTGGTGGACGCCGTGGACGTGCCCGTGACGCTCAAGATCCGTACCGGCCCCAGCGCCGACCATCGCAATGCCTTACGTATCGCGCGCCTCGCCGAGGACACCGGCATCGCCGCCCTCGCCCTGCACGGTCGGACCCGCGATCAGCAGTATCGCGGCGAGGCCGAGCACGAGACCCTGGCCGCTGTTCGGCAGGCCATTGATATCCCGTTGATCGGCAACGGCGATATCACCAGGCCGGCGGCGGCGCGCCGATTGATCGAGACCACGGGCTGCGACGCCGTCATGATCGGTCGCGCCGCCCAGGGAAGGCCGTGGATATTCCGGGAGGCGCAGCATTTCATCGACACCGGAGAGTTCCTGCCACCGCCGGCGCCCGATGATATCCAGCGATGGATGCTCGGTCATCTGCAGGCGCTGCATGACTTCTACGGATCGGTCCAGGGTGTTCGTGTGGCGCGCAAGCACATCGGCTGGTATCTGCAGGGGCTACCCGGTGGTGAGGCATGGCGCCGGCAGCTGATGGGCGTCGAGCAGGCCGATCGGCAGCTGAGCCTGGCCGCGGAGGCCATCACTGCCGTGACGACCCGGGTCGATCCGGCAACGCCGGTGGCCGGATCAGCGCATTAATCGTCGGCGCGGCTTGATGGGCAGCTGGCCACGCCAGTAGAGGATCATGAGCAGCCCGAAGGCCATGCCGCCCAGGTGGGCGAAATGCGCCACACCCGACATCGAGCCGGTCACCCCGGCATACAGCTCGAACGCACCGTAGAGGATGACGAAATACTTCGCCTTGATCGGAATGGGCGGGAACAGCAGCACCAGCTGCTGATTGGGGAACATCATGGCGAAACCGAGCAGGATGCCGAACACCGCGCCGGAGGCCCCGATGGTCGGATAGATGCTGCCGCTATCCGCCGCCATGGTGGCCACGACGAGCTGAATCAGGCCCGCGCCCACCAGGCAGACCAGATAGTAGGCGAGAAAGGGGCGAGAGCCCCAGAAGCTCTCAAGCGCCGTGCCGAAGATCCACAGCGCGAACATGTTCACGAACAGATGCAGCATGCCGCCATGCAGGAATCCGTAAGTGAACAACTGCCAGATCTGGAAGCCGGGAATACCGCCGCCGCCGAGGCGGGCATTCAGCCCTTCCGTGCCCAGCGGCCAGAGGCCGAAGCCGATCACCATCGAGGGTCCGAGCAGCAGATAGGCCACGAAGCCGAGCCCGTTGGCGATCAGCATCGCGAGGACGACCGGCGTATCATTCAGGTTTCTTGGTCCCATGGCGGCATGATACGGCGGCCGACGGGACGGACGCCACTTGTCCGCATCGCTGGCCGGCGTTAGCGTGCGCGCATCACTGCCGAGGAATCACCGGAATCATGGCCGACAACACCGGCATCACCGCTCATCCGCTACGCGATGCACTGCTCCGGGAGGCGCATGCCCGCCCCTTCGAAAGCCTCGAGGGGCCACTGCAGGTGTCGCATCTGGTCCTGCATACCGGGACCAGCGGACGCAGTGCCGAGGTCGCCCACATGACCGAGCTGTGCGAACGGCTCCAGATCGACCCGCCGGACGCCGAGGCCGGACACTTCATCCTCCAGGCGCATGGCTTCCGCCTGCGCTGGGAGCGGCATACCGAGTTTTCCACCTACACTGTCTTCGTCAATGGCGATGAATCGGCACCGTTCGCCGAACCGGCCATGCAGCGGCTTCCCGCCCAGTGGCTGCCCGGTCTGCCCGGCGAACTGCTTGCCGCGATGCATGTCAGCCTGGTGCCGGCCGCCAAGGCCGATACCAGCCCGGACGCCCTCGCCCGTTGCTTTCAGCCCGACAGCCTCGCCGGCAGTCGATGCAGCGGCGGCGCCGCCTCGGTCTGGACGGATTTCCTCGCCGATGGCGATGGGTTCCTGCGCTTCCTCGTCGTCGACGAGTCGCTCAACCCCATGCAGGCTGGCCGCCTGATCCAGCGCCTGCTCGAACTCGAGACCTACCGATTCATGGCATTGCTGGGGTTCCCGCTGGCGCGGGAACTGTCGCCGGACATTACCGACATGGAGACCCGGCTGGGGACGCTCATGGATCGGCTCTCCACCGTCGCCGAACTCGCCGACGAGCGCGACCTGCTGAGTGCTCTGTCGGCACTCTCCGCCCGGGTCGAGCGCATGATGGCCCGGACCAACTTCCGCTTCAGCGCCACCGCCGCCTACGGCACCCTGGTGCGGCGGCGCCTGAAGGCCCTGCGGGAGCAGCGCATCGAGGGCGTCAGCACGCTGGATGAGTTCATGGAGCGGCGACTGGCGCCAGCCCTCGATACCTGTGTGCACATGGGCGAGCGCCTGGAGCGGGTGTCCAGACGGGTCAGTCGCGCCGCGAACCTGCTGCGGACCCGGGTGGACGTAGCCCTGGAGGCCCAGAACCGCGACCTGCTCGACTCCATGAACCGCCGCGCTCGCCTGCAGCTTCGGCTCCAGGAAACGGTCGAGGGACTCTCGGTGGTCATCCTCAGCTACTATGCCGTCTCGCTCATCGGCTATGCCTTCAAGGGCCTGAGTGAGTCCGGGCTGATGGTTGATGCCGATATCGCCACCGCGCTGAGTATCCCGGTGGTGGTGGCCATGGTCGCCATCGGCATGCGCCGTGTTCGAGGGAAGGTTCTGCGCGACGATGCCGACGCGGGCTGAATGGCGCGAGGCCATTCGGCGCCGCTGGCCGCTGCTATGGCGGAGCATGATGGTCGCGTCCATCGCGGGCGGTGTGATCGCGCTCTGGCAGGTCTACAACCTCGAGGCATACACCGAGCTGGGTCGACTGCTCGAGCTCGGTGCCCGACTCCGGGAACAGCCCTGGGCGGTCCCGGTCCTCATCCTCCTCTACATCGGCGCCGGCATCGCCTTTCTCCCGCTGACGGTCATGGTGGTCGCCACCATCCTGGTGTATGGCCCGGTCGGCGGCTTCCTGCTGGCCAACGCCGGCACCATTGCCTCGGCATTGAGTGGTTTTCTGCTCGGACGCCTGCTGGGCGCCGAGCCCCTGCGCCGACTGGGCGGGCCCACGCTGAGACGACTCAATGCCAGGGCCGGCCGGCACGGAACCATGATTGTCACCGCCCTGCGCGTCATGCCCGTGGCGCACTTCCATGCCGTGAGCCTGCTCTCGGGTGCCTCGGCCATCGGCTTCTGGCCGTATTTGAACGGCACGCTTATCGGCACAGTGCCGGGCATCGCGGTCATTGCAGCGGTGGGCAACCAGACCAAGCGCCTGCTTCTCGACCCGGACCTGGCCGGCCTGATGGTCCTGATGGGACTCGCTGCGTTCAGCATTCTCGTCTTCTACGCGATGCGGCGCTGGATGCGCCGATACGCACCGGCCGCCGACGATGATGCGGAGCAGCAATGACTGGTCTGTCGGGTCAAACCCCTTTAGACTTCGCTGCCAAAATCACCCATACAAGGAGGACCGAGAACCATGGACCATATCGGGCAAATGCAGCGCACCATCGAGCGCCTGACCAGTCCCGGACGGGGCATCCTGGCCGCCGATGAGAGCTATCCCACCATCACCAAGCGACTGTCCGATCATGGCATCGAGTCCACCGAGGAGAACCGGCGCTTCTACCGGAGTCTCCTGTCCAGCACGCCGGGCATTGGAGAGTACGTCAGTGGCATCATCTTCTTCGAGGAAACGCTGGGCCAGCACAACGATGACGGGGTCATGATCCCGGCGGCCTGCGAGCAGCAGGACATCGTCCCGGGCATCAAGGTCGACAAGGGTGTGATCGAGCTCGCCGGCAGCGGCGGCGAGAAAGTGACTCAGGGCCTGGACAATCTGGGCGACCGGCTGGACGGCTACCGCGAACAGGGAGCGCTGTTCACCAAGTGGCGTAACGTCTACAGCATCTCCGACAGCACACCGGGACGCCAGGCCTTCGAGGCCAATGCCGAGGTGCTCGCCCGCTACGCGGCCATCGCGCAGTCCCGCGGCATGGTGCCCATCGTCGAGCCCGAGGTCCTCATGGATGGCGACCATGACATGGCACGCTGCGCCGAGGTGACCGAGGCGGCGCAGAGTGCGGTCTTCGCGGCCCTGCGCCGGCACAACGTCATCCTCGAGTGCATCATCCTCAAACCGAATATGGTCCTGCCCGGCAAGAGCCAGCCGCGGCCGAGCCCCGAGGTCTGTGCCGAAGAGACCCTGCGCGTGCTGCGTCGCACGGTCCCGGCGGCGGTCCCGACCATCAACTTCCTCTCCGGCGGCCAGACCAGCGAGGAAGCCACCGCCAACCTCAACGCGATGAATCGTGCCGACGGGGCCAAGCCCTGGGTGCTCAGCTTCTCCTACAGCCGTGCGCTGCAGAACCCCGTCCAGGCCGCCTGGAACGGAGACCCGGCCAACAAAGAAGCGGCGCAACGCGCCTTCCTGCACCGCGCCAGGCTCAATTCCCTGGCCCGCAAGGGCGAGTATGATCCATCGATGGAGAACGCATCGGCCTGATCAAGCCCGCGCGGCCGATATAAAAGGCTGGCTCCCTCCCGGGAGACCAGCCTATTTCATGGCCGGGCGTCCGTGTGGCCGAGCCCGTCAGCGAATGACGACNAAGAACGCCCCGCCGCCGCGCCGCACGTTCAGCAGCAGCTGGTCCGCCCCTTCCACGCGCTCGCGGAACGCCGCCATGGAGCGGACATCCTGGCGATTCACCGAGGTGATGACGTCCCCCGGCCGGAGATAGTCCGATGCAGGGCTGCCCGGCTGCACCTCCGCGACGAGCACACCGCGGACTTCACCGAACAGCGGTGAGCGCTCGTCGACTTCGCTGAAGGTGGCACCGGCGAGCCCGGAATGCATGGCGTCGGCACGGACCTGCCCGGTCGCCGGGTCGGCCACGGTTGCGGTCGTCGTGCGTTTCCCGCCGTCACGCACATAGACCAGATTCACCTCATCGCCGATCCGCAGCAGGCCGATGGCATTGGCCATCGCATTGGCATCGGAGACCGGGGTGCCGTTCACCTCCACGATGACGTCACCGGCCTCGAGCCCGGCCTCGGCCGCCGGCGAATTCGGCGTGACCTGCGCGACCAGTGCGCCGTTCGGGCGCTCGATATCGAAGGCCTCGGCCATCTCCGGCGTCAGGTCCTGGACCCGAACGCCCAGCACGCCGCGCTGCACTTCCCCATACTCGATGATCTGGTCCATGACCTGACGGGCCATGTTCACCGGAACAGCAAATCCGATCCCGATGTTGCCGCCCCCGCGCGAGAGGATCGCTGTATTGATCCCCACGAGCTCGCCGCGCAGGTTGATCAGGGCCCCACCGGAGTTACCCGGGTTGATGGAGGCATCCGTCTGGATAAAGCTCTGCAGCCGGGCGCCGCCGTTACCGGGAAGGGTGCGCTCCAGGCCGCTGACCACACCGGTGGTCACGGTGTGCTCAAGGCCGAAGGGGTTACCGATGGCCATGGTGTAATCACCGACGCGCAGTTCGTCCGAGTTGCCCAGAGGCAGTGCCGAGAGGCCCTCCGCATCCGCCCGGAGCACCGCGATATCGGTCTCGGGATCCGAACCGACGATCTCGGCATCCATTTCACGACCATCGTCGAAAGTGATCTGGATCTGGTCGGCGTTGGCAATGACATGGTGATTGGTGAGGATATAGCCGGCATCGGCATCCACCACCACCCCCGAGCCAAGGGACTGCACCTGGCGCTGCCGTGGCTGTTCCGGCACATCGAAGAAACGCCGGAAAAAGGGGTCATTGAGCAGCGGGTTGGACTGGGTCTCCACCGTTCCCGACGTGGCGATGTTCACCACCGCCGGCGAGACCTGCTCCACCAGCGGGGCGAGACTGGGCACAGACCCGTCGGGGTTGACGATCTGGCCCTCGGCCTTCGCCGGCATGGCGAGCAGAAACAGGGTGGCCATCGCCATGACCCGTGGAAGCGGGGTCGCACGAGTGAGGGTCAGCATCGTTACATGTCCTCCGGATAGCGATCACTCAAAACGCTTATTGTGGTCGGCACCGCATTTTTTCAAGCTCTGCGGTTTACACCCAACCTCCATCACCCCCACCCTCGACGGCTAACGTCGCCAAAGCCGATGAACGGAGCGAATATGAGCGATGCAAACCCACGCACGGCCCTGCTGGTCGTGGACATGCAACCCGACTTCATGGAGGGCGGCGCGCTGGCCACCGAGGATGGCAGCTCGATCATCCCGCCGGTGCGCGCCCTCATGCTGAGCGGTCTCTACAGCGATATCGTCGCCACCCAGGACTGGCATCCGCCGGGGCACGTCTCGTTTGCCAACAGCCATGATGCCGAGCCATTCAGCGTCATCGAGCTGTACGGTCATGACCAGGTCCTCTGGCCGGATCACTGCGTGCAGACGACGCCCGGCGCCGAGCTGCATGCCGACCTGCCCTGGGAGATGGCGAGCGTCATCATCCGCAAGGGCGAGAATCCCTGGGTGGACAGCTACAGCGGGTTTCTCAACAACTGGAACAATGAGGGCAAGCGGCCGGCCACCGGACTCGCCGGCTGGCTGCGCGACCGGGGCATCACCGCCGTGGACTGCTGTGGTCTGGCCCGTGACTACTGCGTCAAATGGACGGCACTGGATGCGACGGCCGCCGGTTTCGAGACCGGCTTCCTCTGGGATCTGACCCGGCCGGTGGACAGCCACGGGGATCCGGACGTCCGTACCGACCTGGATCAGGCCGGCGTTCGGGTCATCCCGGGTGACGGGCTGAAGCGCTGATCCATCGACGGCTGAACCGTCAGTGTTCGCGGGTGGCCCGGAATTCGATGTCGGGCCACCGCTCCTCGGTGAGCTGCAGATTCACCCTCGACGGGGCGATGTAGGCGAGCGCCCCGGATACGTCCTCGGCCAGGTTCTCCTGCTGGCGGTCCCGGAAACGCGCGAGTTGCCTGGGGTCGTCGCTGTAGACCCAGCGGGCGGTGGACACGCCCACCGGTTCGAACTGGCATTCGACGCCGTACTCGCTCTTCAGCCGGAAGGCCACGACATCGAACTGCAGCGCCCCCACCGCCCCGACGATGAGGTCGTTGCTGATCAGCGGCCGGAACAGCTGCGAGGCGCCCTCCTCGCACAGCTCGACCAGTCCCTTCTGCAGGGCCTTCATGCGCATCGGGTCCTTCAGCACCGCCCGCCGGAAGAGCTCCGGCGCGAAGTTGGGGATCCCTGCAAACTTGAGTTCTTCGCCCTGGGTGAACGTGTCGCCGATCCGGATCGTCCCGTGGTTGTGCAGGCCGATGATGTCTCCCGGGTAGGCCGTCTCGACATGCTCCCGGTCCGAGGCGAGAAAGGTAATCGCGTTGGCGATCTTCACATCCTTGCCAATGCGCACATGACGAACCTTCATGCCGCGCTCGAACGCACCGGCGCAGACCCGCATGAACGCGATGCGGTCGCGGTGATTGGGGTCCATATTCGCCTGGATCTTGAAAACGAAACCGCTCAATGGGGTCTCGTCCGGCTCGACGACGCGGGTCTCGGTATCCCGGGGCTGTGGCGGCGGCGCCTGCTCCACGAAGCGGTCCAGCAGCTCCCGCAGGCCGAAGTTGTTAATCGCCGAGCCGAAGAACACGGGGGTGAGTTCACCGGCCAGATACGCCGCCTCGTCATAGGCATTGCCGGCCTCGCGGACCAGCTCCACCTCGTCGCGCAACTCCTGCGCCTGGTCGCCCAGCACCTCGTCCAGCCGCGGGTTGTCCAGTCCGTCGATGGACTCGCCCTGCTGGATGCCGCCGTCATGACGCGCATCGTAGAGATGCACCCGATCGTCCAGCAGGTGGAAGACACCCCGGAAGCGCTTGCCCATGCCGATGGGCCAGGTCACCGGCGCACAGCGGATCTTGAGGATGCGCTCGACCTCGTCCATGAGGTCCATCGGGTCACGGCCCTCGCGGTCGAGCTTGTTCATGAAGGTCATGATCGGCGTGGAACGCAACCGACAGACCTCCATCAGCTTGATGGTCCGATCCTCGACGCCCTTCGCGGCATCAATGACCATCAGCGCCGAGTCCACCGCTGTCAATGTCCGGTAGGTATCCTCGGAGAAGTCTTCATGGCCGGGGGTATCCAGGAGATTGACGATGCGCTCGCGATAGGGGAACTGCATGACCGACGAGGTCACCGAAATGCCCCGCTCCTTCTCGAGCGCCATCCAGTCGGAGGTGGCATGACGGTTGGACTTGCGACCCTTGACCGTGCCCGCCAGCTGGATGGCGCCGCCGAAGAGCAGCAGCTTCTCGGTCACAGTGGTCTTGCCGGCGTCGGGATGCGAGATGATGGCGAATGTGCGGCGGCGGGCCGCCTCGGTGGCGATGTTGGTGTCTGACATTAACGCTGGATGCTGTCCGCTGCAGGATGGCTCGATGGGATGTCGTCGAACCGCGATGGATGAGTCGGCATTATGCCGGAAAATCTCACGAATTTGACCCGGGCGGTTTACAATGGAAGGCGTGATGTCGAACAGCGAACCATTCTGGCGACGCAAGACGCTGGCCGAGCTCTCCTGGCCGGAATGGGAGGCATTGTGCGACGGCTGCGGGCAGTGCTGCCGCCACAAGCTGGAGGACGCCGATACCGGCGCGATCTACCCGACCCGGGTGGCCTGTCAGCTGCTGGATGCACACGACTGCCAATGCAGCGACTATGGAAACCGTCATGCCACGGTGCCCGACTGCATTCAACTGACCGTGGAGAAGGTCGCCCGCTTCCACTGGCTGCCATCGAGCTGCGCCTACCGACGGCTCAATGAGGGGCGCGGTCTGGCCTGGTGGCACCCGCTGGTCTCCGGCGACCCGGAAACGGTCCACCAGGCGGGGATATCCGTGCGCGGTCAACTGGTCAACGAGAAAGCGCTCGCCGACGACGAGGCGCTCGAGGATTATCTGGAGGAGACGCCATGGACATGAGTGCTTATCCGCTGCTCGAAGGCATCGACGAGCCGGCCCATCTGCGGGAACTGCCGCAGGGCCAGCTGCCGCGCCTCACCGAACAGCTCCGAGACTTCCTGCTCGAGAGCGTCGCCCGCTCCGGTGGGCACCTGGCGGCCGGCCTCGGCGCGGTGGAGCTCACCGTTGCCCTGCATTATGTCCTGAATACCCCTTACGACCGGCTGGTCTGGGATGTCGGTCATCAGTGCTATCCGCACAAGATCCTCACCGGGCGGCGGCGCGAGATCAGCCGTGTACGCAAGATCGACGGCCCCGCGGGGTTCCCCGTGCGCGATGAAAGCCCCTATGACACATTCGGCGTCGGCCACTCGAGTACCGCCATCAGCGCCGCGCTGGGGATGGCGCTGGCCAGCCGCAACCGCGGCGACCAGCGCAAGACCTGTGCGGTCATCGGCGACGGCGGCC
>P_1C_Liq_1_UnCtyDRAFT_1000284_pt1 | contig 12031 bp, 10 predicted proteins | sample Pon1CUnioCityCA_2_FD_10230 | JGI IMG/M metagenome (IMG submission 10230) | reverse complement strand
CCTTTTACTCCACTACCCGCCGTAGTTACCGTTGGCGATTGCGAAATGGTATTAACCCTTACTTTTTTCTCTGTACCGTAATGGTAGCCGAAGCTTCTGGCAATTGACTCTAACAGTGACTTAGCTTCTGCCATATCATTGTAATCTGGGAATACCCGCTGAGCTGCAATGTAAGTCAAACCAAGCACTGAAGCCCATTCGTTCAGCGCATCCATTTTTTTAGCGGTTTGAAGCGTTTTATGAAAAGAAAGTGCAGATACATCTAGTGTTTTTTGAAACCAGTCGTAGTTGGTGCCATCATAAGGCTTTCCCTTCCTCACATTGGGCGACATTCCAATTGAATGCAAAACGAAATCTATTTTACCGCCTAGAACTTCTTGTGATTTCTCAAACAATTGCTCTAAATCCTCCAATGAAGTTGCATCAGCCGGAATTATTTCAGCCTCACAGCTTTCAGCCAACTTTTGGATTTCACCCATGCGCATGGCAATTGGGGCGTTAGTTAAAGTAAAACTAGCTCCTTGTGCTTTGGCAGCTTCAGCTACTTTCCATGCAATTGATTGATTATTCAAGGCTCCGAAAATGATTCCTCTTTTTCCTTTTAACAGATTGTTTGACATCCTTATTTTATTTGTGTTGAAGTGAGCAAATATATAATTTATCGGCTAGTCGCTAATAAATCTCGAGCATTATTCATTGCTGCTTCTGTTGTTTGCTTGCCGCTTAGCATCTTAGCGATTTCTTTCACCCTTTCCTCCTCTTCAAGCAACCTTATTTTGGTAATAGTCTGCTCAGCTTCCTGTGCTTTGTAGACAAAGAAGTGCTGCTTTCCTTTTGCTGCGATTTGAGGAAGGTGCGTAATGGAAATTAATTGGCGATTGTGAGCCATTTGATGCAAGAGGTCCCCCATCTGATCAGCTACCTCACCAGAGATTCCCGTATCTATTTCGTCAAAGAGCAAAGTTGGCAATCCTTTTTTACTCGCCAGCAAAGACTTAACTGCTAGAACCAATCGTGAAATCTCCCCTCCTGATGCAGTATTGGCTAACTTTTGAGGCGGTATACCTTTATTAGCTGAAAAAAGAAAAGTAAAAGAATCTAAGCCATTTTGGTCAGGCTGTTCTTTTATTTGATGTTCTACCTTGAGGCGCGCATCAGGAATTCCAAGCTTCCCAAGAGTGGTTTCTATTTCACTTTCCAATAGATCAAGTATACTTTGTCTTTTCTTGCTTAGCTTTTTACCCTGATCAATCAGCTCTGCATATAATTTTTCCTGCTTTTGTTTCTGTTTTTCAAGTTCATCATCGTAGTTGCCAATTTGCATTAACTTCTCATCAAGTAAGTTGTATTGCTCAATCAACTGATCCGCTTCTTCTAATTGATGTTTCTTCAGCAAACGGTGAATTTCCGCCAGACGCTCATCTACCACTTGTAAACGATTGGGATCAAATTCTAGACCATCTCCCAAAGCAATCAGCTCTTGTGCAATGTCTTCTAATTCAATCGTGGAAGAATTTAACCTTTCTTTTACATCACTATAGGCGCTAACTAAAGCAGCATTTTTGTGAACAAGGCTTTGCAGTTGTTTCAATTGCACGATTAAATTACTTTCCTCCCCATCAATTAAATAATTGATCTGATTTTGCACTTCAATCAGATCTTCTGCATTAGCTAAGGTCTCTTGCTCCTTCACTAATTGCTTCTCCTCTCCTTTTTGATAATTTAATGCTACTAGTTCATCAAATTGGAATTGCCAATAATCTTGATCTTTTTGCGCCTTTTCAATCTCATCTTTAAGTTTACGGTAAGTTTCCTTTTGAATGAGCCATTCACTGTAAACCTTTTGGTAGGCTTTGTATATCTCTTGCGATGAAGCTAGTGCATCGATCACAGTTAACTGAAAAGCTGTTTGATTGATTTGCAAAGATTGATGTTGCGCATGAATGTCTAGTAAATGTCCTGAAAGTTGCTTTAGTGTATCAAGCTTAACCGGACTGTCATTGATAAAACTGCGACTCTTGCCCTGGGGATTAATTTCTCTTCTAAAAATAGCGTTTTCCCAATAATCAAGTTCGTTCTCCTTAAAAAAGGAAACCAAATTGTAGGCTGCTACATTAAAACTTGCCTCTACAATGCACTTTTTAGAATGGTCCTTTAAATGTGAATGGTCTGCTCTTTCACCTAAGACGAGTTTTAAGGCACCCAATAAAATAGATTTACCAGCTCCTGTTTCTCCCGTAATAACGCTAAGCCCCTTAGCAAAGTCAATAGAGAGCTTTTCGATCAAGGCATAATTTTGAATGTAGAGCGATTGCAACATTGAGTAAAATTAAGCGATTAGAGCTAACAGCTGGAGTGAATATTTATCTTTTTCTAATCTTCTCGTAATTATTGGCATTACCTGGATCGATGGTAATTAAGAGCTCGGTGATTTCCCTTATTTCTTGCTCAGAAGCCTCTCTGTAAAGGTTCAAGATCTCTTGCATTTTAGCATTGAAAAATGCTTGCATGTTGTAGGATGAGGGATTAACATTATGAACAGGTTTTAATCCCTTTAGGGTGTTGGTAATAGTAGTTCTGCCTTTTTGCAGGTTTTGCTGCATTTCGTCCATGCCCATCCGATGGTAGTCATAATAAGTCTTCCTTAATGGCTTAAATCGAGCACTTAAAGCATTTTCGATTAACCAATAACGGTTTCGTTGACCTTCAAAGGCCTTCCAACCTCTTTCTGGTGAACTTTGGGCATTATTAACAATTCGCTGAGCTTCCTGGAAATAAGGAGTTCCACCTTCTAAGGAAAAAGAATCATAATCATAGCCTAGAATCATGTAAACGTAAAATGCTAGAATAGTCGCTAACTCCCCGCTATAAGTACCTTCATTGTAAAGCAGTGGTTCAAACTGGTTGTAATTGATCACAAAATCTTCATCCCTTATGTTCATAATGGGCGTTTTGTAATCAGTGCTGTAAACCGGTCGAGAGGCTTGCACTTGAATGTTTCCGCTAAATTGGTTTGTCCCCAACCTTTCTTCAAGTGTGATTAAAATACTACAATCTATGCGTTCATAGGTTTCGTACTCATCTTTTGTCCATTTACGACCATTTATCAGTTGAAATACGGCCTTTTGCATTTCATCAAATACAACCCTTTCACTTCCTTCTATCTGCCTTGCCTGCACATTTACCACACAGTTAAGCTCTTGAGCTGAAAGCTGAAAAATGATAAACAAGGGTAAAATAACGAGCAATCTCCTAATCATAAAACTGCTGAATTTCGTTTAGAATATCTCTAGCGACTAAGCTTTTGTCCTTTAAAGGAAAAGATTTCGCCTCTTGCTTTTTGAAAAAAAGCGTTACCTGATTTTTTGCAGAATCAAAGCCTGCTCCTTGATCATTGAGTGAATTCAAAACAATCATATCGAGTTTCTTTCGCTTGAGTTTATCCTTCGCATGCTTTTCTTCTTCATGCGTTTCCAAAGCAAATCCGATTAGTTTTTGTCCTTCCTTTTTATTCTCACCCAACCATTGTAAAATATCAGGGTTTTTTTTGAGCTCAATACCTAATTTCTCTGAAGACTTTTTGATCTTTTGATTGGCTTGTGTTATGGGTGAGTAATCAGAAACTGCTGCTGACATGATAATGATTTCTGCCTCTTCCTGCAGGTCTTTAACTGACTTGAACATTTCCTCCGCAGATTCAACCGCGGAAAAACTGGCTAAACCCTTAAGTTGATCTAACTTACTAGGCCCTGAAATAAGATGAACATCTGCTCCTAGCTTCATAGCTTCACTAGCAAGGGCATAACCCATTTTACCTGAACTTCGATTACCTAGAAAACGAACCGGATCTATAGCTTCATAGGTTGGGCCTGCTGTGATCAAAATTCTTTTCCCTTTTAAAGGAGATCTTGAATTTAACTTCCCCTCTAAGTATGTAATAATATGCTCAGGTTCAGCCATCCGACCCTCACCCTCTAATCCACTAGCAAGTTCCCCTTTTTCAGCAGGAATAATGGAGTGTCCAAAGCTTTCAAGCTTCTTCAAATTATCTTTTATCGCAGGATGCTGGTACATGTCTAAATCCATTGCAGGTGCAATGAAAACGGGATTTGACATGCTTAAGTATGTTGCTAAAAGCACATTGTCACAAAGGCCATTGGCCATTTTGCTGAGTGTATTGGCAGTAGCAGGCGCTAATAAAAAGAAATCTGCCCACTTAGCGAGTTCAACGTGGTTGTTCCAGCTACCATCTTTCTCATCAAAATAATCAAGGTAGACCGGATTCTTAGAAAGGGTGGAAAAAGTAAGAGGCGTTATAAAATTGGCTGAATGAGGGGTCATCAGCACCTTTACGTTCGCCCCTTTTTTTATTAATAACCTGCACAAAAAGACAGATTTGTAGGCTGCAATACCGGCACTGACAGCCAGTAACACATTTTTGCCTTGTAGCATTATTATTCTTCTGCGTCTAAAGCAGGGTTTCTAAAATAAGTTTCTTCATCCATGTACTCACTCAAAGCAATAGCATTTGGCTTTGGTAGGCTTTCATAGAACTTAGAAATTTCAATTTGCTCTCTGTTTTCGAAAACTTCATCCAAGTTATCAGTAGTGGTAGCAAATTCCGCTAGTTTACTGTTCAACTCTTCCTTCATTTTCACACTAATCTGGTTGGATCTTTGTGAAACAATAGCGATTGCTTCGTAGATGTTTCCAGTCTTACTGTCAATGTCTACAAGGTTTCTTGTAACTGTTGAGCCTGGTGCTTCTATTTCTTTATAATTCATTTTCACTTGGATTTTCTTCTAAAAACTGTTCTCTAGCCCTTACAATTTTTGCGTAGATTGTTTCGGCCTCGTTAACATTCTTACCGTCTGCAAAATTATCAATAAAATCGTAATATGCCTCAATCCCTTTATTGAAACGCTCTAATTGCTTTTCCTTGATGCTGTTGATCGCTAATTCATAATATGATTTAAGGATTAGCATTTTGATTTCCTCTTCATATCTAGAGTTAGGATAGTCGGTTAAGGTATTTTCTAAAGCTACTATAGCTGATTTGTACCGTTTGATCTTGTAGTACTGCTTGCTATTAAGGTAATCTTTGGTTTCTAGCTTTAGGCTTAATTGATCTACCAAAGTATTAGCACTATCCACTAAAGGGCTATTCGGATAAGTGTTTACAAAAACCTGAAGCTCATCGATGGCTTTGTAGGTTGGAACCTGATCTAAAGTAGGCACTGGCGAGTCTAAATAATTACAGTAGGCACTCATAAACAAAGCATCCTCAGCAAATTCGCTAAGTGGGTAGGTTCGTGCATATCGCTTAAAGTGATAGGCTGCTTGAATGTTGTAATCTAAATAGTAATTGGCATAGCAATAATAATAGTAGATCAGCTGCCCTTTATCAGTTCCTCTATAAAGCGGAATTAGTTCTTCTAGCAATGGCATTGCTTTTAGATATTCCCCTGCTTCATAGTACTCTACCGTTTTTTGGTATTTAAGCTCAGGGTTTGGACTTTTTAAGACACGGTTGTATTCACTACAAGCCGCGAGCATTAGGAGCAGGATAACAATAAAACTATACCTTTTTAAAAGCATGGCGCAAAAGTAAGTTTTAGAATAAACTTATTGACGCTTGTTTTTTAGTTTTAACGTTAATTGAGCTAATTAAGAGCGAAATGTTGAAAAGAGCTTAACTGAATTAGAAGTACACTTACTTACTAGAGTATTTTTACTAAAAATTAAACCTTATGAAAGTAATTAGCTTTATCGCATTATGCTTTTTCTCATTTTATTCAGTAGCCCAGCACAGTATGGTTTTAAATTCAGGAGACAAGATCGAGGGAGTTGTGCTTGGTCTTGAGAATGATGAATGGACTATTTTTACAGCAGGTAAAGAAAAAAAGGTGCATATGAAGGAAGTAAGTTCTGTTTTCTTTAAAGAGTATGTACCTTATGATGGCACTTTTGTACCTGACGCTGAAGAAAAAACCCTTGAGGTTGATGGTTTTACAGTAAAGTACCAAGTAAAAGATCGCACTATGATTAAAAAGCCTACCGTTTCTATTGGTACAGAAGATCACGGAGCGGTTGTGGTTAACATTACAGTTGACCGTTATGGAAATATTCGATCTGCCGAACCTGGTGCATCAGGCTCTACCACCTCTAGCAATTACTTGTACGTAAAAGCACAACGAGCGGCAAAAACCGCTCGTTTTGATGAAAATCTTAAAGGACCCTTAATAACAGAAGGAACCATTACCATTGTTTATTGAGTTTTAATAGCAGGCACTGATCTAATGGTCATAACCAAATAGATTATTGGTGCTAATATGTGCATTGGCATTGCTAAACCTGCAAATTCAGGTGGCATTGCCGAACCATCAGGCAATTGATTTGATAAGGGTGCCCAGAAACTTAAAATNGCGCCTATTATTACAATAGAGAGATATAAATTAAAAGATGACTTGGGTAATGTTCTTCTCAGCGAGAAATAAATCAATCCACAAAACACACCGGGAATAATAGAGGCGATGGATACATTTAAGATGTTAATGTATTTTTCCATACTAAAACCTGTAGCACTTTGATACAATAACATATAACAGATATTTACACCTGCTGCAATTATACCTGAAATTAGTCCTGTTGTTAAAAGTTTTGCTAAACGATCTTGTTCTAATTGAATGGTAGAGGTTGTCATATTTTTTTATAACCTAACACCTTGTACCTAAATTTGTTCTATCGTCTAAATTATAGGCTTACTTGAACCAAGGCTATGGTGACTTAAAAATACATCTTGCAGGGTATTTGCGTTCCACTTGAATCGAATGGTATCTTGCCCATTAGCGTAATTTACTGACAGTTTTAGATCGTTAACAGCAGTGTCAAGTGGTATTCTTACATACGATATACTATGTGGTAATGATTGCCAATTGCGGGTATCTGCCTTTTCTGTTACAGCATTTAAAATACTGACTAAAGATCCTAGGTCTTCATTTTCTTTCCTTACTGCAGCTTGAGCAGCTTGCTTGATAGCTAAACGCCCAACTGACTTTGCTAATTCTCTTGCCAAGCGATCCTTTAAGGTTGAGCGAGCGATGGATTCAATATCTTCTGCCAAGGCGAGTGGAAAGTTTTGCTCTTTGTAGACTATGGCTGCTCCTGATGCCATAGGCTGCCTTGTATTATATCTTGGTACTGCCATGCGAATAAAGTTCAGGTCGTTCAAGTCGCCTTGGCCATTTAATTGATTGGAATTAACCGGTATACTGAACCCTTCAGCTTCGTTAGCAAAAGTCAGCACACCATTTTGACCGTTACTCAAACTAGTAAGATTCAGTGAAAACTCTCCTTTAACTGGACCTAAACCATTTAGCCAAAAAAAGTTTAGCATTGGTTGCTGCGGCGACTGTTTTTGATATTCTATGCCAAACTGTTTTTCATACATTTCTTGCTCTTGCCTGAATCCATTGTAAGCAGCCATACGAATAAGATCATGCTTTAGCTGCTGTGGAACTGATACATTAAAAGCATCGGCATAAACTTCAGCGTATGCCACATAAGCGTTTCTATATGCAATAAAAGCATCATTGTAGTTGCCTCTTGCTTCATAGATCATACCCATTAGGTTTAGGGCAAAAGCATCAACTTTATAGCGATTCTTCTTATCCTCATACCGGTCATTTAATTTATTGAGCTTAATGTTAATTCTTCTCACCTCAATCAGAGCATCATTCAATCTCCCAAGCTTTATAAAGTTTAAGGTTTTGTAAAAATGAATCAGCACCACTTCAAAATCTTCTCCCCGGTAAGGACGAAGCATCGGATTAGCTGTCATTTCTAAAAAATCACCAGAAAATGATTTCCTAAAATCTTGTGTGAAGATGTAGGCCTCTTCGAAATAAAAATTACTCTCTTGGTAGTTTCCAAGTAAATGCTCAACCACTCCCCGATCTAAAAAGTAGAGCAAGCGATCCTTTTTTTCTGCTTGCTTATCATGCTGTTCAAGGTAACGCTTAGCTGCTTCTAAATTGCCAGCCGTAAACTTTTGATTGAAATTTGCTTGTTGCTGGTAATAGCTTGCACAAGCTGAAAGAAATAAAATTGCCGATAAGAGTAAGACACTATTTTTCGGAAAAGTCATGGGTACTTTACTCCACAACTTTTTTGATCTTTTTATCGCCAATCCAAACCTTTTCATTGGTTTCTAAGTTGGTCAACTCTAAGTCAGTTTGGTAGAAAATAACTTCCATTTTATTGTTTGAGTCAACTATAGAGTTTACCAAGCCTTGAAGCATAAAGTCAGCGCCCAATTCTTTACCCCATTTGGCAGCTGTAGCGGCTGTAGCAAATTCATTTTGATCTGCTCTTTCTTTTCTTAGCTCTTCTCTTGCTTCTCCCGCTTGCACTAACCTTACTTTTCCTGAATTCAAAATTGCCTTTTCAATATCTTTTATATAGGTATCTGTAGCAATGTGCTCATGGCTTTTATTCCTTACCAAACCAACAATGATTACAGGTCTTCTATCATTTCCTTTTTCAAACTCTTCCAACCAGGGTCTGCTAAGCATATCACTTACCATTTCTTCTGCTACCAATCGGGAATCCGTTTCATTCCATCTGCCACTTAGGTCGATCACAGCATCTTCTTGTACTCTAGTTACTTGTTTGGTATTGTTGCAAGCCGTAAAAAATAGACTTGTCGAGATAAATAGGAGTGCAACTATGTTTTTTTTCATCTTTTGCTTTTTTTAGTTTGGTACGACCCAAAGTTATGCCAAAATAATGCCAAAAGAAAAATCCAAGATGAGCTAGCCAAATTAATTTCTCCTTTCTTTTTGTATTCTCCAATTGTAGTTGGCTTGCCATATTTCGTAATTTCGACAGCCATGAAATTACTCTATCCTGAATTTCTCTATGCCTTGGCTGCACTTGCTATTCCTGTGCTGATTCACTTGTTTAATTTCAGGAAATACAAACGTATACAGTTTTCTCAGGTTAGGTTTTTAAAGAATGTAAAAAAAGAAACCAATTCTAGGTCTAAAATCAAACATTGGTTAGTGCTGCTAAGCAGAATTCTTTTCATCATTTGTTTAGTACTCGCATTTTGCCAACCCTACTTTGTTCAAGATGATCAAGCTGTGAAAGAAGGGAAAAAAGGCGTTAGTATTTATTTGGACAATTCATTCTCTATGCAAGCTAAGGGAGAAGAGGGCGTATTATTGGAGCAAGCAAAGAATCAAGCCATAGCAATAGTTGAAGCTTTTGGACGAAGCGATCGTTTTCAGCTTATCACCAATGATTTCCGAGCAAGTGAAAGACGTTGGTTGAGCAAGGAAGAAGCGATTAATTTGATTCCCGCTATTGAATTCAGTTCTTCAAATAGGCAATTAAGTGAAATTGTAAATCGTCAGAATGCGCTTTTCGAAGCTGACAAAGCACTTTTCCCAGAGCGCTATTTGATCTCTGATCTACAATTCAACTTCTTTGATTGGAAAAAGCTAAACGATTCCCTTTCTTTCAAGCTGATAGCTTTGCAAGCAGAAGTTTTGCAAAACATTAGCCTAGACTCGATGTGGTTCTCCAAACCCTTCAGAAGCTTAGGTTCAAAAGAAGCAGTATCCTTTTCTATTCGAAATCACCAAGAAGAAGGCAAAGATGAGCTCAATGTACAATTAAGCTTAAACAGCCAGCTAAAGACACCCATGCAAGTCAATTTGCCGGCTAAGGATAGTATCCAAAGCAAGATTGTTTTTAAAAATTCAAAGCAAAGTTGGCAATTAGGCAAGCTGAGTATACAAGACTACCCAATCAACTTTGATGATACCCTATTTTTTGCTTATCGGCAAAAGCAAAGTATCAAAGTGCTTCATCTTTATGAAAGTAAGGCCTCTAAAGCCATTCGTAATTTGTTTGAGCAAGATAGCCTTATTAATTATCAAGCGAATTCCATCAAACAGCTTTCTTTTAACGATTTCACAACTAGTTCCTTTATAATTCTAGATGGAGTTAGTCAAATTAGTAGTGGTTTACAAAACGAATTGATCAACTTTTTAAAAGAAGGTAAGTCACTTAGCATCTTTCCTTCAAGATCGATGGAGAAGGAATCCTTAAATCGATTTCTTGCAGTACTTAATATCGATCAATACACCAATTTTCTCACAGATGAGCTTCGCATCAGTGAATTAAATCAAAATGCTCAACTCTTTGAACAAGTATTTACACAGATTCCTGAAAATATAAATTTACCTAAGGTCAATTCCTTTTGGAAGATGAGCAATAGAAACACCACAAGTGCAGAAGTCTTGATGCGCTACAATAATGGTTTGGCTGCGCTTACAAAATACAAGAGTATGGATGGGAAAGTATACCTCTCCTCTATTCTATTAAATGATAATAGTTCAAACTTCACGCAACATGCGGTATTTGTTCCCACATTGTACAACATGGCGCTGCAATCTGAAAAGGCCAATAGACCTCTTTTTTATCTTGATGAGGAATTGATTACTGTAGGGCCAATCTCAGAAGCAGAAAGTCCGGTTAGCTTAAAAGGTGGAACAATTGAGTTGATTCCACCACAAAGAAGAAAAGGAAAGCTAGTGCAAATAGAATTGGATCAGGCAGAGTTGAAATCAGGTCACTACGATTTACTTCAGGGTGATGAATTAATTGCCACTCTTGGTTTAAATTACAGCAGGAAAGAATCAGCCATGGACTTGTATGAACTCGAAAAGCTAATGGAAAAAAGTAAAGAGGAAAAGGTGAAGTTAGTCCCATTTAGTTCCACAAATGAAGCGCTAACACAAGAGATCCAAAAGGCTTCAGAAGGGACAGCCCTTTGGAAGCTATTTATCTTATTGGCTTTGTTATTTTTGGGAACAGAAATAGCGCTCTTACGCCTCTTAAAATAACGCTCATGAACCTACTGATCAAGTCAGCCAAGATTATTGACCCACAAAGCGAACACCATCTAAAAGTGATGGATTTGCTAATCAATGACGGTAAATTAATAGAAATTGCCCCATCACTTAGCGCTAATGATCAAACTGAGGTATTCAATGCACCAAATCTGCATGTCTCAGGAGGTTGGATTGATCTTCATGCAAATTTTCAAGACCCTGGCTTCGAGCACAAAGAAGACCTTAAATCAGGTATACAAGCGGCAGCTGCAGGTGGATTTACAAGTGTTTGCTTGTCTGCAGAGACTAATCCTGTAAGAGATTCAAAAGCAGGCATTGAGTACACACTCAATCGCGCTAAGGGTGCAGTAGTAGACTTATTACCCTATGGTGCTATTTCTAAAAATGCCGAAGGCAAGGAATTGGCTGAATTACATGATCTTAAAGTAGCAGGTGCTTGTGCCTTTTTTGATGGAAAAAGATCCATCAAGAACCCTAGGTTACTGCATCATGCTTTGCTTTATTGTCAAGCCTTTGATGGCTTAGTCATGAATTTCCCCTTCAACGCTGCATTAGCTGAAAATGGGGTAATGAACGAGGGGACAGTCAGTACTAAAATCGGCCTTAAAGGTATACCTGAACTTACTGAAGAACTAATGCTAGCTAGAGACTTGTATTTGGTAGAGCATTGCGGAGGGAAAATGCACTTTGCAACAATTAGTGGTTCCAAAAGCATAGAGCTGCTTAAGGCTGCCAAAGCCAAAGGCCTTAAAGTAAGTTGTGATGTTTCCGCAGCTCACTTATGGTTGACTGATGCTTCTCTTGAAGGATTTGATAGCCGATTCAAAGTGCTTCCCCCTTTTCGATCTGAGGAAAGCAGAAAAAAGCTTATCGAAGCTATAAAAGATGGAACAATTAACGCTATTTGCTCAGATCACCTACCGGAAGATATCGAAAGCAAAAAAAGGGAAATTGACCATGCTGCTTTTGGCATAATCAACCTTCAAACTGCTTTTGCTGCAGCACGAATGGCTACTAAAGATGATCTTAGCATTGAAGCATTGGTTAAACTCTTTACAAGCGGTCCTGCCGAAGTTTTAGGTTTGAATCCTAATCGAATCAAGCTTGAA
>P_1C_Liq_1_UnCtyDRAFT_1000283_pt1 | contig 12035 bp, 7 predicted proteins | sample Pon1CUnioCityCA_2_FD_10230 | JGI IMG/M metagenome (IMG submission 10230) | reverse complement strand
GACGGTGCCCGCAAGCTGAATGGCACCGCCAAACAGCAGCAGCTTTTCAGTGACCGTGGTCTTGCCCGCATCGGGATGCGAGATGATGGCGAAGGTGCGGCGGCGGGCCGCCTCGGCGGCGATGGTCTTGTCTGGCATTCGAATCCGCGTTGTCTGAATTGAAAAGGCGCACGGGGCGTTGTGTCCGCCGTGCGCCCGATGAAGGGAACAGTCTGGATCCGTCAGTCCACGGACAGGATACGGATCGTTCCGGAAGGTGGCTCGTTAACGGCTTCGACCGGGCCCACAATACTGGAGACGACCGTGCCTTCATTGCCGAATTGGTCGACCACATTGGCTCGCGCCCGTATCTGGTCGCCAACGAGATTGCGTGTCAACTCAAGCGTGCGGGTCGAGGTTTCTGCCGCGCGTCGCCAGCTATTGCCGTCGGCCGAGGCCTCCCAGATGAGTGTCACATTGGCAATGCCGTCACGATCACTGACAGCGCTGGTATCAACCTCGAGGGTATCGCCGACCAGTGTGTTGCCGCGAACCAGCAATTCCCCCTGCACGGGGTCATTGACGTTACGAATGGGATCGGTGGCTGGGCTATTCACCCGCTCTGCAGCGCCGTAGCCGTCGGCGTAGCGGATCACGGCGCGTAGGTACCGACCAACCTCATCCTGCGTCAGGGTGATGGTATCGCCCTGCCATTCCCCCTGCCGATAGCGCTGCCAGGTATTACCATCCGAGGAGATTTCCCAGAAATAAGTGATTGGCCCGATGCCGTCTTCGTCACGGATCGCACTGATGTCGGCGCGGAGTGTTTCGTACTGGGCCTGCGTTCCGACAAGCCCCAGCTCACCCATGGGCGGGTCATTGACATTGCGCACCGGCGGCGTGGGCTGAGTGACAATCGATTCGAGGTTGCCGCCGCCGTCAAGATACTCAAGCGCAACGCGCAGGCGGTTTCCGACGTGGCGTTGACGCGGCGTGAAGGTCTGCGTGGTGGCGCCATCGATCTTGGTCCACGTGCCGCGATTGGCATCATATTCCTGCCACTGCACCGAGGGCGTCCCCAGTCCATCCGGGTCCGTCAGGTCGGAAAGATCGATCACCAGCGGCACGTTCTGCAGCGGGCCATCGCCCGTTGAACCAGTATCGCCGGCTGCATCCTGGCGGGCTTCCGTGCTGCCAGAGGATGGGATTGGGTCGCTCTCTTCCTGGAAAGTCTCAGTGGCTGACTCGTCCAAAGGCTGAGGCGGGAGCGTGTCGTCCTCCGGATTACCTCCAGCAAAAGTCACGCAGGCGGTCAGCAGCGGGATCAGAGCCAATGCCCGGCCCACGTTTGTCAATCTTTTCATAAACCCCACCAGATCGCGCAAAGTCACGGATCTACCCTTCGCTAAGCTAGATCTGAGCATAATGGCATTGCCGGGCCTCGGCTACCCCCGTCGTCTGAATTCACGGGCTGGGGATGTTCGTCTCGGCCCCGACGCGCTGTGTTACGACAAGCAGATGCACCGCGTCGGTCACATCCCGGTACAGCTCGTAGGGCCGCAGGCTACGGGTGTCGTCGAACATGGCAATCCGATAGTCCACGCCTTCAGCATCCAGAAAATCGGTGATGCGCGAGCTTTTCATCGCAAAATTGACATTCTGCGGGAAATCCCGGGTCATCTCGCTCGCCCGGCGGGCATCGAGTTTGTGGCTGATGATGCCAACGACCGTGCCATCCGGCGCCAGCACAGGACTGCCCGAGTTGCCGCGGTGGACCTCGGCGCTGAGTTGAAACCAGTCATTGCGGGCATTGAAGCGCTGCTCACCATTGAATGATGCCCTCGGTAATGCGTTTGCCGGTGACAACCTCCCCGATTTTAGGGAATCCGACCACGGTGACATCCAGGCCGATCGGCACACTCTCCCACGGCGCAAAGACAACCGGCGGGGCCTCGACTGCGGCCTCGATCAACGCGATGTCGAGCGCCTCATCAAACGCCACAAGTCTCGCGACGGTAAAAAGCCCGTCGCGCTCGGTACTGATGTAGAGCTGTTCGTGGGTTTCAAGCGCGTGATGAGCGGTAACCAGCAGGTTGGGTGCCACAACGAATGCCGTGCCAACCCGCGGGAGCGGCTCAAGGGTGCGCTCTTCGGCTGACTGCTGGGCTGCCGCCACCGGAAGCAGCGTCAGGGCCAGCAGTGCCAGACCGAAGAGAGACACCCCTTCAGGAAGGAATCGCCGTGTCACTTTTTGCTCTTGGCGGCCGATTCCTGGTCATCGCCTGAATCTGCCTCGAACGAATCGAGCGCCGCCGTGACCTCTTCATCGGTCGTCGGCGTCTCGTCGCCTTGTTCGCCGCGGCGCTGGAGGATACCGCGCTCCACCATTTCGTCGGCAGCCCGCGCAAATGCCCCCTGAATTCGGACGAAAGAGGCGAGCGGCAGAACAATCTGGCCCTTATTCTGGAGACTGACTTCTCCCTCATTCTCGCCCGGCGTGCGTCGAACGCAGTCAATTCGCACGAGTCCGTTGTTGATGCTGATGTTTCCGATATCTTCGATGAAGTAGTCCATTTCTTTTTTCCTCTTCCGTTGGTGTTTAGCTACAGGAACCCCTGCACCCCCCCCATCATTCACGAAATGCTCGGTCCTTTAACCGGAAGACCGGTTCCATGAGATACGCGAGCACTGTGCGCTTCGAGATCAAGATGTCCATATTAGCCGCCATGCCCGGTGAAATGGGATAGCGCTGACCCTCCGATTCAAGCCATGGCGTTGCGGTCTCAGCGCGCACAAGAAAGTACCGGGTTCCATCCTGTCGTTCCAGTGCATCGGAACCGATGAACACAATCTCGCCATCAAGCCCGCCAAACCGCGAGAAGTCATAGGCGGTCAGTTTTATGCTCACAGACTGGCCCATTTCGAGGAACGCAATATCCTTGGGCGGAATTTCGGCCTGAACCTGAACCGGCACATTGACTGGCGTGAGCTCGAGCATGGGTTCGCCCGGCTGCACCACGCCACCGATCGTGCGGATGTTGATTTTATTGACAATTGCTGCCATCGGCGCGACCAGATCCGTTCTCGATAAACGATCCTCAAGCCCGCGGATTTCCTCGCGCACCTCGGCAAGCTGCCCCGCCGTATCCGCAATCTCAAGCCCAACGTCGCGCCGGAATGTCGCTTCATGCTGGGACAGCCGCTCACGGGTCTCCGTCAGCGCTGCCTGTGCGGATGCTACTGCGAGATCGGCTTTTCGTATGCGTGCCTCGGCATCATTCAGTTCCCGCTCCGCCGATAACAGGGAGAGCTCGGCCTCGAGCTGGCGCTCGACCAGGTCGCGGGTCACTTCATACTCGCGACGGACCAGATCGAGCTGCCGTCGTGCGACATCGGCCTCCGTCCGGGCATCCTCCAGGGCATTCCGACTCTGGGTGACCTGTTCCCTGAGGACAGAGGCCTCAATCTCGTGGACTTCACGGCGCTGGGTGAATGCCGAGCGCTCGGCGGCAACCACTTCCGGTGCCTGAGACGCCATTCCCACCGGAAAATCGAGCGCTTTTCCCTCGTGCTCAGCGCGTAGGCGCTTAAGCCGGGCCTGAAGTGCCAGCTGCTGCTGACGCATCCGCCCATAAGAGCTCTCCGACTGCGTGGGATCGAGTTCAGCCAGCAAGGTACCCTCTTCGACCAGATCACCCTCTTTAACGTTGAGCGAGCGGATTATCCCCCCTTCCAGACTCGAGATTCGCTGCGTCTGCGCGGAGGTAACGACCTCCCCTGTCCCTCGAACCACGTGATCCAGCTGAGCGGTTGCCGCCCAGGTAATGGCAATGCCNAGAAACACGATGATAAAAATGAGCAGAAGGCTGGGTATCCGGCTGCGGGTCGACCAGAAGCGACTCGACCGATCCAGACGGCGCATGCCGAATCGCACCCATGCAGGCGGCTGTTTAGGCTGCTCGTCGCCGGCTTGTTCGGTCTGCGACGGTTCAGTGGCCTCGGCGTCGGGCTCGACCTGCGGATCGGCAGCGTGTTTTGACGCGTTCTGGTTTTTGGCCTCGTTGCTCACTGCTTCTGTCCCTGCGCGCCTTTTTTGAGGATGGACTTGGGTCCATCGGCGGCGACTCTGCCCTGGTCAAGCACTACGACCCGATCCGCGAGCTCGAGCAGTGCCGTGCGATGGGTGATGATGATGAGTGTCTTGTCGGCCGCCACGGCCTTCAGCCGTTCGACGAAACGCGCCTCGGCAGACATGTCCATCATGCTGGTCGGTTCATCGAGGATCAGCACGGCTGGGTCCGCCACCAGCGCCCGCGCAATGGCAATGCCCTGCTTCTGGCCGCCCGAGAGCCCTTCTCCTCGCTCCGAGATCTTCAGGTCATACCCTTGTGGATGGTCGGCCAGAAAATCGTGTACGCCGGCTTTTTTGGCCGCATCCAGGACCGCTTCATCGGAGGGCTGTTCGGCACCGGCGGCGATGTTTTCGCGAATGGTGCCCGAGAACAGCCAGCTCTCCTGCATGACGATGGCCATGTTGTTGCGCAGGTCGAACGGATCGATCTGCCGCACCTCGGTGCCATCGATCATGACCGAGCCCTGATGCGGGTGATAGAGCCCGAGCATGAGGCGCGACAACGTGCTCTTGCCGGAACCGATCTTGCCCAACAGGGCGACTTTCTCGCCCGGCTTTATGTGAAACGAGACATCCCGCAGGACCGGCGTCTGACTGTCGGGGTAGGTGAACCCAACACCCCGGAACTCGACCTCGCCCTCGAGATGATCCCGGGTAAGCCACTTGTTTGACAGTGGCCGATCCAGCGGCCGACGCATAAATTCGTCCAGCGCCCGGAATGCCGTCTTGGCTTGGACGATCCGTGACATGACATGTGCCACCTGCCCGAGTGGCGCCATGCATCGACCCGCAAGGATAACCGACGCGATGAGCCCGCCCATTGTCAGTTGGCCCTGGGACACGAGGATCGCGCCGTAGGTGACAACGCCCACCTGTGCAACCTGCTGGGCAAAAGCCGAAAAATTAACGACAACCTGACCGAGAATGCGCGTTTTAATCGAGGAATTGGCCTGGCGGGTCAGCGCATCACGCCAACGTCGTCGCATTTCACGGGACGCCGTTGAAACCTTGAGTGTCTCGAGCCCACTGATGGTCTCCACCAGCACCGACTGTTTCTGCTTGCCTTCTTCGAAATCCTCCGCGGCGAGCTGGTTGAGGAACGGCTGCACGATAACACCGACAATAATAACCAGAGGTACCAGCACCGCCGGAACGATCGCGACGGGACCACCGATCATGTAAATCACCGCGATGAATAGCAGCACGAAAGGCAGATCAATGAGTGCAATCAGCGAGGCCGATGCGAGAAAATCCCGCAGATTCTCGAATTCACGCATGACGCTGCTCAGGCCACCGACCGAATCCCGTTTTGAGGAAAGATCGATGGCAAGCAGGTGATCGAACAAACGCTGACCGATCTGAATATCGGCGCGCGAACCGGCACCATCAAGGAAATGCCCGCGCAGGGTTTTGATGATCCAGTCAAAGATGAGCGCGATCGATACCCCAATCGTTAACGCCACGAGGGATTCCGTAGCGCCATTCGGTAAGACACGGTCATAAACGACCATGGTAAAGATGGAGGTGCTGACTGCGAGGAGATTGGTCATCAACGCGGCAATCACAACCTGCCCGTACGCCCACTTGTTCTGCGCCAGTGGCCGCCAGAACCAGCCCCAACGCTTATTGAGCCGTGAGACATCGGGATCGATGGAATAAAACCCGTGTGCGTCGTGATAGAACGGCTGCTCTTTGAGCACGAGACGCTCCGGTCGGCGACCGGGCTCGATAATCTCCGCCTCGCCGTCCTCAAGGAATTCGACAATAATTGAGGGCCGCCCATCATCGCCAATCACCAGCGCGGGCAGATCGCCCTCTTCCATATGGCTGGCGCGATGTTCGATGCGCCGCACCTGCATGCCTGCGGTCAGCGCAATATCATGCAAGTGGGATTCGTCCGCCTGTTCGACATCCTGAGGCAGGCCGCTGCGCAGGAGCGACAGGCTGAGTGGCCTGCCAAGATGCTGGGCGAATTCCAGCAGACAGGACTCAAGTGGGCTTGGTGGCGCCCTGCGTCGTCCCTCGGCTGATTGAGGCTCATCCCGAGCCTGTTCGGTATCCGGTAGTGCACGCGTTGCCATGGATCAGCCCGTATCCCCCGGTAGCCCGTACTCGGTGAGCAAATCACCGGTCAAGCGACGGATAGTGAAATGTTGCAGGTGGAGCTCTCCGCGCAGGTCCCGCAAATCGGCCTGCGCGCCATAGAGCTCGCGCTGGGCGGTCACAAGGTCATTCAACGGGCGCCGGCCGGTGAAGAACTGCTCCTCGTAAGCGGTCAGGGTCTCCCGATTGGCATTGACCTGCTCACGAAGCCCCTCCAGACGGGGCTGAAGGCTAGCACGGTTGGAGTATGCTTCGCTGAGCGCACGAACGATATTGGCGCGAAGCTCGTCCACTCTCGCCTGCTCAAGACTTGCCTGACGACGCGCCTGCTCCACCTGTGCCCGACGGCTGCCGCCGTCAAAAAGCGGCGCATTCACCCGCAGCCCGATAAAGCTGTCGTAATAATCCTCGCCTTCGCGCGTTATGTCATAGCCGGTGATCGTGGCGCCGAGGCTCACCTGCGGCCAACGTTGTGCCTCTCTTGCCTCGGCGTCCCGCTGCGCTGCCCTCGCAATGGCCTCGGCCTCCTGCAACTGCGCATTCCGCTGGACCGCGCGGTCAACGGCTGACTCCGTGGTGACGGGCACCGGAGGGTAGGCTGAGGGCAAGCCAAGCACGATCGGCTCCGAGCGAAAAACCTCCGCATAATTGGCGCGAGCCGCATTAAACGCGGCGATCCGCTGCTCAAGGGTATTGCGTGCCTCCTGCACGCGGCTGTCCATACGGAACATGTCACTGGGCGAGTCACGGCCCGCCTCCGATCGCTCCTGGATCATGGCGCGCAGACGTCGCACTTCACTGAGGTTTTCCTCCGCCAGACGGATCTGGGCGCGCAGGGTGGCAAGGTCGATCAGCGTCTGTGCGGCGCGAAAGGCGATATCCTGGACAGCGGCACGCGTTCCATCCTCGCCGGCTTCCACGCGATTGCGCGCGGCATCGATCCCCGCACGGGTTGCACCCGCATCAAATAACAGTAAGTCGGCATCCACTGTCGGACTGAACTGAAGATCACGGTCGTCTGGAATACCGCCTGCCGAGGTGGGATCGCCCCCGTCTCGAACGCTGCGATCATTGCCGAGCTCGCTGGAGAGCGTGAGCTGCGGAAGCCGGCCGGCGCGGGCCTGATCAACGCCAGCGCGCGAGGCGTCGGTCTGCAGCCTGGCGACGCGGACACTCGGGTGTCCATCAACCGCCAGGCGCATCTGCTGAATCCATTCACGTAGCTGCAGCGCTTCCAATGGCGCCAGGGCGGTGCTCTCCGCTTGGGCCCCGCGCCCGGATTCGGTAAGCAGCTCCTCATAGGCCTCGATCCCAATTCCTTCAGCGCGCTCAGTGTCGAAGACGAAGGTCTCACGTGACGGGGCCTCAGGCTGCGGGAGCGTCTCAGGCTGAATCGCGGGCTCGGCGGGCGCGGATGGCACCACCGGCGTCGTCGCTTGCGTTGGCTCGCCGATTACGGTGACCGAGTATCCCTCGGATGGCGCGCGCCGTTCGACTGCGTTTTCCGCCCGCTCTGGAGGCCTGGAGAAGGCGGTCTCATCCTCCGCCGCGGGTCGGTCACGCCGAGCGGGGTCGCGCCTGGACACATCACGCCCACCGATGTCGCTTGCCGGTGCGCTCGAACCGACAAACTCGGTCTGCACACCGCCTGTTTCTCCTGCATCGAGTGGCGGGTTTTCATTCTCCGACCGGATGGCGCGATCGCCCTGTCCCACCACACTGCTGCCAAGCACCCGCGGGCTCGATGGCGGTCCAGCCTGAGCGCGGTCCGCCCCGGTGCCGGTGCCGGGCCCGGGACGTGGAACCGGATCGCCGCCCGGAAGCACCGTTACAGACCCACTCGTGACCTGCGTATTCGCAACGCCGTGCACACTGGTAATCGCCACGATCAGCAGGTAGGCCGGCCACCGCCGCATCAACTTATGCCCCCGGCGTCGATCAGCTCATTCCACCAGTCGCTCGATCCCACCGGATTCTGCTCGGCAAAAAGGCTGGCCTTGTCATTNGGGACGCTTCCGCNACTGAAAGTCACTTCAACCTGNCCGCTGATCGNCACATACTCGTCATTCGTCTGCGGATCATCGTCCGGCGCACGATTCACCACGAAAAAGCCATCAAGATCGATTTCTGCAACCCCATTCTCCGCGTCCAGCACCGAGACGATTTCGCTCAATGCGCTCGAATCGATACCACCCCCGGACGCATCCGCATACAACCCGTCCAGATTAATGAGATCCTGGCCGCCTTCAAAGTCCTCGATACGAAGATCCACCGGCGTTTCCGCCTCCGGTGCCACGATAAATGTATCGCTGCCCTCGCCGCCCGCCAAGCGGGCTGCCCCGGCACCCGCGCCCATGGCTGCCAGTATATCGTCGCCTTTACTACCCGAGAGATGATCTGCGCCGCCTACCGATACGAGGATGTCGTCACCGGCGCCACCGATCAACTCATCATCGCCATCCCCGCCGATGATTCGATCATCACCATCGCCACCGAGGACATTGTTCGGCGAGGTATCTTGCAGCGGGCGACCACCGCCGTTATAGACGAAGGCATCAGAGGCCGTGTCGGCCGTTAGAAAACCTGTCTGCGAGTCTTCCACCAAAACCGCATCTGCAAACTCAAGACGCTCGGCCTGAATGAAGTCGGTCTGACGGCCAAACGCGGTGACTTTGTCGACGCGCAGCACCGTCTCATCAATGTCAAACTGGAGATCTGGGGTGCTCTGGCCGCGGAGAGTGGGCGCCGCATCCGGGTCATCACTCGCGTCGTTCAGCAGTATGTTGAGCGTCTCAATCTCGGTGCGGGTCAGCGCATTGATCAGATAATCCTCGGAGTCGCCAATGAACCCGACAACGTCGTCACCATGGTTACCAATGAAGATATTTTCAGAGCCGAATTCCGTCCCGAACTCATCAAGCAGATAAACGTCGTCACCACCACCGCCAGCCATGTAATCATCGCCCGGCCCCGTTATAAAGGAATCCTGACCCTCTCCGCCAAACAGAACATCGTCGTCCGCTCCGCCCATCAGGACATCATCGCCGTCGTAACCGAAGATGATGTCATCGCCATCGTCCCCGAAAATAAACTCCCCATCGTCAGTGATACGGGCTGGATACTCGGCCTGTTCAGCTTCTGTCTCGTCGAAAACCTCATCCCGGGTGTCCCCAAGGATTGCATCGTCACCAAGAACGATCAGTCTTTCAGTATTTGAACGGAGGCTTTCATTGCCAGACTCGTCGCGACTGGCGCCTGCCGCCAGCGCGATCTCGGTAAATTGGGAGGTCGGAGTGCCTTTTGCACTCAGTGCGAACTTTTGATCAGTAACGGGAACGTCAGTTGTAAAGACGCCTAAATCAAAAAGATCTCCATCGAAATCAACACTGTCTGGGGAATACGCCGAAACCGGTTTGGAAAAAACGACATCGACGCGTGCCAGGTCATCAGCAGGGACGATGCTTTGCGCAGGGGCAATGGTTGCCGTCGGTGACGGGTCCGTCAGGACCGTGATATCCCCGGTGTCGGTTGTTTCCGATCCGAGACTATCAACCGTGACCATTGATAAGGTATCGACTCCTGTGAATCTCGGGCTGTTTTCATAGGTAACTGCATCGAGACCATTCAACGTTGCATTGATGCGCTGTTGTGTGCCGGACAAAATGACGGAGTTACTCCCATTCCCCTCAATTTCAGGCGCTTGCAGGCCGTCGATGATGTCGTTTCTGATAGTAATGTTGCCACTTTCAACGGTCAGCGTCAGCGTTAAGACGCCAGTTTCGTCAACATCCTCAACAGACAATCCCGTTAGTTTGATCGGATTGCCTGCATCGCCGGTGGCGTCGACGATTGTATTTTCGGGGGCATCGTTGACGGCGTTGATCGAGGTCTGGATCGCAATCGTCTCGGCAGAGATCGCCGTCTCACCACCGTTCGTGGAGACATCCCCCGTCTGTCCGGCCGTAAAGCCCGACAGGTCCTCGAGCAAGCGAACCGTCAGATCCGGAGCGGCACCATTGAAGTCCGCCGCCGGGACAAAGCGAAGCTTATCAGCCGCAGCGAGAATGAGCGCTGAACCATCCGTGGGGCCATCAGAGACCGTCGTCCAGTTCGCACCATCAGTAGAAAACTGCCACTCACCCTCGGACGTGTCCTCGGTATATCCGGTTATCGCAATGCCCGCGAGCGAATCCGCCGGGCTACCGCCGGCCACCTCATCCGTTGAGTCATCAAAACTCGAGGACACCAAGTTCTCGACGGTCTCGCCAGCGGGATCAGCCGTATCCTCATCAACCGCCGTCAGCGCCACATCACCCGAAGCCACCGGCGCATCGTTGACCGGCGTGACATCAATCGTGAGCGTGTTCGCGCTCTGATCCGTGTCCTCACCGCCGTTATCGGTGCCACCGTCATCGACTACCTGGAAGTCAAAGCTCGCATACCCATCGCCATTGGCATTGGCGGCCGGTGTAAAGGTGAGATCGCCACTGCTGATCGCCGCAACTGTGATCGAGTCCCCCGAACTCACCGCACTGCCATTCAGCTCGAGCTCAGCTGCAGTCGGCAGAGTGGCAATCACCACCGAGTCAAACGCATCCGATTCAGCCGAATCACTGAAGCCAAAGTCCGAGGCCTGGAACGTATAGGTCGCATCCTCACCGACCGTGACCGTCGCATCACTCCCTGAGGGCGCACTATTCGGCGGCTCGACCACCTCAGTGCCGGTTAATATGATCGTCGCGGTCTGTTCGACTGTACTCCCGGCATCATCAGTGATTGTGTAATTCGCCTCAATGACACGCGTATTGCCCTGCGGCAGGTCTTTAAATGCTTGGCTGCTCGGATCAATAATCAGTTCGTTGCCACCAAGACGGATACCTTCNGGGCGATCCTCGCCCCCAGAGCCACTCGGCGAACCATCCACGGCAAAAGACAGATNGGTCACCGACAGCGAATCATTGACGTCCACATCGGTCACATCGGTAAGTAGGTCCACCGTCGTGGGGGCATCGCCGANATCTGCTGAAACATCAATGGCGCCATCGACCACCGGCGCATCATTCGCGCCCTCGATGGTGATCTCAAGNCGGGCGTTATTGGAGCCCTTCTCCTCGGAGTCCTCTACCGAGAAGTCGTACGTGAGCGTGACCGACTCACCGTCGGCAAGCCGGTCAAAAACCGCCGCATCGCCGCTGAAAGCCCAATCCCTGAACGCGATCTGCTGGTCAGCATTCAGCACTTGGCCGAACGGGAGATCGAAATACCCGGCGAGATCGCTATCGGCGACACCAAGGACGCTCGTATCACCCGCACTCTCGATCAGTTCGGAATTGCGGACGCTCACCGTTTCATCCGCATCCAGATCCCCGATCGCCAGCCGACCGGTTGTCGAGACGGCAGCGGCGTCATCACCCTCGGTGAGTGTGCGGCGGATAAAGGTGGCATCAGGACTCAGATCGTCATCGATATCCGACGATGCAAGCCCCTCGCCAAGCAATTGGATTATTGGTGCATCATTCTGGTCGCGGCCCGCTGCCTGCGTCGTATTCGCTGCTTCATCGACAACGTATACATCCACGCGATAGGCGCCTGGATCCAGATCAGACAGGGTAAGCTGCCATGTCCCGGGGTTATCCACATCGCCAGCATCAGTAATCTCCAGCGGTCCACCGCCTGATCCATTGGTAGGGTCCGCCGAGAAGACCGTGGAGTCACCGAGGGCGATCCGGAGTAAGAGGTCACTGTCTTCGCCCGCGGTATTTCCACGATCGAAAAACTGCGCCTCGCCTTCAATGACTGGAATATCATCAATGACTAGAAA
>P_1C_Liq_1_UnCtyDRAFT_1000282_pt1 | contig 12038 bp, 11 predicted proteins | sample Pon1CUnioCityCA_2_FD_10230 | JGI IMG/M metagenome (IMG submission 10230) | reverse complement strand
CAGCTTTTGGCAAGTGGTACAGGTCAAACTTCTAGAGTTGATGCATTGAACCAGGCAATTCACAAGGCCAAATCATTCGATTTTGATCTGAATGGAGCCGTCATGGCATCGGACGCATTTTTTCCTTTTCCAGATTGTGTAGAAATTGCCGACGGCGAAGGGATTAAATGTGTTATTCAACCAGGAGGTTCTATTAAGGATAAATTGTCTATCGATTATTGTGACAAAAACAGNGTATCCATGGTGTTTACAGGAAATCGTCACTTTAAACATTAATTAAGCATAAATAATCTCGATAAGTTATAGTAAATTTGCATTATTATCACTATACTTATCAGTAACAATATAGCGCGCTAACAAATTATGGGTTTATTTAATTTTTTATCACAGGAGATTGCGATTGACTTAGGAACTGCAAATACCTTGATTATTCAAAATGATAAAGTGGTCGTTGACGAACCGTCTATCGTCGCTAAAGACATACAAACGGGGAAAGTTGTTGCGATCGGCAGGAAAGCACAGCAGATGCACGGAAAAACGCATAAGTTGATTGAAACAGTGCGACCGCTCAAAGATGGTGTGATTGCCGACTTCCAGAGCGCTGAACAAATGATTCGGGGCATGATCAAGATGATCAAGAAAGGTAAAAACATGGTGAACCCATCGCTGCGCATGGTGATATGTATTCCATCAGGCATTACGGAGGTCGAAAAACGTGCCGTTCGGGATTCTGCCGAACATGCCGGAGCAAAAGAAGTCTATTTGATTCATGAACCGATGGCCGCGGCTATTGGTATCGGGATTGACGTAGAAGAACCGATGGGAAATATGATCATTGATGTGGGGGGAGGTACTTCCGAAATCGCGGTCATAGCATTAGGCGGAATTGTTTGTGATAAATCTATTCGTGTAGCTGGTGATGATTTTACGAATGATATAGAAGAGTACATGCGTCGCCAGCATAATATTTTAGTGGGTGAGCGCACGGCAGAACAAATTAAAATTGAAGTAGGTGCTGCGCTTCCTGAATTGGATAATCCACCGGATGATTTTGCCGTTCGCGGGCGAGACCTCATGACAGGGATACCCAAGGAGATTGTGGTTACGTATAGTGAGGTAGCTCACGCCCTTGATAAGACAATTTCAAAAATCGAAGAAGCGATTTTAAGCGCCCTGGAGATGACACCACCAGAATTGTCGGCAGATATCTACAAAACAGGTATTTACCTCGCTGGAGGGGGGTCCATGTTGCGTGGATTGGACAAGCGTATCTCACTAAAAACAAAACTTCCTGTGCATATCGCAGAAGATCCACTTAGAGCGGTAGCGAGAGGAACGAGCATTGCTCTAAAGAACATAGACCGATTCCAATTCTTAATCCGGGATTAGCCCTAAAAGAATATTGATTGATGCGAAAACTGATTGCTTTCTTTCGAAGATTTAGAGTCTTTCTGGTCTTTATAATGTTGCAATTATTCGCACTCGGTTCATATTTTTCCTTAGTACAATATCCAAGAACAAAATTCTTCAATACCTCAAATGAGTTGAGTGGAACGCTATTGGAGTGGGAGCGAGAAATAACCAAATACTTTTATTTGGATGAAGCCAATCGTGAGGTAATAGCGGAAAACGCTGCATTGTCTCGCCGTATTCCTAAGAATTACATTTCTGTGGATTCAAAAACCGCTATTATCGATGATACGATTCATCATTTAGCGTACGAAAAATTACCCGCCACTGTGATTAACTCTACGTATCAGCACAAAAATAATTTTTTTACTATTGATGCTGGATCGCTGAAAGGCGTAGAAAAAAAGATGGGAGTTGTCTCTTCAGAAGGAGCGGTGGGAATAGTTTATGATGTTTCCGATCACTATGCAGTGGTAAAATCGATGCTCACAAAAACCATAAATATTTCTGCTTTTGTCAAAGGTTCTAATGCTCACGGGTTAATTAAATATTTGGAGCATGACCCACGACGTGTTAAATTAACTGGGATCTCAAATGATATTCGCATTAAAAAGGGTGCACGCATCTTTACAAGAGGTAGTGGAGGTTATTTTCCTCAAGGAATTTTGATTGGTAAGGTTGAAGACAAAGAAGCTATAGAGGGAAAACCCCTTTGGGATATCACAGTTCGACTCGAACAGGACATGCGTAAATTGCGCTACGTTTATGTATTAAAAAATATTCATCAAAAAGAGCTCGAAGAACTAGAAGGGCAATATGAAGATTTGCAATGAAAGCGTTTTTAAGACATATTGGTCGAATGGTGCTATTTATTTTAGCTCAAGGTCTGCTTTTTGGTCAGCTTGAGTTTGGCTATGGGATTCATCCGATGATATATCCTATGTTTATTTTATTGCTGCCATTTGATATGCGTCCCATACCTTTGATGTTAACGGCCTTTTTTACAGGCCTTGGTGTAGATTTCTTCATGAATACGTTTGGTTTGCACGCTAGTGCGGCCGTATTCGTCGCTTACTTCCGTCCAGAGTTATATCGTCTTTTCTCACCCCGTGATGGTTACGATATGCTCAAGGAACCTACATTAGCTGAGTGGGGTGTATCGTGGTATTTTAAAGTTGCGGGTATTACGCTGCTTATCCATCACTTGTGGTTCTTTATACTAGAATATTTCAGCTTTTCATCATGGACTATAGTGCTCAGGAACACAATTTTATCAGTAGTTGTGTCGCTATTGATTTGTTTTGCAATTCAGATCCTTTTTCTTAAAAAACCCAAGAGGATATGAATTTGGAGTCGCGCCGCACTGTTTTTTACGCGCTCATCATCGTAGTTGGAGTGATTTTTACCGGCCGGCTGTTTTACATGCAGCTTGTCGATGATAAGTGGATTGAACGTGCAGGGGAGGTTACTAAGAAAAAAATTGATGTAAAGCCACCTCGAGGTATTCTTTACGACCGCCATGGCGAGAAAATCGTTGCAAATAAAACCTATTATAACTTGATGTTTGTTGAGAACGACATTAAGAATTTTGATACTACTGCCTTTGCAGCACTCATAGGTATTTCTAAAGATTCAATACGAGAGCGCTTTGAAGCCATCAAGAAAAGCCTGGATCGTAACACAGTGAGTAAAAAGACGGGAAACGATACGGTGGTCAATGATTATCGTCCCTATTTGCCCTATCCTTTTTTGACCGAGTTGTCTGCTGATGAAATAGCTCAAATTGCAGGAGAACTTCCTAACTACAAGGGCTTTTATGAGGAACCGATGAGCATGAGGAATTATCCTTACCCGCATGGAGCAAACGTTTTTGGTTTTTTGAATGAAATACGACCGCGCGAATTGAATGCAGATCGAAACTTTTATAGTGTTGGTGACTTTATTGGACGTACAGGACTCGAAAAATATTATGAACATGAGTTGCGAGGTCAAAAGGGGACACATTTTATTCTGACGTCTGCACGCGGTCGGGTGGTGGATGATTTTGCTGATGGTCAACTCGATACGAACGCCCAGCAAGGACCGCCGCTGCATTTGGGTATGGATATTGAATTACAAGCGTATGGTGAACGACTCATGCAAAATAAACTGGGGTCTATTGTAGCTATTGAACCTGCGACAGGTGAAATATTGGCTTTAGTAAGCGCACCAACATATGATCCCAACGAGATGGTGGGAGCAAGAAATATAAAGATGAATTATGCGCGGTTGTATAACGATTCGCTCAAACCGTTTTATCCTCGGCCGCTCGCAGCAGAGTATCCACCGGGTTCGATTTTTAAAACCTTACAGGCGTTGATTGCACTTGAAGAAGGAGTTATCAATGAACAAACAAGTTTTCCTTGTAATAAGGCATGGGTAGGATGTCACAATCACCCGACCGCACAATCGGTAGAACAAGCGATTCAATTTTCATGCAATCCATATTTTTACTACGTGACTAAACGGATCATAGAACAAGGGGAGACAAATAGTATTTTTACAGATGCTCGTATTGGTTTAAAAAAATGGGAAAAATACATGCATAGTTTTGGTTTAGGGATACAACCGGAAACGGATATTTATGGTTTGCGTGGAGGAGTGATACCAAATGTTGAATTTTATGACCGATGGTACGGTGAAAAAAGGTGGGCGTTCTCAACAATACGTTCCAACTCTATCGGTCAGGGTGAAGTTAAACTTACTCCTTTGCAAATGGCCAATTTGGCCGCTATTCTAGCGAATCACGGATACTATTACGAACCTCATTTTGTTAAAAGCATTGGTGATGAAGGACCGCTTGAACGCTTTACTCAAAAGAAAATAACAATGGTGGATCCGAAACATTACGAATGTGTAACAGAAGGTATGCGAAAAGTTGTCAACGAAGCAGGAGGAACAGCTCGAAGAGCTCGTTTGGACAGCATCGTTGTTGCAGGTAAAACTGGAACGGCCCAAAATCCTCATGGTGAGGATCATTCAGTTTTTATTGCCTATGCACCATTTGATGATCCTCAAATAGCGGTCGCCGTATTCGTAGAGAATGCAGGGTTCGGAGGTACTTGGGCGGCTCCTATTGCGAGCTTGATGATTGAGAACTATTTAAAAGGAGAAACCTCCAAAACCTGGAGAGAAAAGAGGATATTAGAGGGCGATTTGATCCATGAGTGAAAGACGATTAACAAAAAAAGAGAATTGGGATTGGTGGACCATCTTATTGGTGGGCATACTATTAACGATGGGAGTTGTTAATTTATATTCTGCTTCGTATAATCCAGAACACTCCTTTTTATTTGACTTGAAGACGTTGTATGGCAAACAGTTGATGTGGATAGGTATCGGAGTCTTCCTGGGGGTAATCGCGGCGCTCATCGATGGTGAATATATTCGTAAACTGACCCCCTTCGCCTTTGGTGTAGTTATCGTATTGTTGATCGCTGTACTATTTACGGATCCGATCAATGGCGCGCGATCGTGGTTGGGCTTTGGCCCTTTTGGTATCCAACCATCAGAGTTTTCTAAGTTGACGACGAGTTTAATGTTAGCTTATTTAATTGCTCAAGGCAGGAGTAAGCGAGTTTCTAGAAAAACGGCTTGGTTGGTGCTGTTATTGGTGTTTTCGACAATGCTTCTCATTTTGATGCAGAACGACAGCGGTACTTTTCTTGTGTTCACGGCATTCTTTTTTGTAATGTACCGTGAAGGCATTACTTTTGATCCGATCATACTGTTTGTCTTTAACAATTTACTCGGTTTTCGAATGAAACAAACATGGGTTGGTGTTCACTTCATACCAGTACTCTTCGTAGTGATATTTTTTAGCATTATTACACTTTATTTCAGTGAATCTGTGCATCGTTTTGCATTTTTACCCGGTTACGATATGCCTGGATGGACACTGTTGATTTCTATTCTATCTATTCTTTTTGTGATTGTGTTCTTAGTGGTCAGACGATTCGTGAATACGCGCATTAAGCGACGCGTGACCTCTATTGTTATTATTGTTTATCTCTTAGCTATCGGAATGGTGGGTACCATATCTTATGCCTATCTAAACGTGCTTCAAAGTCACCAGAAAGATCGTATTGATTTATGGTTGGGAAAAATAGAAGATAAGGATGGAAAGGATTACAATCGGAATAGGGCACTTGCTGCGGTGGGATCTGGTGGTTTTTATGGTTCTGGCTATCGCGAGGCATTATTGGCTAGTCCGAGAAGTCAACACGTTCCAGAGAGCGAAACTGACTTTATCTTTACTGTTTTTGCTGAGGAATGGGGATTTGTGGGGTCTGCTGTGTTGGTTTTATTATTTACGATACTGCTCGTGCGTTTAATTATTCTTGCTGAACGGCAAAAGAGTCGATTTGCCCGAGTTGTTTGTTATTGTGTAGCAATGATTCTTTTTTATCATGTGGCGATTAATTTAGGGATGAATATCGGTATAATCCCTGTTATTGGTATTCCTCTGCCTTTCTTTAGTTATGGCGGTTCCTCAATGATGTCATTTTTAATCATGATTTTTGTTGTTCTCAAGTTGGATTCTCAACGCAAAGAAGTTTTGTGATGAGAGAACGTTTTCAAACACTTTCGCCTTTTACCCAAATTGTTGCGTTAATAGCTGTTGGTGCTGTAGGCTACGTGATGATATCAATGCTTAGTACGTCGATAATAGGTGAGTTGTATCCAGAAATGCCAACAAAAGATTTAGGAGTACAACAGGAAAAATTCCCTGTACAATTCATGATGATGTATTTTCTGCCGTTACAGGTGGGTTTTTTATTATTACCGGGGTTGCTCTATGCTTCATGGACTTCAAGCAATAATCTGACACCAACACCTTCTATTTCTGGTTTATTATGGTCAGTGCTATTGTTTATAGCGGTTTTCTTACTTTTACCTTTCTTCAGTGAATTGAACAATTGGTTAACAGAATATTTTGGTGTTCATGGTGAAATGCTCCGTCAAAAAATGCGGTCTGATGAACAGATGCGTAGACTCATTGGTGAACCTCATGAGCTTTCTTTTATTGTTGGCATTGTAATAGTTGGTATAATAACTGGAATTGCTGAGGAATTCGGATTTCGGCGAATGCTTTTCTTTCATATTCTGCAAAATACTGGAAGGCTTTGGTTGGCTGTACTGAGTAGCGCTTTTCTATTTGCTCTGCTTCATTTCAATTACCTCCAATTTATTCCGTTGATGTCTTTTGGTGTAGCGTTGTCGTTAATGCTGTATTATAGTGGTTCCGTATGGGTAGGCGCTGTTCTGCATGCGATCAATAATATCGTAAATTTATGGTGGTTATCTACAGATAGTTTTCCGCGTTGGATGGAAGAAATTGACTTAACAACAACAATCCCATCAACATTGCTGCTAATGGGATTACTGTACTTTAAATTTTATCGTCGTAGAATACGTTAACTGTAGTTTATTGTTGTCGGATTTCGTAACCGCGCCTATTTCCTTTTTCGCGCGCGTAATAACCAATAGAATTAAAATTGTTGTCCCCAAGTAATTCTCGAGCCTCAAAGATTATTCCCATTGGAACATGTTCATCAGCTTTGAAGCAAGTGACAACCTCTTCTTTTGGTGCAGTGAATTCTGCCGGTTTACTATCGAATTTATCTTTCTTCCACTTCACAATATGATTGATCCCGTCTTTATGGATAATTCCATCGTATTGTACAGCAATACCCTTGTCAAATTTCGATTTATCACCTTTCCGGGGCTCACCCAGATAAAGAAAGTCGACCTCAGAACGCTGTTTGAAAGGAGTGAGGTCTTCAAGACCAACACCTTGAGCAGGACTCACTTCAACTAACGGATCAACTTCTTTCGTTGTTGTCGCTACCATAAAAAAGAATAGCAACATGAAGACGATATCGGGCAGAGAGGATGTATTAATTCCCGGTGCACCTTTTGATTCTTTTTTTCTAAACTTTGACATAACCTAACGTTTTGGTTTAACCTCGATTAAACGTAGCGGAAAAAGTAATTCGATGAGATCCATTTTTTTTCTGTAATCACGTAATTTAGCAGAATCTTCATTGATATTTTGCTGATAGTACTTATTCATCGCTGTATAAGTGATACCAAAGAGTTCCTCTGCCTCTTTATCCCGCAACTCAGTAACTGCGCGTTGGATTTCAGATTGGACGGCAACATAAGCCGAATAATCTGTATCAATAAACGATTCCAGTCGAATGTGTGCTTCAAATGCAATTTCCGGAACTTCTCGTTTACCACTATATTCTTTGTATAAACGAGCCATACTCAGTTTTTCTTCCCACTTTTCGATCATAACGTAAGTTTGATCGATCGTTTTCCTGATTTTATCTGTTTTTTCTTCTTGTGCTTTCAGTGCTTCGAGTTTATTTTCGCTCTGTGTTAAATTTTTCGAATAAAGCTGTATTGTACCAAACGCGTAATAGGGATAATTCTTAGCTCTATCCGTCTTTTTATCTCTATTCACAAGGTAAAAATGTTTTATACGTCCGTTCAAACTCTCAATTTCATCAGCTCGAATGACAGAGTCACGTGCCTTGATCGCCTGTTTACTGTTGATGACAATCGTATAAATATTTTTCTTCTGAACTGGCGGTTGATTTTCTGGTTGTTCAACCTTTTTAGGAATTTTTCGCAGGTAGGCCAAGTCTTTATCCATTGTTGTAGTAACAAGGAAAAAGATCAAGAGCAAGAAGGCGATATCCGCCATCGAACCCGCGTTAATTTCCGGTGCTTCTCGCTTTGCCATGCTCTATATTTTACTGAATAATTTAACGAAGAACCCTAAAAACAGTGCCAGTATTGAACTGATGATCATACCGATCAATGCTGTCCAGATACCAGCATGTGTAAAGTCAATTGTCGCTGGACTTGCCGTAATATCCCCCTGAACATTTAAAGACTCTACCGTGTCGTTTGTTCCCGTCATAAAGATCAAAAGAAAAACAACGGCAGCCACGATGATACCGAGAATTGATTTAATTGCATTTCCAGGGCGTGTTAATAACAACACGATAAAGAAGATGAGAATCAGTGCTACGGCAGCAATGATTGCGATAAAACTCAAGTTGGCAACTGCGCTGAAAGATGCGCTGTCCATAAACTGTTCTTTTTCTAACTCTGAGCTTTCTGCATTAACACCCGATAACATCACGATGAGTCCAGTCACCAGTGCTGGTGCAATAATGAGAATCTTAATTATGATTCCCAGAATATTTAATTTTTTTTCAGATCCCATAATATATGGAGTTTAAATTATCGTTTTCAATTTGACAAGTGTTTCGCGTAAAATTGCGATTACTTGTCAGTCACTTTGTACTTAATCATCATATCGACAAGTGTAATAGAGGCATTCTCCATTTCGTGCACAATACCGTCAACTTTTGAAACGATATAATTGTAAAAGATTTGTAGGATGATTGCCGAAATCAAACCAAATACAGTCGTTAAAAGTGCTACTTGAATACCACCTGCAACAGTAATAGGTGAAACCTGACCGTCCTCAACAATCTTTTCAAAGGCCTGGATCATACCAATCACCGTACCCATAAACCCGAGCATTGGTGCAAGTGCGATAAACAACGAAATCCAAGAAACACCTTTTTCGAGCAGTCCCATTTGAACACCACCGTAAGAAACGACAGTTTTTTCAACTGCTTCTATCCCTTCGTCAACCCGAGAGAGTCCCTGATAGTAGATCGAAGCGATCGGACCACGCGTGTTACGGCAAAGCTCTTTTGCTTCTTCAACTCCTCCGCTCGCAATGGCATCCTCTATGGCAGCTACAAATTTCTTAGTGTTGATCGATGAAAGGTTGAGGTAAACAATACGCTCAATACAAAGCGCTAAACCAATAATCAACGCAATCAAAACGATACCCATCCAAAACGGGTCACCTTCGATGAATTTCTTTTTGAGCGTAGATGTAAAACCTACTTCCTCGTCTTTTTCTTCATCCGTAGATGCCTCATCACTTGAAGTAACTACTTCTTCTTTTTCCGCCAGATCAATCTCCTCGTCTGGTGTCTCAGAAGTGCTGTCAGATTCCATTCCTTCAGCCATCTCTGTGCTGTCTGTCATTTCGTCCGCACCATCTTGTGCGAGTGATACTTTGTTAAAACCGAACGCCAAGATTCCGGCTACTACTAAAGAACTAACTAGTTTTTTCATGTTCCAAAGATTAAAAATTAATCGTTTCGTAAAATTATTAATATTTCAAATTTAATCAAAAAATTACAAGTCTAATGCGGAGAGAGAGGGATTCGAACCCTCGGTTCCGATACAATCGGAACACTCGCTTTCCAGGCGAGCCAATTCAGCCACTCTTGCACCTCTCCTTTAAAAGAACTTGTCACTTTTCGACGGGCTAAAGTACAAAAAAATATTCATTTGCATAATGATGCGGTGTTGTTCTTGAGAATTCTTTATTTATTTGATTGAATGGGTCTGGTAATTGATTGTATGGTGAATGATTGTATGTATTCTTTGAAGGTAGCTTGTTGAACCGCAGAATTTTGAAAACGGAACCGCAGATTTGTGAACTTGCCCGTTCGAAATTCATCATTCCACGGTTCGACATTCTTCGGTTCCCTACCGTTTTACCAACCGCTCTTGCCACTGATATACATCTGAAATGATCTGTAATATATAAATACCACTTTCAAGTTTGTTAATATTTATCGGAGTAATTTCGTTGGAATGCAAGATTCGCTCTTGTACCACTTTTCCGCTCATATCTCGAATCGAAAGCTTAGCACCAGAAACCGATTGCGGAAGCTGTACATGCACGACATCCGATGCTGGGTTAGGATAAACGTTTAATGTCGGAGATTCCAATACCTGTTCCTGATTACTCAACCAGCCCGGGGAACTGCTGGTTTCTATGGTGTGCAAATCCATGCCGGAAGCCACCCAGATGTTTCCTAATGTATCAAATTCAAACCCATAGAACTGCTCAAAATTGATGGGGCTATTAGAGGTAGTGTAGACTTCTGACCATTCGGAACCTTCTAATTTACCGAGTGCTATGTGCTCATCGTTGGTGTCACCAAAAGCTGCCCAGAGGTTGTTGTCCGCATCGAATTCGATTTCTAAGATGTTGGGTGATGGCATGTTTGTGGTGTTATGCGGCGTTATGGTGTCGTAGCAGGTACCGTCGTAACACTTTGAAATACCTTTGGCAAAACCAAGGTGAACGGTGTCGGATTCATTGTCGAACTCCATTACATCGGAAGGGTCTCCGAGATAATAGGGGTCACCATATAAAACGTTATAAGCTCCATTTTCTATAAGGGCGTAGGATCCTATGCTTACATATTTAAAACCATTTTTTGAAGTGCATGATAACGCACTTAACCCGGTATCTTCAGATCCTACTCCGTGTACATACTTTAATAAACTTCCGTTGAACCGTGTTAAAAAGAGAGTATCTACATCAGAATATATTTTTTGAAAATCGTTGTCAGCATAAAGCATTTGATTTTCATAATTATCAAAAAGATAAAGACCTGTAAGTTCTTTCGTGTAAAAAAGATGATCGGGAGTAAACCCAAAATTGAGTTCATCAGATTGCCAAAGTGTTCCCAGCTCAGGCTCTCCAAATGTGGTAAAAGAACCGTCAGGCTTTAAAACGGTAGCATTAAATGCATTGACAAGCCAGATGTTGTTTGTGTAGGGGTTTACGGTAAACTGGTTAAACGGTAAAAAGTTGTGCAGGTTCTCCCCTTTTACAGTGATCCACTGCGCGTTTACCTGATATGATAAGATAATAAGGAATATGTAAAAAATGTTTTTCATTGTTTTAAGTATTTTAATGTGGTAGCAAATGATTCACCACTGACTTGAATATAATATATACCTTTTGCCCAACCGCTTATATTAACGTTAAGTGAGTGCTGGTGCGTTGGGATTTCTTTCATCTTTTTTCCTTCCGACGAATACATGGTGATGTTTTTGACCGAGCTAGGATCACTAAAAGCAATGGTAAATGAATCGCTACCGGGATTGGGGTAGAGTTGAATAGTTATTTCCTCGACTTCAAACTGTTCTGTGCTGGCAGGATTAGTAATGGTGCTATCATCCACTAATAAATTGGTCGAATCACAGGGAAATAGATATTGCTCAGTTAATGAAGGGTCTGAAATATAGAGTGAAGCTACCATTCTGGGAGGTTGGGCATCTGGATTAAATGGATACCACGTGTTGACTGCAAATGACGTATCATTCTCTTCTATTATAGAGCCAGTAGTACTTCCTGTATTTGAACTTTCATTAATATCTAACTGAAAAATTTCTTGATAAGGAATTAAAAACTTATAAAAATAGCCCCCCACAATAATCGTTCGATTCGTTGTGTTAATATTAATAATTGAGTCAAAAGGATCGCGATCAAATAACTGGAAGATGTGACCATCATTTGGAACGCCCCCTTGACTGAGAATCACTGTATCGATCGTATCTCTGTAAAACTCCACAGAATTGCTAATACTCGGACATGCCCAACTGTCAATTAACGAGGTTGAACCCGTAAAATAATCATCGAAAGAATACGTATTTTCCACAAAAACACGTTCAACTTTATATTC
>P_1C_Liq_1_UnCtyDRAFT_1000281_pt1 | contig 12043 bp, 7 predicted proteins | sample Pon1CUnioCityCA_2_FD_10230 | JGI IMG/M metagenome (IMG submission 10230) | reverse complement strand
AACCGATATCGGATGTACCGATTCTATCACTAAGCAAGTGGAAGTTTTTGCCGAACCTGATGCAGACTTCACCTTTGATAATGCGTGTGATGAGGATTCCGTTAGCTTTACAAGTACGTCCCAGGGGAATGGAGGTACGATCAGTAATTATTATTGGGACATTGATAATGATACGATTAGTGATTTGTCAGGTAGTTCTAATGATTATGAATTTCCATCACAAGGAACTTACGATATCATTCATTTTATAGAAACGGCGAGTGGTTGTCGCGATACTGTTTCTAATGAGGTGACAGTTCACGCGTTGCCAGATATAGACTTCACGTTTGAAAATGAGTGTCTCGACACGCTCATCACTTTTGAAGATGCTTCTACAATTACGCCAGTTACAGATGATCAGATCAATCAGCTCGAATGGCGACTTGGTGATGGAACAACTGCAAATGGATCACCTGTTACCCATCAATATTCAAGTGAGAATAGTTATGATGTAGAACTGATCGTGACTACAAATAAAGGATGTAAAGATACCTTGAACCAAGATGTCACACCTTACCCTTTACCTGACGCAGATTTCTCATTCGATGATGTTTGTTTAGGAGAAACGGTGAGCTTTGTTGATGAATCTTCCGTTTCCAGCAACTATACAAATAATAATATCGCTAACTGGAACTGGGACTTTGATGATGGTAATACTTCTACCGACCAGAACCCCGGTCATGATTTCGCAAGTCACGGTACTTTTACAGTTAATCTAAACGTGATTTCAAACAATGGATGTGATGATGTAATTAACCAGGATGTCACAATATTTCCTTTACCGGATGTTAGCTTCACAGGTCAAAATCTAAAAGGATGTGCGCCGCTATGCCCATCTTTAACATCAACATCCTCAGTTGAAGATCCTTTCACAATAGCCAATTATGAATGGACATTGAGTGATGGAACAACTTATACGGGGTCGTCATTCCAGGATTGCTACCAAAACAATTCGGGAAGCACTGATTATTATGGTATAACGTTGACTGTAGAAACTGCTGGAGGTTGCATTGACGACTCTACCGCGAATAATTATATTGAGGTCAATCATAACCCGATCGCATCATTTAATTTCTCACCTGAAAAACCAGATGTTATAGATAACACTGTTGAGTTTATTAATACTTCACTTTATGCTGATACTTATGACTGGACAATTGATAATATGGGAAGTTATACAACGATTAATCCAGAAGTGACATTCCCAGCAGAACCAGAATCTTATGAGGTTCAGCTTGTAGCATCGACTACAGATAACTGTGTCGATACAGCTCGATCTGTAGTCGTTATTCAAGACCGTATCGTATTTTATGTGCCCAACACATTTACTCCGGATCAAGATGATTTTAATGAAACATTTCAACCGGTCTTCACATCAGGTTTTGACCCCTATGATTTTAAATTGCTGATATTTAATCGATGGGGAGAAGTAATTTTTGAATCAAACAATGCAGAGATCGGCTGGGATGGAACTTACGGTAATGCTTCGCAGAAAATCGTTCCCGATGGGACTTACATTTGGAAAATTGAATTCAAAGAAACGATGTCAGATGAACGCCATACACATTCAGGTCACGTGAATGTGCTCAAATAAATTCGATCGAGTGGGAGATAATATATGATAATTCGGGTTTAAGCATTTTTGATCTGCATTGTTCGAAAATCAGATGAACTAGAGCAGGCTGTGTTTTTTGCAGCCTGTTTTTTTATCTTATACCTTTTGTCCTACAAGGTTTTTCTAAATCTTATCATAAACAGTTGTTTTTTCATTAAATTCGTATCAGATTTAGTTATTGATGGTAAAAGAAGGTCAAATTTGTGTTCTAATTGACGATGATGATGATGATCAATTGATTTTTTCATCTACTGTTAGCAAGCATTTCTCATCGTATGACTTCCGCGTATTTTCAAGTTTTGATGAGGCAGCGGAACTACTAAAAAATAGCGCAGCGGAAATAGGTGTAGTTTTTATCGATCTAAATATGCCCCGTTTGAATGGAAAAGAAGGTGTTTCTATGCTGCGAAATGACCCTGCATATAAGCGCAAACCCTTGATCATCTATTCCACTTCGAATAATCCCGAAGATGTCAATCAATGTCTAAAAAATGGTGCTACTGCATTTATAACAAAACCTTCAAGAATTACACATTTGGTCAATGAATTGTCCAACTTTTTAGTAACATCCTAATCTTATGTCAATATTAGAAAATCTTCGAACAGAGACACGAGAAATTCACAATCAACTTGATCAGCTACCGTTTATGAGTAAACTCTTATCAGGAGAGGGGACAGTAGATGACTATGTGAAATATTTGCAACTATTCGGTGCTATACATGGTGGAGTGGAAAGTGCACTATTTCCAGCTTTGAATGAAAGGCTCGATAAGTATAAGAAGAACTCCCGTATTTTAGCTATTCAGAAAGATTTATCTTATTATGACAAACAACTTTCAGATTTCAAATTACCTCAAATGACAATTACAGAAGAGGGAGCCCCAGGAGCTATTTACGTTCTTGAAGGTTCAAGATTGGGAGGTCATTATATTGCAAAACAACTTAAAGAGAAGTACGAGATTCCGGATGAAGCGCTTCACTTCCTGAAAGAACAACCGATGTATAGCTGGAAAGAAGTACGTTCAGACATTGAAGACAGTAAAAAGGAACAACAGCAAGCCATACTGTCAACTGCGAAAAAGACCTTTCGTTTTTTTGAACAATGTATTACGTTATTAAGGGATCGCAATGAGAAAGATCAAGCGAAATGATATCGGTGATATAAAGAAATGCTCTCATGAGCCAATTCACCTTCCAGGAGCGTTACAGGGTTTTGGAACATTGGTAGGATTCGATCGACGTGGATCATCGCTAGCGTTCTATGGATCGCTTTTTTCAAAGTGGTTTGAGTTGTCTCATGAAGAACTAAAACATTGTCAATGGAATCAATTTTCGGATTGGTTCGATCTCTCTTTTAATGATGAGATGTGGAAACGTGCGCTCGAATCATCAAGTGTTTTGGTAGAGCATTTCCGTTTTAACAATGCAACCTGGGTGGCTCAAATGACCAGTAACAATGATTACGTTTTCGTCGAATTTGAACGTTGTAGCGAGGCTTCATCCTCAACTTCATACTTTGACGGATTGAGTAATTTTATTCATCAGTCTAACAGCGTTGCTCATTTTTACGATTTTTCAAAATTATTTGTTCGTCAATTAAGGAAGATCACTGGTTATGACCGAGTGATGATTTATAAATTTGACGATAATTTTAATGGCGAAGTATTTGCTGAATCGAGAAAAGAGGTGCTGAATGCTTTTGAGGGTTTGCACTATCCGCATACAGATATTCCTGCTCAGGCACGTGCACTGTATAAGAAAAAATTAATTCGTTTATTACCAGACGTTCATGCTGCAGAACAATCCATTGTAAAATGTGATGAATCATTAACGGCTAATGATATTGATCTGAGTCAATGTTTAACGAGAAGTGTATCACCCATTCACATCGAATATTTGAAAAATATGGGGGTGACTGCCACTCTTACCCTTTCAATAGTAATTGATGAACAACTTTGGGGTTTGGTAGCTTGCCATCATCATTCACCGCGACATATTGACGCAATAGTGCGACGCGATGCGCTATTACAGACTGAATTATATTCGAGCCAGATTAGACGTTGGGAGGCCGCTGAAGATTTTAATAATGTTCAAGAGAAAGAGCATATTTATCAAAGTATTTTAGAGCAAATAGAAGCGGGAAAGGATAAATTTAAAATGGCAACAGCATCACAGTATTTTACAGGATTAACAGAGTCTTCAGGTGGAGTAATACTGGCAAATGATAAAATTTATCGTATCGGGAAAACACCTAAAGATGCACATATATTAGATATTCAGTCTTTTATGAAATCGAATGGTCACCAGGTGTTTTCATCTCATCAGTTTTCTAAAGAAGCCTCTTTTGCTGAAGTGTTGGAACGCTGTGCAAGTGGTATACTTTATTTCTCTTTAGAAACCTCGTCAGATAGTGCTATTATGTGGTTTCGGCAACAGCAATCCGAAGGGAAAAAATGGGGAGGTCGACCTGATCATTCAAACGAACAACAGCTGTCTCCTCGTTCTTCATTTGCTGCTTGGGAGGAGGAAGTAGCAGGAAAGAGCAGTCCATGGAAGAATTATCAGATACAGGCTGGTTTGCGTCTTGGAGCATATTTTGAAAAGGAAATTTTTATAACAAATCTTAAACGTCAAAAGCAGCAGCTTGAACGACTCACGCAACAACTTCAGTCAAAGAATGATGAACTCAGTCAATTTAATTGGTTGAGTAGTCATGATATGAAAGAACCATTGCGGAAAATTCGATTATTTATAGATCAAATTTTCTTAGAGGAAGAAAACCTTTCAATCAAACAGCGTTCTTATTTTGACCGGATTGCTAAAAGTGCTAAGCGAATGCAGGAGCTTATTGCCGACCTTCTTAATTACGCACATCTTTCAGAGGAAGAGATTAAAAAACGTTTCTCTCTAAAGGAAGTCATTCATGAACTAGCTGATTTATTCGAAGAGGGAGATGAAATTACTATCAAATCTGGTGAATTACCCGAGTTAACTGGGGTACGGTTTCAGTTCAAGCAAGTTTTTCAAAATTTATTGAGCAATTCTTTGAAATTCCGTAAATCTAATGAGAAGAATGTAGTACAGATCAATTCAACCAAATTGACCGAAGGTGAAAAAGAAGGATATTTCCTGAATAAACAGCGGCACTACGTCAAAATAATCTATGAGGACAACGGGATTGGATTCGATCCTACTTACAACGAACGCATTTTCGAGGTTTTTCAGCGTTTACACGGGAGTAAAAAGTATGAGGGGACAGGGATTGGTTTGGCAATTTGCAAAAAGGTTATAGAGGCACATGGAGGCATTATTCAAGCTGATGGTCAACGAAATAAAGGAGCACGTTTTATTATTATTCTGCCTATATTCCACCAAGAGTAAACCACAGGTTTAACTTTATATTCTTAATTAACTTCAGTTTTATCAGAGTCTGGTTTCATAGGCGTCTTATACTTCATGCTTTTTTGATCGAAGATGAAGAAAACGTATAGTTTTTCAGTGGGAAGAATAGCCTTTGGTTTGTAATTGTTGCTGTTTTTGATAGCCGCAGTGTCATAATCCTTAATTATGCCTTCATAAAGAGCGATGTCTTTAGCAATACGTACACTACTTTCCGCATGATCAATAAAGAATGCCTTTGGATCTGCCTCACCAATTTTATCGAATACGGGACAGCTGAAAGTTAAGTAAATATGGTTATCTCTGACAGTATAATAATTGCGATGCATGCTGTTACGCACTCTGTAATCAACATAAAAATCCGTGTGTGCTTCAGAAGTGATTTTTTCGAAGTGATGTTCTAGGGGATAATCTGCACTGGAGCCAATAGGTGTAGTGCTCAGAAGTTCACTCGCCTCGCCGCCAAGTTGAACAAACACGTAATTGAATGGACCAGTATGTCCCATTCTATTAAAAAAGGCCTCATTATTATTCTTCTTCGCGCGTTTAAAAGCCCATTTTTTCCGGTTGACCATAATCAGAGCATCTTTTAATGTATCTGGATTGATATACGCTTTATGAATATCAATCGTGTAATCTTCAGTAGCGTCAATATCGAGCGAGTTTTCTACCTGTCTTCTTATTTTTGCTTCAAACCCTAATGATTCCTGAGAATTGGACGTATTGTTTCTGTTCATTTCTTCATTAGAACAGTTTGTCATTAAAAGTAGAAGTGTACAGATACCTCCGATAATCAATGCATTAAGATTAGATGCGTTTGAGTACATAGTCAATCAATTCAATAATTTTCGTATCGTAATTTTCAGTGAACTCCATTTTTCTTCGATTCGCTAAGCCTAAACAAATTGCTGTTGCACGATGTCCAAGTGCTTTAGAGAGCGCAAATAGAGCTGAACATTCCATTTCCAGATTTGCAAATCGATGGGTAGGATGTTTGAAATCGTGAAATGACTTCAACATGTTGGGTGCTGAAATCGGTATCCGGAGTGCGCGGTTTTGAGGACCGTAGAATCCTGAGCTCGTTACGGTGATTCCTTCTTGAATAGCTTCACCGCGTAATCGTTGGTTCAAAACCTGATCAGCTGGAGTCATGTAGGGCTCGACTTGCTGTGGAAGTGCTATTGAAGACTTGATCTCTCTGAGTAATTGATCCGTTTCGGGATCTGTCTTTCGTTCGTAAAAATGTCCTACATTGTCAATCCCCATAGCATGTGTGGATAAAATAAAACTATCCACAGGTATCTCATCCTGCACAATACCGCATGTTCCAATGCGTACAATTTCTAGCACAGTCTTTTTTTCTTTTTCCGTACGGTTTTCTAAATCGATATTTACCAGCGCATCAAGTTCATTAATCACAATATCAATGTTGTCCGTACCGATTCCAGTCGAAATAACAGAAATCTCTTTACCGCGATATGTACCAGTGTGACAAGCAAATTCGCGATGTTGACTTTTGTGACGAACAGTATCAAATCGACTGGATATCACTTCTACGCGATCCTGATCACCCACAATAATTATTTTATGTGCAAGATCCGATGGACGAATACCGAGGTGATACATGCGACCCTCAGGAGTTATAACAAGTTCAGAAGGTAAAAAGTCTGCCATACGAACAAAAATAGCCACAAGTAATGAAACCTATGGCTATTTTATTAAGAAATTACATTTTTTTTGAGTAAATCTTAATCCTTCACACTTCCAAATACTTTAGAGAGTAAATCAGTGACGCGGGCTGCCGGATCCTTGCGGATTTTATTTTCTTCCTTCTTGACCATGTGGAATAAACCGTCAATTGCTTTTTCGGTCACATATTTGTTCAGATCAGTTTCTATTTTTTCTTCGCCCGTAAGCACGGTAGCCTGATTGTATTTCGTCATGACAGGATTCCAGTATTCAGTAAGTTTTACCTCTTTGATGGATTCTTCTACTTTTGGTGAGAAAGCCTCGACAAGTTGGTCTTCGGTATTTTTTCGCAAATACTGAGTTGCTGCACCTTCACCATCATTGAGAATTGCAAAACCATCTTGAACGGACATGTTCTTGATTGCATCTACGAAAATAGGGGTAGCCTCTTTTGCAGCATCTTCTGCTGCACGGTTCAATGTCGTGACAATCTTATCTACTTGACTGTCTAGCCCCCATTCCAGGGCTTTTTCTTTCATACGTTCAGCACTTTCTGGAAAGGGCAACTTGATAGACTGATTTTTTAAAAAACCATCAGTTACGGATGTTACGTCTACTGCGTTCTTAATGCCCACAGTGAGTGCTTCTTTGAGTCCACTAATAACTTCTTTGTTCGTAAGTTGGTTGGAAGCTTGTCCATCTTCTTCACCTGGCATAGGTGCATCTAAAACCGTGTTGGCTGTGTCGTTAAGAACATCACAACTCGATAGCGTTAGTAATGAAGATGTTAGTGCAATTCCTATAAGTTTTTTCATTTCTTTTCGTTTTTTTCCAAACATACAAATATTTTTACTGTTTTATTTCAAATTTTGTACCAAGTTTATGAAGGCAGGAATCATTACGATAGGAGATGAATTGTTAATTGGACAAACGATAAATTCTAATGCCGCCTGGATCGGTCAAGTGCTCAGTAATCAAGGCTTTGATCTCTATCGATCGGTGACTATTCGTGATGACAGAGATGATATACTTACTGTTGTAGATGAGTATATGAGGCATGTCGAGTTAATAATTGTAACAGGTGGCCTTGGGCCGACAAACGATGATATAACAAAAGAGACCCTTGCAGAATATTTTCAGACCGAGTTAGAGCTCCATCAGCAAGTATTGCAAAATATCGAACAATTTTTCGCTCAGCGCGGAAAAGAAATGCTCCCCAAGAACATAGCGCAGGCTGATTTGCCAAAAGACGCTTTAATTCTCGATAATCAAAACGGCACCGCTGCAGGTATGTGGTTCGAAAGAAAAGATAAGGTGCTGGTGAGTCTTCCAGGAGTGCCTTATGAAATGAAAGCGATTATGGAGGATGAGGTTATTCCTCGACTCAAATCAAAATTTAGAGTAGCAGGTAATTATTACCAAACTATAATGACTCAAGGAGTAGGAGAGTCGTTTTTGGCTGAACAAATTGAAGATTGGGAAAATCGCATTTATGCAGATAATCTTTCCTTGGCATATCTCCCGTCTCCCGGAATTGTGAAGCTTCGTGTGACATCGAAAAAAGGAAGAGATGATGCTCATAAGGTTCAAGTTTATCTCGATGAACTGCAGAAAAAAATACCACAATTTGTATACGGTATGAATGATGTTTCCATTTTTGAAGTAGTAGGCGATTTGCTGCGCACGCAGAATAGTACATTGGGAACCGTGGAAAGCTGTACAGGAGGAGGGATTGCTAATCAATTTATTCAACAATCAGGAGCTTCAGATTTTTTTATGGGTGGATTAGTGACCTATTCGAATACGTTAAAAAGACAATTAGCAGGGGTTCAAGATTCCACGTTGCAAGCTTATGGTGCAGTTTCTGAAGAGACGGTTCGAGAAATGGCCGCAGGAGGGAAGGAACGTTTGAATGTTGATTATGTCATAGCCGTATCAGGAATAGCTGGTCCGTCTGGAGGAACGGAAGAAAAACCTGTGGGTACGGTATGGATCGCTGTAGCTCATCCAGAAGGAATAGTAGCTCAAAAATTCTTGTTTGGAAACCACCGCGGTCGAAATCTACAAAAGACGGAGCTCTACGCTGCGAATATGTTGAGAAAGATTGCTATGCGGATTGAATGAATCAGCGATTGATGTTATTTCGGTGTTTCGATGTTCACTTCATCAATAGAAATAGTCGAAACGCCAATTTTTCGCAGTTGTGAAGCAATTTTTTCTAGTTCTTCTGTTGCACCAGAATAAAGCGTGATCTTCACATCATTATTAACAATATCGATCGATTTAAGTAACGCGTTATTCCATATGATATCCCAACGATCACTATCCAATTTGTTTAAAGGACCAATCTTTAGGCGGTAAATCTGCGAAGCGGTATCTATTGCTTCTTTCAAATTAATCGCTGCGGTATCTCTTACGATACGACCTTCGTAATAAATATGGTTTATAGTCATTTCAGGGAAGTTGTCTCTGACAGTTTGTTGAGCTTTTTCTGTCAATAATCGACTCTTAACTCGTTCTGAGGATGCATCGTAATAAAACAGGGTTTTTTCGCTATTGTAACGATTTAATACTTGTGTAGGGAAGGAGTCGTAATAGGTTGCATCCATCAGTTGGTATTGTAACTTTTTATCCCGTAAATATGGCAGAGGCTCAGATTCTGGCAACGCTTTATTATTTTGAATTATATTCCTTTTTGTTTTTGTAGGGTTTTTGAGTTCTAGAATAGATTCTCCTTCTTTTTCCAAGAGATTAATAGCCTCACTTGCCATGAGTCGTTTTCCTTTGTAATAAGCTACAACAAAAGCGTCATTAATACCTTTTTTAATCACTTTTTGTTGTTTTTCACGAGCTCTCTCTACTGAATTAAATACGCCTGAAGAATAGCGAATTTGTCCGTTATCCAATCGCTTGGTTACAAGCGGTGAAACATTGTAGAGTTCATCTGACGTGACAGGGGTATTATACACACCAACTTGAACAGTGAAATAAAGGCCCATCTTGCTTTCTGCAGCTTCTGCCTCTGCGGCACCAGGTGCTTTATTGTAAGCAAATTTGTCGAGTTCTTGATCAAAAGAACCGTTAGCAGCACCTTCATTAGCCTCTTCAGCAGTTAAAATGGGCTGTTCATTCGTTTCGATGGCAGGCACACAAGCTCCAGATGCGCGAAGTTGTTCGGCGCGATAAACGGGGATGCGTTCTCCATCGCAATAAGCTACGACGAAAGCGTCACTGTATCCCATTTCACGAATGCGTTCACGTGCTGACGTAGCGCTTCCTCTGCTTCCAAAATATCCAGCCATATAGCGTATCAAGCCACTATTCTCAATTTGTTCGCCAGAAATAGGTGAGAATTCTTCAAATGTTTCGTTCGGCACGGGATTACTAAAGGCCCCTATTTGAACGCGATAAATCAATCCTTTTGGTTGTTCTTCCTCGAGAGGTATTGGATTTTCGTCGGAATACGCTGGTTGCTCAGAGGTACCTATAATTAACCCTTTAGTTTTTACAGGTAAACTCGGTATCTCTTTAATTGGAGCCACATCTCTTGCGATGAGATTTTCATATATGGTGCGTTTTGCGGTATTTTCAGGAAGTGATTCTCGCATAGCTTGTTGTGTACTCTGAACCTGTTTACGGTAATTCTCAACTTCTTCCTCTTGTTTGGCGATCGTTTTTAATTGTTCTTCTAAATTGTTCTTTTCAGAAGTGGATGGGTCTTCTGGATTATCAATTTCTTTCGTTAAACGCTGCAATTCGCTTTTACTGTTTTCGAGTTCTTGTTTTTTTATCTCGAGTTCATATTGTTGCTGCTTTAATTGATTGTTAATCTGAGCGAGCGCTTTATAGTTAGAATCAGCAGCTATCTTGACCTCTTCCTCATAAGAAACAGAGGTGTTCATTGATTCTTTATCGACTCCAATAGCCTTATCTTTTTGATCTTTATCGGCGATAGCTTTGATCTGTTCATCAATCAGTTGTTCTTTGTTTTTGAGTGATTGGTCGAGTTGTTTTAGCTCCTTTTTAACCGGATTGAATTTTTTAGCTTCTTTGGGTTTGAGTTGTTTTTGAAGCGCCTCAATTCTAGTGATTTCATCGCTTATTGCTACTCGTTGTATACCAATTCGTTCTCGTTCTTCTGCAAGCTGATTTTCAGTACGCATTGTTTTTTCAGCATTCAGATCTATATTATTTTCTGACACGACTTCGCCAATTAAAATTTTGGCTTTTTTTCGCGATTGTTCCTTTTTTGTTTGAGCGATTGCTTTTTCTTGTTGTCGCTGAGCATCGCCCAGAATCTGTGCTTTACGAACAGGATCATCTGTTTCCGCTGCCTCTTTCAATAACCGCTGAGATTTGATGGAACCTGTTTTAGCGGCTGAAGTATTTGAATTGTCACCTTCTTTTTGTTCTTCTAATGTTGAAAGTTCTTTTTGTAATTCTTCTTCTGTTGCCTTAGTCGTCGCATCTAAAATAGCTACTTGTTCTTCAGCAATGTCTTCATTTAATTTCTTGATGTTCTTGTTGAGTTTGCGTCGTTTACGCTCATTATTTTCAGAAGCGAGCTCTTCTTTCAATTCAGATTGTTCCTTTTGCAGGTTTTGAACTTTTTTACGATTCTTTTTCACTTTAGAGCGTTCGTCCTCATCGAGACGTTTTTCTGATGATTCATTAACTGCAGACAGTGGGTCTGATGTTTGATCAATTTCACCAAATTCAACACTGGCTTTTTGTCGAGCTTCTTTTTGATCTTGTTTGATCTGCTCAACGAGTTTGCGTTCTACTGGGTCTGAAAGCGTTTCCTGATATTCTCTTGCTGTTTGGATGATCTGATCTAGTGCTGCTATTTTCTTTTGTTTTTCTCGTTCTGTTGTAGGTTGCTGATTGATCAAATCGCGTTGTTCTGAGCTAAGATCAGCTTCTTTAGCGAGTTTTTCCTGCAACACTTTTTTCTTTTCTTCCTTATTTACATCAGTTTGTTCCCATTCACCAATTGTAACAGATGCCTTTCTTTTTTGGTTTTCTAATGCATCACGTTTTTCAGCAGATGGATTCGTTTTTTCCTCTAATCGTGACAATTCATCTTCGATATTTTTAACGAGTGTCTTTTTTCGTTCAATCAGTTGGGATAATTCCACTTCGTTTTTGAGGTATTCTTCCTCAAGTTGCTTCATCTCTTCCTCATAAGAGGGATCGACTTCAGCAATAACAGCCTCTGTTGATTTTTCTTCAGCCACTTGCTCATCAGATGCTTCTGCATTATCTATTTCACTTTCGATCTGTTGGATCGCCTCATTTAAG
>P_1C_Liq_1_UnCtyDRAFT_1000280_pt1 | contig 12053 bp, 10 predicted proteins | sample Pon1CUnioCityCA_2_FD_10230 | JGI IMG/M metagenome (IMG submission 10230) | reverse complement strand
CTATGGTTAAAAGTGAAATACGTATGCATAACGCGAATGGAATCAGTGTTTTTGACCCCGAAGATGTGTTCTAACTCATATTTTACCTGGTCGATATCATTTTGAGCCTGAGCACGATATCCAGGGATGATATCTTCAATGCCAGACTGGTGCAGTCCTCTCAAATCGTCGTTTTCAATGTAATCTTGCTTGATCGCATAAAGTGAATCGAGTTGTTGGAAAGAGGGAGGTTTATACACGGTGAGTTGTCCAAAAGCCAGTGAAATGTAGTGGTCCTCTCCATACTTTTCACGTAGCGTATCCTCTATCATTTTTTCGCGGGAAACGATTGATTTATCAATAGTTTCTATTGGCTCATGAGGTGTAATACAACTGAATAACAGCAGAATGAAAATACTTCCTAAGGTCCAACACTTCAAGGATGTTGTTGTGTTTAACTGTGAAAAGTAATTTTCAAGTGCCATGCTGTGAATATAGCAAAAATCTTTCCAAAAATAATTCCATTTGAACTTCACGTCATTTGTGAATGAATAGTAAGGTGGTAAAGTCAATGTTAGTCAGTTGATTCACCGATTTTAAAGTACCTCATTCCAAAAAAGAACTTGCTTTTAGCCTTTATTGACCAAAACTATGAGACTTATCACGCCGAATTAAAAAGAATGCTAATTTTTACTGATTAAACGTGTAGGGAGCAGCCGAGATTAGTTGTTCAGCATTACAGGCATCACGAGCATCAAGATGTCTTCATCCTCATTTTCGTTGACAGCAGGAACAATGAGACCGGCGCGATTGGGCTGACTCATCATAATTTTAATCTCTTCGGTACTGATATTGTTCAGCATTTCAAGTATAAAACGGGAATTAAAACCAATTTCCATGTCTTCCCCTTCATAACTACACGTTAACCTTTCGTTTGCTTCATTTGAAAAATCTAGATCCTCTGCCGATATTGAAAGTTCAGACCCAGTAATTTTTAATTGAACCTGGTGTGTTGTTTTGTTAGCAAAAATAGATACGCGCTTGATAGAGCTCAACAAAGATTCTCGGTCTACTGTGAGAACATTTGGATTTTCTTGTGGAATGACGGCCTCGTAGTTTGGATATTTACCATCAATGAGACGACAGGTTAGGGTTGTTTCATTAAAAGTGAATATCGCATTGGATTCATTGTATTCAATTTTCACATCCTCAGCTCCTTTTAGATTAGTTTTGAGCATATTTAATGCTTTCTTCGGTAATATAAAGGAAGAACTGCCAGATGCTTTAGAATCTGTTCGTGTGTAACGTACCAGCTTGTGAGCATCTGTAGCTACAAAGGTCATGCTCTCTGGAGAAAATTCACAAAATACACCGCTCATAACAGGGCGGAGATCGTCTGTACCTGTTGCAAAAAGAGTCTTGTTGATAGCCTCAGCAATAATCTCTCCAGCGATAGTCGTGTTTTCAGTTTCGTTCAAATCAGGTGCTTTAGGAAAATCAGCCCCATCGTATCCGACCATTTTCGATTTTCCGTTTGTATAACCAATTTCGATCCCGAAGTTATCTGCATCAATATTAAAGGTCAGTGGTTGGTCGGGAAGATTCTTAAGAATATCGAGTAAAAGTTTAGCCGGAATACAAATTTTACCAGCATCTTGAGCCTCAACATCAAATGTCGTGCGCATCGTTGTTTCCAAATCTGATGCAGAAACAGTAAGCGAGCCATCCGCAATTTCGAATAAAAAATTATCCAAAATGGGAAGCGTGTTACTCGTTGTAAGAACACCACTAATCGTTTGGAGGTGCTTCAATAAAGTTGAGCTCGAGACTACAAAATTCATTGCCATACTGATTAAAAATTACGAAGACAAATATAGCTTTTTACGGCTAATAATAAAGCAACTGCAAAAATTAGTTGTTAACAAAGACGGTCTTACCTTGAATCAGTGGTCCAATAGAATAGTATTGCATTCGAACCAGTTTGCCGTCTTCCTTGACGCCCCATAAATAATCTTTATCGTAGGCTAAAGAATCTTGATCTTCCTGCTCCGGATTAGATCTTCGGTAGAGGTCGAGCTCATAAGATTGCTGGACACCTTTAATATTCAACTCATAATCAGGGGGTTGATTTTTAATGCTATCTATTTGTCTCCTCGACAAGGTGTAATTGGGTTGGTTGTAATGAATGTCTTCAAAACCATTTAAATAAAACAATAGGTTGTCTTCGTTGATGTCTTCAATTTCACGACCTTGAGAGGAGACTTCGTAATGATCATTACTTCGACGAATAATATAGCTTTCCTGGGGATATACGCGATTAATTACTTCAATTTTTCTTAAATCTGTTCGTTCAAAGGAAAATAAATCAGTGCAAGCAAACCTTCTGGGATCTGCAAAAAATCGTGGATCTAATATACCGTAAAAACCTTTCATTCCCATAATGACAGGATGGTCACTTCTTCTTTCAGGTGTTTCTAACAACATGTGTGTTCCCATATGATCTTGTGTTGCGTGTCCTACATACCATGTCTTCACCCATTCTCCATTTTTAAATATTTTGACCGTTTTATGTTTAGCCATCATCATTTTACGCATGTTCTCACGAGCAGCCTTTGGAACGTATCCTTTAAGGGTGATTTTGACCATTGTTTCCAGCATCATTTTGACAATTTCTTGCTGAACACAGTTCCCTTTTTCGTCGGTCCAAATCCCTTTCTCATTTCGTTCCAGGGTCATGTTCATGTCCTTGTAGGAGTCGTATATTTCCAAACGATCAACCGCTGCCGTATCCTTTACTGAGAAAGCGATTAAGCTCGTGTCACTCGCTTTAGCATCTGTAGAGAGGTTGTTGGCGACAATGATCAAACCGACAATAATACCCAACCCTACTATGATAATGATCAACTTTTTCATGTGCTATGTTTTTTTGCAAATCTTTTTTTCCGGATGACAATTATAGTAATAGCCAATATACCAATGAATAGTATAGGAATGAGTATAGTGATGAATTTATAAAAATTACTGTATTTCTTTATTTTTAGTTTATCGGTGGGGTGCAAATCGATTGTACGGCTTCGAATTGAAAGCAAGGTGTTTTCCCCTAGCATGTAATCTACGCAATTTTCAAAAAATTCAAAGTTGCCGAAACGCGTGCCGGCGAAGAGCTCATCAATTTCTTTACCTCTCGGCATACGGGGTACGTATCGATAAGAATTTTCTTCAGGCACTGCGACCGAATCATAATAGGTGTTTTTAAAAAATGTCCCATTACCAATAACCATTAATTTACCGGGTTTTTGTGATTTTTCATAAAATCGAGCATCTGGATTATCGGCATACGCAGATATGATTCTATTTTTAAATGCTGACTCGAACTGCCCTTCCAAAATTCCACCGAGCATCAGCTTGTTGCGTTCATCTTCAGGGTTTTCCTGGAAAATAGGGTTCTCTCCAAAAGTACTTTCCATAGCAACAGACAAAAGGGGAACGTTGCCAAATGATTTGGAGTTGGAAGAACTCGTTAAGATTACGGAAGGACGAGTTTTGTTTTTGGTTTTAATAAATTGCAAACTCGATACATAAGGGAGTTTGACAGGATCTACCATGCTAGAAATTGGATGATTTGTTCCGCGAGCACGCACGTAGAAGTACCAGTTGACATAACCTTTAGGTATACCCGGCATGATAAAAGGGTCGTAGTTGGCATCGACAACGAGATCTTCATTCATTTTGATGCCATACTCAAATATCAAATCTGTAATTCCAGTTCGCCTTCTTGAACTATGCACTTTCCCTGTACGTCGGATGGTATCGTTGTTGATGTTTAATGGGTTGTGGAAGAGCATAACATTTCCACCGTTCATGAGGTATTGATCGATGACAAATCGATCCTTACCGCTGATTTTTTCTTTTGCGTCTGCAATGATTATACCGTCGTATTTATCCAACGCATTAATAGCTCCATTGAGCCTCACATCTTCAATAATGTAAGCATCTTCAATGGCTTTTCGCGCACCTTGTGTATACGGTATTCCAAGTTCGCCATGGCCGTGGATAAAAGCGAGCTTCTGTTTCTTTCTGCGCGTCGCTTCTGCTAGAGCGCGCATAAACTTGTATTCGAGGTTGTTAATTGCTTTTTGTACGGTATTTTCCAATTGGAGATCCAGTTTGTATTGCCCGCCTTCCATAAATCGGATGTGATCAACGGTCTGTCCTCGATATTCCACGACAGCGCCTGGAAAAAACTCTATAATGTTGGATGCACCTTTCTTTCGAAAAGTAATATCTGCAGGACGTATCCCTCTTCCTTTATTGTAAAGTTGCTCTTTTAATGCCTCCTGATCTTCAGGGGAGCCGTCATTCGGATTGATAAACTCATATTCGATCCGATCTCCAGCATAATACTTGAATTCATCGAGTTTTTCGCGAACTGATGTTTGAAGGCGTTTTATTTCAGCTGGAAATTCTCCTTCCAGATAGATCTTAAACAGGATCTTATCTGTTAACAAGCTGTCGCTTTCTAGAAAGTTAATTGTCGAAGATGTCAGTGAATATCGTTGGTCGCGTGTAAGATCTGCGCGGAAATCGACGAAAGAAACGATGATGTTCACTAATATGAGAATGGCTAACGCAATACCAGTGAGTATGACATAATATAATTTATTTGATATTTTTTTCGCTGTTCTTTTACTCATAGCTTTATTTTCTTAGTGCGGTAAGTACATTGTGAGAAGCAAAGAGGAAGAATGTGATAACACTCAGGAAGTAAATAATATCGCTTAGAACAATAACGCCTTTTTTGATGGATTCATAATGATAATCAATACTCGCGTATCGAATGATGCGGTCAAAACCTGCAAAAGTCGCATAAGATCCTAAAAGGGAAAGTCCCGAATAAAGGAACCAACAGAAAAACATAGCAACAATAAAAGCAACGATTTGGTTGTCCGTGATCGTGCTGGAAAAAACCCCGATTGCAACAAATGATGCACCTAATAGAATCAGTCCTATATACGAAGTGATTGCAGCGCCATCGTCCAGAACACCTACAGGATCCCCCAAATAATGCATAACGACGTAAAAAGTAAGAGTGGGAAGTAATGCAATAATAAAAAGTGTAACACCTGCCAGGTATTTAGAGAACAATATTTTGATATCAGAAATAGGGCGCGTATATAAAAGCTCAATGGTTCCTGACTTGCGCTCATCGGCAAAAGAACGCATTGTAATAGCGGGTATTAAAATGAGCAGGATAATAGGAGTGAGGTTAAAAAAGGGTATCAAATCCGCTACACCTCCTTCCAATAAATTGTAACCATCTGATATGATCCATAAAAAAAGCCAGCATGTAACGATAAATATGGTCATGAAGATATAACCGATAATAGAACTTAAAAAGCTTCTTATCTCTTTTAAATAAAGTGCACGCATGAATTCTATTTTGAATCAAAATTAATGGTTCTTTTTGATCATTTCAGTGGTTGGTGTTAAAGTTTATCAAAATCGAAATGTTTATGCTTTTGACTGGGACTGTTTTTTTTCAAAACCATTAAAAATGGTGTCGGTAGACCAAGCTTTTGCCTTTTGGGCAAACCAGGGTTTTACATGAGGCCAAATGCCGCGGAAGAGTTCTGATCGCCTGTAATTTTCCAGATCCGACTCACTATCCCATTCACTGTAAGTAAAGAAGATAGTGGGGTTGTTCTCGTCTTGAAGTAGTTGCATACCACGACATCCAGGGAAAGCATTGATTTGGTCTTTAACTTTTTCGAAATGATTGAGAAAAGCCTCCGTATATGTCGGTTGAAATGTTAATTGAACGATTCTGATCATTTTATTAGTGAATTGTAAATTAAAAAAGTGATTCGAGTGTCTCTCGCGATCCACGCGGTGTAAATTCGATGCGTATAATGTCTTTTAACCGCAGTCCAAACAGGGCATTAGCTCCACCGCCGTTTTCTGGTGTTCCTTTGTTAATCGCGATTTCTAAAAGTCCGTTATCATTGAAAATAGCAACTTTTTCTCCTTCAGAAACATCGTTGTACCCTATGCTGATTTTGTCGATGTAGTATTCTTTTTGACGAAAATAAATGACAAAAGGTACTTTGCGACCCAGACGGTAAAAGTCTTCTTTTTTGATATTAGTGATGATATTACCGTAATGATCGATGTGGATAATGGCGCCTTTCAAAGTATGCCCCTCCAGAACGGGTGAAAGCGGAATTGCTCGCTTTATTGCTGCTGCCTCAGAGCAAAAGGTAGAAAGTTTATCTCCCCTAGCAATTTTACAGGCTGCAGGAATCAAAATATTCTTTGTTGGGAAATTCATCAACTCTGGTTGCGACAGAACATCCTCCATTTCCCAAATACCCTGCGGTTCTTCGTTGTTAAGTAGTAGGCTGAAGAAACCATTGTTTACTCCAACAACATATTGATCGAGATATTGCACGATCATGGGTAACTCACTTTCTGATGATTGACTGAAATTAACGTGAGGTTCAGCATCAACTCCAATGACATGAATAGTGCCTTTCGGAAAGTCCTGCATACAGTTTTTGAGAAAATAAGCAGCTTGTGATTTGTCAAAAGGTCTAACCTCATGAGATATGTCAACGATTTGAGCTTCAGAGTGAAGAGAAAATATAGCACCTTTCAGTGCAGCGACGTAGTGATCGCGCATTCCCATATCCGTTGTCAATGTAATCAAGCTCATCGTTAGTTTTCCTCAAAATTCATTTTAACGTGAATCCAAATTTAGCCAATATTTTAAGAAATAGATGAAATATTCGTTGATTGAAAATGATGTTTTTCACAAGGACTGCATTGCGGATAGTATTAAGCGTTCCACTTTATGAAGAGGTGACATTAACGTGTTGAAGTTGAATGTTCGATTATGTACTGGCTCGTGGAAAGATTAGCTACTCAAATGGTCGCAGTTTACCCTCGGTTTAAATTTTAACGATGAAGCATAATAAATAGGCTGAATCAGCTTAAAAATCGTTTTGTATTCACACGACATCAGGGTAGGTCAATTCAAAAAATAAATCACAGTGGTTATTGGTTGTTTCAAATGATAAAAAATACATTATTTTTGTATTTAAAATATAAAAAAACAGACTATTGCAGGAACGTAGAATTGAGATCAAAGACGTTAACCCCATTGAGTTATTTGGAGTGAACAATACTAAACTAAAGCTTATCAAGCGCTATTTTTCCGACCTCAAATTAGTTGCTCGTGGCACTACACTCACAGTACAGGGAGATGAGGAAATGATCCAAATGTTCGAATCAAAACTAGATCAACTCGTAAAACATATTGAAAAGTACGGGGGATTGACTGAAAATAATATCGATAACGTCATGGTTGAGGATCCGATCGAAATGTTGTCGGGAGATGGATCCGAGGTTCTTGTACATGGCAATGGTGGTGCTAAAATAAAGGCACGGACGTTCAATCAACGGAAATTAGTCGAATCTGTGAATCATCATGATATGGTTTTTGCCGTTGGACCTGCAGGTACTGGGAAAACTTATACTGCCGTGGCTTGCGCAGTAAGGGCCTTAAAAACCAAGCAAGTCAAACGGATTATTCTAACGCGACCCGCTGTTGAGGCAGGTGAGAATTTGGGTTTCTTGCCGGGTGATTTAAAAGAAAAGCTAGATCCTTACATGATGCCGCTATACGATGCTTTGCGCGATATGATTCCACCAGAAAAGCTGATGGATTTTATCGAACTGGGTGTCGTAGAAATAGCTCCGCTGGCATTCATGCGTGGTAGGACTCTCGACAAGGCATTTGTGATATTAGATGAGGCTCAAAATGCCACAGTGAACCAAATGCGGATGTTTCTAACGCGTATGGGAATGAATGCAAACTTTGTTATTACTGGTGACGCTTCACAAATTGATTTGCCTAATAAGCAGCGCTCGGGATTGATTTATGCATTGGATAAGTTGGAATCGATCGAGGGTATCGGAGTCGTCCGACTAAACAGAAATGATGTTATACGCCATAAGTTGGTAAAACAAATTATTGACGCTTTTGAAGACAATAAGGATGAAAAATAGTTTAACAACAACGGATTTTAATTTTCCGGAACAAAAAGGTGTTTATCACGGTAAAGTTCGCGATGTTTATACAATTGGCGAAGCGCTCCTGGTGATGGTGGCAACTGATCGTATCTCTGCCTTTGATCACGTCTTACCCGTAGGTATACCCTACAAAGGACAAGTGCTGAATCAAGTGGCAACAATGTTTTTAGAAGCGACGGAGGATATAGTACCCAACTGGTTGATTGATGTCCCTGATCCCAATGTGGCTGTAGGTTATCGTTGTAAACCGATCAAGGTGGAAATGGTGATTAGGGGATACCTTACAGGTCATGCGTGGCGAGAATACCGCGAGGGTAAACGCGAATTATGTGGGGTCAAAATGCCCGAAGGGATGCGAGAAAATGACCCTTTTCCTGAACCGATTATAACGCCTTCTACGAAAGCAGATGAAGATCATGATGAAGATATTTCTAGGACAGCAATTTTAGAGCAAGAATTGGTTGATGAAGCTAGTTATCTTCAAATGGAGAGTTACACGCGAAGATTGTTTCAGCGAGGTACAGAAATGGCGAAAAAACGCGGGCTTATACTTGTAGATACCAAATATGAATTTGGTTGGCTTAATGGAAAGGTGGTTTTGATGGATGAAATCCATACTCCAGATTCTTCCCGTTATTTCTATGCCGAAGGATATGACGAGCGACAAGTCAATGGCGAAGCACAACGTCAACTCAGTAAAGAATTTGTGCGTCAATGGTTGATTGATCACGAGTTTCAAGGGAGGGCAGACGAGCAAATGCCTGAAATACCGGATGCGTTTATTCATGAAATCACAGAGCGGTATATCGAACTTTATGAGAAAATTACTGGAAAACAAATGGTTAAAGCTGATACGTCAGCTATCAACCAACGGATAGTTGACGCAACAACCGAAAGTCTGAAAACTTTGATTGAATAGTGATCTTATTTTGGAATAATTATTGGAAAGACTTAGTTTTGAATAACTAAAGTGTAAATTATGAAAGTGTTTAAAAGTTCAATTCTGGCAATTCTGAGTATTTTATTTCTTAGTGCTGATGCAGTAGTTGATGAATACAAGGTTATCAAAGTAATGGGAGAAATAATTTACAAGAATTCTGGTGACCCGATGAAAACAGGCGATGTTTTTAAAGCTTCTATTCCGCTGAAGTTCAAAACAGAGAAGTCGCGCGCAGCGGTTATTTCTAAAAATAAAGGGCGGTTTGTTTTAGCCCCGCCCTCCGAGTCAAAAACGACGAATCTCGTTCCAGCGGTGAATACAATTTCATCGCGGTCAGGCGCGATTGTGAATGCATTGGATATGCGGAAACATTTTGAAGGCGAATACCTCATTATTGATCAAGTAGCGATCCCTGTAAGCCCAGAAACATATCCTCAAAATGATCATCATTTTTTCTTTATGAGTTATGAATACAATGGTGAGAAGATTATGAAGAAATTGAACGGAGAGAATGGGAAATTGATCATTGATCGTGAAGAGTTATTTACCATCGATGGTACAAAGGTTGAGCCTTTCAATACGCAAATGAACTTGTATTATCGCGATGCAAAAGCAAAGGAGAATAATCAGGTCGCTACTTTTGAAGGTGTGTTTCCGAGCGAAGAATTATTGAAGAAAGAAGTGTCGGTTATTCTTGAAGAATATGAGGATTTTGAAGAAAATGAAAAGTTCAAACAGGTGAAGGGATATCTCACTGAATTTTATGGAAAACCATTTGATCCGAGTTTAAAAGATTGGTTGTCGGGAATGCACTACTAGATGTTAGCTCCAATAGCAATCTTTTTTCGATCCTCAGGAAATAAGCATATTTAATGATATTCAAATAAAAAATCCCCGGTTTTGAGTAATTCGGGAACAAGGGGATTGTTATCTTTGCGGCATGCAGGAAATGATTTTAATACTTGATTTTGGTTCGCAATACACCCAGCTGATTGCGCGTAGGGTTCGCGAACTCAACGTTTACAGTGAGATTCATCCTTGGGATAAGTGTCCGGAGATAACAGATAGTGTGAAGGGAATCATTCTTTCTGGAAGTCCTTTTTCAGTGCTCGATGAACAATCTCCTCGATTTGATCTCAACCTTATTCGTGGTAAGGCCCCGCTGCTCGGTATTTGTTTTGGAGCACAATATTTGGCTCACCTTAATGGTGGCGAGGTTGCTCAATCAAACACTCGTGAGTATGGTAGAGCACATTTGAGGAAATTTAACCCTGATCATCCTTTATTAAGGGGTGTTCAGCCAGATTCGCAGGTATGGATGTCCCACGGCGACAGTATTCAACAACTACCAGAACACTTTGTGAATATCGCGAGTACAGAAGATGTGGAGCATGTGGCCTACGAAATTAAAGGTGAATCAACTTACGGTATTCAATTTCATCCTGAAGTCTATCATACACTTGATGGACAGAAAATTATTGAGAATTTCGTGGTTGGATTATCTGGTTGCGCTCAGGATTGGACACCCGATGCCTTTGTTGAATCAACGGTGAAAGAATTGAAAGGTAAATTAGGAGATGACCACGTTATTTTAGGCCTCTCAGGTGGAGTAGATTCCTCAGTTGCTGCTGTCATACTTCATCAGGCCATTGGAGCGCGTTTGCATTGTATTTTTGTAAATAATGGTCTATTGCGGAAGAATGAGTTTAATGAAGTTCTGCATAGTTATAAAAATATGGGGTTAAATGTGAAGGGGGTGGATGCCTCAGGTCAATTTTATGAGGCCCTTCAAGGTGTGGAAGATCCTGAATTAAAACGTAAAGCCATCGGTAAGGTATTTATTGATGTTTTTGATGAAGAATCAAAAAAAGTAGAAGGTGCAAAATGGTTGGCTCAAGGAACAATTTATCCTGATGTCATTGAATCGGTGAGCGTATCAGGTGGGCCTTCACAAACCATTAAATCACATCATAACGTGGGAGGATTGCCAGATTACATGCAATTAAAGGTGGTGGAGCCTTTAAAGTTGTTGTTCAAGGATGAAGTTCGAAGAGTGGGGAGATCTATGGGGATAGATGCTACTATTTTGGGACGTCATCCCTTTCCTGGACCAGGGCTTGGAATTCGCATATTGGGAGAGGTGACCTCTGATAAAGTTAAAACACTTCAGGAAGTAGATGCTATTTTTATTCAAGAGTTAAAGAATGCTGGTTTATATGATGAAGTTTGGCAAGCTGGAGCAATTTTTTTACCTGTTAATGCTGTTGGAGTAATGGGCGATGAAAGGACCTATGAAAATGCAGTGGCACTTCGAGCTGTTACTTCAACTGATGGTATGACCGCTGATTGGTGCCATCTTCCTTACGAGGTGTTGGGTAAAATTTCGAATAAAATTATCAATCAGGTGCCGGGAATTAACCGGGTAACCTATGATATCAGTTCAAAACCACCAGCGACAATTGAATGGGAGTAGTTGGTGCAACATGCCTTTTTTGGAAGGATAATGGAATACATAAGAAGATGAGAATTATTATAACGTGCATTTTGATGTTTACTGCAATGCTTGCTTATGGACAAGAAGTTGGGGAGGAGGTCCGTGGAGAGCAGGTATTTAAGATTCACGTTGTAGAAAAAGGAAATACCCTTTATGGTTTACATCGTAAGTACAATACACCTATCGACGCCATCATTCAAGAAAATCCTGGTGCTGCTGAAGGTTTACAAATTGGTCAGCGCTTATACATTCCTGTCACACGACCAGAACCAGCTGGTGTCATCCATGAGGTAGGACCGAAAGAAACTCTTTTTGGTATTTCAAGAGCTTATGATTGTTCTGTTGATGATTTGATTGAAGCTAATCCAGGTGCAGACCAGGGACTGCAAATAGGGCAGAAGCTAGTAATTCCAACTCCCGAAAAAGAAAATGAGACGCGATCAAATAGCGTCGATAGGGACAGCACTCGAAAAGATACGAGTGGTGTGCGATATGAAGTAAATTTTTCTGATAGTATTGTCAATTATGAAGTTCAACGAGGAGAAACAC
>P_1C_Liq_1_UnCtyDRAFT_1000279_pt1 | contig 12057 bp, 7 predicted proteins | sample Pon1CUnioCityCA_2_FD_10230 | JGI IMG/M metagenome (IMG submission 10230) | reverse complement strand
CATCGATCTTTCTGCTGCTGCCAATCAACCCATGACGGACCCTTCTGGTCGCTTCACGCTGGTTTTTAATGGAGAAGTGTACAACTTTGAAGAAATAAAAGTAACCCTTGAAAAGGAAGGAATTGCATTTAAGACCTCATCAGATACAGAGGTCGTTCTACAAGCCTACATGCATTGGGGTGCTGAATGTGTTGATCAATTCAACGGTATGTTTGCCTTAGCGGTGTGGGACGAAACAGAAAAATCGCTCGTTTTATTTCGAGATCGCATGGGAATTAAACCGCTGTATTATTTCTGGGATGGAAAGACCTTTGCTTTTGCTTCAGAAATTAAAGGTTTAACAGCTTTCACGAATACCAAAGCATGGAANAGAGCTGCAATTGCACAATATTTCCAGCTCGGTTTTATTCCTACCCCAATGACTATTTACCACGATATCCATAAACTGGAACAGGGATCCTATATAATGCTCGATCCGAAGGGCTTAGCAAAAAAGAAATATTGGTGCCTTTCCGACCAAATCGAAAAAAATACAGTGTTGGATCGGGTTGGAGCCAAAAAGAAATTAAACAACCTCATCCAAACCAGTGTAGATTTGCGTCTAAAAAGTGATGTTCCCTATGGTGTTTTTCTCAGCGGTGGAATCGACTCTTCAACGGTAGCAGCTGTTGCACAGGATCGGGCAAAACAAAACATCAACACTTTCTCCATTGGATTTAAAGAGGCACAATACAACGAGAGCGAACATGCTCAGAAGGTCGCAAAGCATTTAAATACGAATCATCATGAATATACGGTATCGCAAAAAGATGCTCAAGATCTGATCACTAAGATCCCAGAATGGTATGACGAACCTTATGCCGATACCTCTGCGATTCCTACTTATCTCGTTTCAAAATTAGCAAAAGACAACGTCACGATGGTCTTAACAGGAGACGGTGGTGATGAGCAGTTTCTGGGATATGGACGGTATGCGTGGAAACAACGTTTACAAAACCCATTGGTGCAGTTCAGCCGATTTATGCTAAAAACAGGATTCAAAAAGATGCCCCCAGAAAGATGGGAACGTGCTGGGGAATATTTTAACTATGGTCTCCGTCATAATTTAAATCAACACGTTTTTTCAGTCGACCAATCATTTTACTCATCAAGGGAGTGCGATCACTATTTTCAATTCAGCCACCAAGAGTCACGGGATCGCCTCTCCTTCCAACGAAAGTTATCTGCTGCTGAACAACAAGCGTTTTACGATCTCAACTATTATCTCCCCGACGATCTTTTAACCAAAGTAGATCGCGTCACAATGCAAAACGGTATTGAAGCACGTGTGCCTTTGTTGGATCACAATATCGTGTCGTACACACTAAACCTGGATTCTTCACTAAAAGTGCAGGGCATGACGCAAAAGTGGTTATTGAAGCAGGTACTTTACGATTACGTTCCTAAGGAATATTTTGATCGTCCAAAATGGGGTTTTGGTATTCCATTGCAACAATGGCTATCGGATGACCTACGATTTTTACTAGAGGACTACGTCAATGCAAAGGTTTTAGCGCAGTATGATTTTTATAACGTAGAAGCAATTCTACAATTGAAAGAACGCTTTTTGAATGGTGAATCTCATCTGTTCAATAAATTGTGGTTGGTGGTCTGTTTTAATATGTGGGGCGAACAGTAGGGGGAAGAGAGAATTGAGCAAGAGGCGGGGAGTAGTGAGCATGCGGCAAGAGGAACGAGTGGTGAATAGTAATTAAAAAGCTCAGGATGAGGGCTGAGGTACGCGATGAGCTGCCCCTGCAGAACCTGTCGAGGTATGTCGAAATCTCGAAAGCCCATTCCCGACACTCGAATGAGTTGATATTTTTAACAGCGATCATCCCGATGCGCTTTACTTTTTAGTTTTCAACTATTGAAGCGTCAAGGTGAAAAAATATTCGCAATGAATCAACTTCGTAATTAACTATATTTTAGTACTTTCGGGATACAACTTTAGTTGAAGTCGGCATTTTTTAATGGCCCGCAACTGTTCAATATAATTGTGTACGTATGAGGTACTTTTTTTATTGCTTTTTTTTGATGCTATTTGTCTTCTACGGTATTTCGCAACCCGATATGCCTACGTCAAAAGCAGATTCTCTTTTGAGGGTTTGGAATAATGAAAAGTTACCTGACATCGCTCGTCTGAGAGCATTAGATCATTACGGTGGAGAAGGTTATTTTTATACTAAACCTGATTCTGCCTTCTATTGGGGCCAAATCATCTATAATTTTGCCAAAGAGAAAGGGGTTAAAGAATTTATGGCGCGAGGGCTAAATATTCAAGGCGCGAGCTCTTATATACAAGGAAATTATCAACTAGCGATCGAGTATTTATCGAAAAGTTTACAATTCTGGAAAGCAGTGAACAAGAAAAAAGGCACTGCCCATGCACTTAACAACCTAGGTGCAAGTTATAAACAACTTGGAAACTATCAAGAAGCTATTAAATACTATACAAAGAGTTTGAAAATTCGAGAGGAACTTGGTGATAAGCGGGTCATCGCCGCTTCTTTGAATAATATCGGCATCATTTATAAAGATCTTGGAGCGCATGAAAAAGCCCTCGAATACTTAAACAACGGTTTAGCTATCAGAGAATCATTAAACGACAAGAAAGGTATTGCATCGTCATTGAACAATATCGGAACCGTTTATGAAAAGCTATCGAAACATGATGAAGCGATGAAATTCTACTCAAAGAGTCTCGAAATTCGAAAGACAATTAACGATAACAGAGGGATTGCAGGGCTGCTCAACAATCTCGGGAATGTTTACATGAAACGCAATAAACTGAACAAAGCAATTGACTACTTCGATCAATCCTTAACGATACGTAAAAAAATGAATGATCAACGAGGCATAGCGGGTACACACAACAACTTAGGCGGCACCTATTTTAAGAAAGGGGATCTTAAAAAAGGGATATTATATTGTAAAAAATCACTTGAACTCGCTAAGAAAATAGGTTCTATCAAAATAGCCAGAGATGCCTCTAAAACGTTGTGGTCAGAATACAAAGAAATGGGTAGCTATGATGAGGCGCTCGAAATGTATGAATTGTACATCAACTATCGCGATAGCATTGAATCTGAAAAAAACCAAAAAGCAGTCATTCGTCAGGAGTACAAATACGAATACGAAAAACAAAAAGAAGCTGACTCGATCAAAGCAGCGGAAAAACGTAAAGTGAAACAAGCAAAAATTGATGCGCAGGTTGCAGAATTGGAACGCGAGCAAACCCAACGTTACGCCCTGTACTCCGGCATTGGTTTATTGCTGATTTTTGGTGGTTTTATATTCAATCGCTTCCGCAAAACACAACAACAAAAGCGCGTTATTGAAGAACAGAAGAAATCCGTTGATGAGCAAAAAGCGGTGGCTGAAAAGCAACGCGATTACGCGCAACAAGAACATCAAAAAGCCGAAGAACAACGCGAGCTGGTACAAGAAAAAAACACCGAGATCCTCGATTCCATCAACTACGCCAAACGCTTGCAAAATGCAATTCTACCCTCTTTAGCAGCAATCAAACAGCAATTCCATCAGTCGTTCGTCTTTTTTCAACCCAAAGACATCGTCAGTGGTGATTTTTACTGGATGGAAACCACCTCCACTCACACTTTTATTGCAGTTGCAGACTGTACGGGTCACGGTGTGCCGGGAGCGATGGTGAGTGTGGTTTGTGCCAATGCACTCAACAAGGCGGTCAATGAGATGGGCAAAACCGATCCAGCGGAGATTTTGAATGTCACCCGCGAATTGGTCATTGACACTTTTGCAAAAACAGACAGTCAGGTCAAGGACGGCATGGATATTTCGCTCCTTTCAGTCGCTCACAGTGGGAGAGCGGAGCGTGATAGCGACCCTCATTCTCACTCTGTTTCTCATTCTGTTTTGCAATGGGCGGGCGCCAACAATCCCCTTTGGATTATCAAAAATGAAAGTGATAAAGTGGAAGAGGTAAAAGCTGACAAGCAGCCCATTGGTAGTTACGAGGACCAGCAACCCTTTACATCCCATGAGGTACGACTCGATCATGGAGACACCGTTTACCTGTTCTCCGATGGTTTTGCCGATCAATTTGGTGGAGAAAAAGGTAAAAAGTTTAAATCCGGAAACTTTAAAAAACGCTTGCTTTCTATTCAAGATGAAAGTATGGAACAACAACAATTGCTTATTCAACAGTCATTTGAAGAATGGAAAGGAAGTTTGGAGCAGTTGGATGATTTGTGTGTGATGGGAATAAGGATCTAAGCTTGAAGACCTCTCAAAGAGCGAAGAAACATTTCAAAATCTGGAGTATTCGGTTCAATGCAAATAAATAAAGACTAAAAGAACGCTTTATGAATGGAGAGTCTAATTTGCTTTAATCTGTAGAATAAAGGCAGTGAATAAACTTTATATCCTCCATAAGTGAAAGTCTCATCTAAAAAATCTTAATCTATCACTATAAGGTTTAGTTAACGATAAAAAATTTGTATTTTTGTATCGTGCACGATATTAACGCAAACGACTTTTTAATGAAAAGCTATATTCAAACAACAACAATACAGAACATATTTCGTATACTGCTAGCATTATTTATGGTTTATGCTGGTGTTAGCCACCTTACATTTAACAGAGTTGACTTTCAAGCGCAAGTGCCGGATTGGGTACCCCTCAGCAAGGATCTTGTTGTAATCTTATCAGGAATAGTAGAGATGTTGCTCGGTTTAGGACTCGTATTTTGGAAAAATCAACGTGTTAATTTTGGCTGGGCTCTTGCTATCTTTTTCGTTCTGGTTTTCCCTGGTAATGTAGCACAGTATATGGATGGCAAAGATGCTTTTGGAGCTTTAGACTCAGACCGATCCCGTTTAATTCGCCTATTTTTTCAACCCGTGCTAATCCTTTGGGCATTGTGGTCCGCAGGATCATGGAAAGCATGGAAAACGCGTAATAATCAAAATTCTACAGCACATGAGTGATTCAAATTTAAAGTTGGAAAATCAGATCTGCTTTCCGGTTTATTCCGCCTCCCGATTAATTACCAAGGCGTACAAACCCTTTTTAGATGAAATGGGCTTAACCTACCCACAGTATCTTGTACTTATGGTATTGTGGGAGAACAACACATTATCGGTGAATAAAATTTCGGAGAAACTGATGCTCAAAACCAATACGCTTTCTCCGCTATTAAAACGAATGGAAAAAGTAGGACTTTTAAAACGTTCGCGATCCAAAGAAGATGAACGTATCGTAGTTGTTCAGCTTACAAAAAAGGGGCAGCAGCTGAAGAGTGAGGCAAAACCTATTCCCGAAAAACTACTTCATGAACTGCTCTCAGAGAATATCGAGTTGTCTGATGTCTTACAATTAAAAGAGATGCTTAATGAATGGATAAAAATCCTTTCAAGTAAGACACAGGGTATTAAGTGAATTCGACCTAATCAATTTACTACTAAAGAATAAGAGCAGTATGCGCTGAATGCATCTGCTGACAAACATTATTAATTAATAAAATTACGAAAGATTATGAAAGCATTACAGATTACAAAATATGGAGAGTTAAAAGACGCATTGTCTTTTAACGAAATTGAAAAACCAACAGTAAAGGGTAATAACATATTGGTCAAAACAGAAGCAGTAGGGCTAAACCCAATTGACTTTAAACTCGCGAATGGAGCATTGAAAGAGATGGTCCCATTGAATATGCCTTGTACAATTGCATTTGACGTGAGTGGAGAAATTGTTGAACTCGGTGAGGATGTTACTGGTCTTGAAAAAGGAGACAACATTTATGCAAGAGTTCCACATGAGCAAATGGGAACGGCAGCAGAATACGTAGCTGTTGATTCTACTATAGTTTCTAAAAAACCAGACAATATCTCTCACGAAGAAGCTGCAGGACTGCCTTTAATTGGTCTTACTTCAATTCAAGCGTTGGAACGCGTTGGTTTAAAAGAAGGTGATCAAGTTCTTATTCATGCTGGTTCTGGAGGCGTAGGAAGTTTCGCTATTCAATATGCAAAAGCGAAGGGAGCCTATGTTTACACAACCACAAGTACTAAAAATGTGGATTGGGTTAAAGACCTTGGTGCAGACCGAGTGATCGACTATAAAAAAGAAGATTATAAATCAGTTGTTTCAGATTTAGACATTGTGTTTGACACATTGGGAGAGGAATACACAACAGATGCCTTTAAAATGATTAAAGAAGGTGGCAAAGTCACAACAATTGTTGGCGCTCCAGATGAAGAAACAGCAGCCGTGATGGGTATGGAAGAGTACCAACTCCCTGAAGACCTGGCAAAACTGATCGATGATAAATCAGCAGATTACAAGTTTACTTGGATGCAACCAAATGGAGATCAACTTGACTCTATCTCCTCAATGGTTAAAGATTCAAAAATAAAACCAGTCGTTGATAAGACTTTTTCTTTTGAAGATGGTATCGACGCATACGAGCATTTAGCAACTGGAAGAGCCAAAGGTAAGGTGATTATCAAAATGGCATAACAGCAATATAATAGATATTGATAATAAAACGGCTTGGAATTTTCTAAGCCGTTTTTTTACCTGCTATGTAACATATATGAAAGTGGATTGTAAAACAAAAAAGCTCCGCCCTCAGGCAGTGCTTTCATTATTTAAATACGCTATTAAACTAGAGTTTAATAATACGTTTTTGAGCTGTAAACTCATTTGATTGAATCGAAACAATATAGATTCCTTTCACCAATGCAGATAGATCTAGTTTCGTGTCTTTTTGATCAGAAGATACTTTCGAAACGACAGCTCCATTTAGGTCTGTGATCACAAACTCTACAGCAGAATCCAGCTCATCTTCAAAAGAAATCATAAGCTCTCCATTTGTTGGGTTCGGATAAGCATTAATTTTCCCATTTGATAAATCATTATACTCCAATCCTACTGATGACGAAGTAACAATCATTGTCATTTCATCAGTACCACAAGAATTAGTAACCGTCAATGTTACAGTATAGGTATCTTCCGATGTATAAACATGAACTGGGTTTTCATCAGTACTTGTTGATCCATCACCAAAATCCCATAAATAGCTTGTTCCATTTTGAGAGTTGTTCGTGAATTGAAATGTAAAAAATGATTGTATAGAAGAGAAGTCAGCAACAGGAGTGATATCGTTGATCACTACCGTATCTGCATACGATCCACATGAGTTCGTCCACTCAACACTATATTCACCGAAATTGCTTGCGCTGATTGTTTGTGTCGTTTCTCCTGTCGACCATAAATGACTATCGGCCTCCCCTGCATCAAGTGTTAAAGGCACACCATCACAAGTTTCAAGGTCAAAGCCATTGAAAACAGAACCATCAATATTGAAATAGTCTGCACCAATTGAACCAACAGAATCCGGTCGATTTTCGCCATCTATATCTATCATAACAGAAGGAAGGTACATCCCTGTTCCAATCAGTGAATCACTACAAGCGTGCAGATCTGATGGAGCTTGCGCTAATAATGGATCAGTGATATAAAATGAGTTTTCACCTTGCCCTAACTGATCTTGCCATTCTACTAGCGTGTAATAGCTATCATAAGGCCAGTAAAGGTATGCGAAATCACCAGTAGTAAAAACAGCGTTATTATTTGTTTCAGGAGCCACTGTCACATTATTATAGTCGATTGAATAAATATCTCCACCGTTAGTACTGATGAGAATGTTATTATATATTTTGAACTCAACATCATAATAACCATCGAAAACATCCCCTCCTACACGAAACGTGTTGTTATAAAAAGAAACATCCGCAGCCATATAATCTACATACACTGCATCACAAGATGATCCAGGCATTGAAACAATGTTGTTTGTAAACATTGCTGATCCAGATAAGTAATCCAGGTCAAAACCAGCACCACCACTCTGATTCAGTTTTACAATCTCGTTTCTTTCTACAATTGAATTGACCATACCTGTATAGAGCACTATCGCATCTCCATATGACACACTACCGTCACTGTGGATCTTATTGTCCTTAACAATAGCGGTACCGTAGTACCTTAGTTCCATTCCATTCCTGTAATTCTCATTGAGTTGATTGTTAGTGATCGTTATAGTACTGGTTAAATCATCTCCATAATAGTAAATTCCGTTAGATCCATTATTTATCGTGTTATTGGTTATCAATATATTATCGTTCATTAAAGAATTTGAATATTCTATATGAATTGTCGATAAACTAGACGTCGTCGAAGTCGTTACTAGACCATTAATGACACAATTTGAAATGGTAACATCATTCACTCCCCCATCAATTTCAATAGCCGGAGAAGAAGCAGTAGTTGTTAGTGTAAGGTTGTCAATAAAGATGTAATCAACAAACTCACCATCCAAATATGCAGCTTGATAATTTGCATTCGTTATTTCAACAGCAGAAGCATCCATGCTTTCCGACTGAAAAGTAACCGTATTTACGTCCGAAACGCCGACGATCTCATTGACAAGTTTGATTGAGTCCGTATAAACTCCATCTCGAATATTGATTGTAACTGGTCCTGTTACTCCTTGAGACATAATCGTATCACACGCTTCGCCTACTGTGACGAAGTCTGGACTTGTTCCTCCAACCGTGTAGGAACCATTCATTTGAGCATTTACTCCAATCGATAGTAGTAAGCTACTCAGAGCTAGTAGTGTTTTTTTCATTAGAAATGATTTTAAAATTATTATTGAAGCAAATGTAGGTCTTAAAGTGACCACTTTTAAAAATGATTTTCAATACATGATAAAGATCATATATTAAGTCTATAAACTTAAATTGATGATCACCTCACGTACAACCTTGCCACGCGTTTATTGATACTTGTCATCACTTCGTAAGAAATAGTGTCCATTTTTTCAGAAAACTCTTGCATGGTTATGTTTTCACCGATGATCTCAACTTCATCTTCAGGCTCGCAATCAACATTCGATATGTCTACCATAGTCATGTCCATACAAACATTTCCAACTACCGGGCAACGTTGACCATTAATGAATACTTCCCCTACTCCATTACTGAGTGATCTTCTAAAGCCATCAGCATAGCCAATTCGTAACGTTGCAATTTGAATCTTTTCTTCAGCTTTAAAAGTTCTTCCGTAGCCGACTGTTTCTCCTGGCTCAATCGTCTTAATCTGAGAGATGGTTGTTTTCCACTTTAAACAAGGACGCAACTCATCTTTCTCAGCACGAGAAGTATATCCAAAAACTCCTATACCCAAACGTACCATGTCGAAACCTGCCTCTTGACCAAAAATGCTTGCCCCTTCACTGTTTAAGATATGGAAGGTAATCGGTTGGTCAAATGCTGCTTTAAATGCAGTGCGGATTACTCCAAATTTGTCTATTTGTGAGCGCGTATATTCAGTATCTACATTGTCTGCATCCGCAAGGTGAGAATACACACTTTTCACGCGGACCGTCTTCGTATTCTTTATAGTATCAATGATACCTTCAACATCTTCAGGGTAGAAACCTAAGCGATTCATCCCAGTTTCAAACGTCAAATGGATCGGGTAATCATCCAGTCCTTTCGAGTCAAGGTAACTAATGAAAGCATTTAATTGATCCAATGAGAAAATTGAAGGTTCTAAGCAGAAGTTAACGATATCGTCGAACGCATTCATTTCTGTATTCATAATGAGAATAGGTAAAGAAACACCTCGTTCTCTCAATGTAGTTCCTTCATCCGTATAAGCCACTCCAAGATAATCTACACCGATCTGTTGTAAAAAATGCGGGATATTGGCATCTCCAGTTCCATACGATGAAGCTTTGACCATCACCAACAACTTTGTCGTTTGTGGCAATTTAGATCTGTATACATCGATGTTATGCTGGATCGCTTTCAAGTTGAATTCTACCCATGTTTCGTGTTTTCTGTTCTTAAAGCGTTGAACTAGTTTGGAAAGATTGGAACGAAATGAACCCTTAAATAAAATACTTGCGTTTTTCAACTTATAAACTTCTTCAGGAAGAACATTATCCTCATCCAAAACAAACAATTGTGATGGATCAAAGCTTTTAACGATTTCAGTGATACTGTCTCGACGATCTTCATCCACATAAGAAACATCGATCACAACTACTTTTTCTTGACGTTCATTCGAAAAAAACTGATAATTGAGTGCTTGCTCCAGGGCATCAATATCAATATTGTAGGTGTCGTTAATGATCAAGTTTCCGTTCTGTCCTTCAAACACTTCCATGCGATTAGCCAGAACTGGTAGTTCAAGTATTTTTTCCTTCAACTCTTTATTATGAACCCCAAGAAAATCAGCAACGTGAAGAACAAGGGCTGCATTTTTAGGGAACGTAAAATCGTAAATATTAAAATCTTTCCATTGGTCNATCGTAGTNAGATCAGCATTTATCTTNCTTCTTCTCAATGGACTGGCATACTCCTCTAATGCAAAGCAAATATTNGCATGCTTGAANAGNTTCAGNTGTTCTGCGTGATGTTCTTTTACTCCATTAAAATTTTCTGCATAGAACTTGCCTACTCCTGTATAAATCCCTAATGTCGGTGCGATCATATCCTCCAATAATTCCATTTCTCCAGGCTTTGAGATATCAGCCTCTATAATGGCAAAATTGGATTCGTCATTCAATTCGAGTAAAGACAGCGCTGCTCCGAGCTGAGAGTTGTAGCTTTTTGGGCTTCTAACCACCGTAAAGTGATCATTGATCAAGTAGTACAACCACTCTTTGATCGTTGTTTTTCCCACGCTTCCAGTAATGGCTAGTACAGGGTACGAAAATCGTGTTCTATGATGTTTAGCAAGTGTCTGAAGCGCACTTAATGTGTTTTCTACTGTTATAATTGAAGCGTCATCAGGAAGATCAACGGTCTTAGAAACCACGAATAATCGTATTCCTTTTTCATAAGCCTCTTTGACATAGTCATGTCCATTTTTGTGACCTTGAAGTGCAAAAAACACTCCTTTTTGACCCTGTGAGATCAGTCGTGTATCATAATACACCACATCGATCGTTGCATCTTTCGTTTCAAGATGAGCTTCTCCATCTAAGATCTCAGCAAGCAATTGATATGTAAGGTTTAATTTCAATGTTCTATTTTGTTATAACACGATCGACATAACGGTTCGTATTCTTCAACAGCGCCTACAAGGACCTGTTCTGTCTCTTTCGTTTTCCGATGAGAGAATTGGGCCAAGTTTCCACAAGACATACAGATCGCATGTACTTTAGTTACATATTCTGCTGCGGCCATCAAGTGAGGGATAGGACCGAACGGATTTCCTTTAAAGTCCATATCGAGACCTGCGCAGATCACACGCACACCTTTTGCCGCCAATTTGTTTGCTGTATCAACCACACCCATGTCGAAGAACTGTGCTTCATCGATTGCAACGATTCGTTCCTTTTTCCACTGGTCCAGGATATCAGCTGAAGATTCGACTTGAATTGCTTCAAAGCTAATCCCATTGTGACTTACGACGTTTTCCTCACTATAGCGTTTATCAATATGAGGTTTGAATAATAGTAGGTCTTGATTCGCAAACTCTGCTCGTTTTAATCTGCGGATCAACTCTTCGGTCTTACCTGAAAACATGGATCCACAGATCACCTCGATCCAACCGTGTCGTTTGCCATCTTCTGGAAATTGCTCTAAAAACATGCGTGCGTAATTGGTTTCCTTCAAATGTAATTCAAAGGAAATTTTACACGTAGGAATTATCCGAGAAGAAATAAAAAGTTATTCACGGGATGCCCCCAAATGTTAAGAAGAACTTAAGCCTCTTCTATCGTCAACGATCCATCTTCCAGCTTCTCAACTTTGATCAGGTGATGCTTGCGCAATCCTTTGAGTCCTTTATCCCATTTCTTGTTACTCAAACCCACTTTCTCTTTTAGTCTGGGAAGATCTGTTTTTCCTTCCTTTTGTAAGGCGTCGAAGATTGTTTGTTCATTCTCGTTGAGTTCAGGACCAGCATCCTCAAACTTTTCAGGTTTCATTTGCGGGAATAACAGCACCTCTTGAATAG
>P_1C_Liq_1_UnCtyDRAFT_1000278_pt1 | contig 12064 bp, 8 predicted proteins | sample Pon1CUnioCityCA_2_FD_10230 | JGI IMG/M metagenome (IMG submission 10230) | reverse complement strand
TATAAACAGTAGACCGAGAAAAAAACTAGGGTATAATTGCCCCAAAAATTTATTTTATAATTTAGTAAACGGTAATGTCGCATTTGCTAGTTGAATCTTCAAGTTAAGTGTACATATGTTAAAGTTTTGTTTTATTCAAGGTTATGAATATATTTGAATAAAATAACACACTATGACTCATAAGCTATTCCAATTCTTATCCCTATTTATTTCATTATTTGTAGCTGTTCAATCTTACGCTCAGTGTGATGAGACAGACGAAAATCGCGTAATGCTAGTAGGAGACAGCTGGGCATTCTTTATGGGAGTGGACCAAACAATTAATGATGTTTTTGAGCGATGGGGGCATTCGAATAAAACATTTTATACGAATACTACGCTTGCTGAGAATGGAGCTGAGACAGTTGATTTTTTACAGGCTAATAAGCAAACTGAAATAGAGGATCAATTAAATAATCGTCCTTCTATTGATATTGTTCATTTGAGTATTGGAGGAAATGATGTACTCGGGAGTTGGAAAACTTCAATGACGGCAGCTCAAACAGATTCTATTCAGACACAAGTGCGTGACAGTATTGATGCAGTAATTAATTTTATCAAATCAGTTCGACCTAACATTGATGTTGTTTGGAGTGGATACTGTTACTCCAATTTCCAGGAAGTTATTGAAGGACAGCTTATACCCTCTGCTCATCCATTTTATGGAACCTGGGAGGATATGGAGTTTCCAGATAATGAGACAATTAATCAGGTGCTTAATGGTTTTACGGATATGATGGAGTCCTATTATGCTAACGATCCACAAGTTCATGTGACTAAAGCTACAGGTATGATGCAACATACTTACGGGCAAATTGATCCCCTTGAAGTCAGCCCTTTTGGGACTTATCCTGCTTTTACTGCTCCATTGAGTGAAGGCTATGTGGATTATCCATCACCCAAACCATCCATGAGAAATTATGGCATAACAAAAGATTGCTTTCATTTGTCCATTCAGGGGTACGAAGATTTCATTAGTTATCAAACACAGAAATACTATCACAAAGCGTTGATGTCAGACGCGTATTTCATCGCTGCCGAAGATTCGAGCACAGGTACAGTAGGTTCAGATGAAGTAGTAACTTCAGATATTATGGTAGGGGAGCAAAATGGAATAACTTATAAATCGATATTGAATTTTGAAACAAAAGACAAGCTGGATTCAATCGTAGAAGCGGCAAGCATTTATCTTCATCGCGACAATGTTGTCGGTGTAAATCCAATCAGCGACAGTATGGTGATTGAAATCGTCAGCGGAAGTTTTGGTGTTTCTACAACACTGGATCCTGAGGATTTTAGTGTTAACGGAAGTTATCAGGGTTCACCTTGTATATTTGGAGATAACTCTGATGGCAATTGGGTGCGGCTCGATTTACCTGGACAATTGCTTCCATTTATTCATCCTGGATTTAATACACAGATTAAAATTTCTGCACCGTTGATAACAGGTGGAGTGGTGACATTTTCAGATGCTTCTGATCCTGAATTCGCTCCAGTATTAGATGTAACGTATGGCAATCAGTCTTATCTTGGTGTTGATGAAATAACTGCCGAAAATAGTTTTTCGCTTTACCCCAATCCAACGAGTGGAATGATCCATATCGAAAGTGATTCACCTGTTCAACGTGTAATTGTATTAAACCTTATGGGACAGGAAGTGCTTCGTTCAGATTCTAATCACCTTTCTTTAAGTGGTCANTCAACGCGGTACATATTTCGTAAAAATCCAAACGAAAAATGGTGTGATGACGAAAAAAGTCATCAAAAAGTAGTTTTGTTGAATCAATATCCATGCTTCTAGGATAGCTTCGTCGAAAATATGCGCTATCTTTGTAGGATATGAAGTGGATTGGAGAACGCGTTAGCTTTAAAGACCATAAAGACAGTGTTACTTTTGTTATTTATCCGCCACAAATAGGATATAAAAAGAATATCGTACTGGCATGGTTTATACTTTGGATCTTAATTGGAGTGACTGTGACGGCGCAGTTTTTTTATGACTATTCAGATCAAGAAAAAATTGCCCTTTTTATTTTTATGTCATTTTGGACCTATTTTGCTGTACGGGTGCTTCGGACCTTGCTCTATTTATTTAGAGGAAGAGAATTTATTAAACTCGATCAAACAGCCTTGCGGATCAAATCTGCTACAGGTCAATATGGGAAATCCCGTCAGTATTTGATTGAAAACATCACGAAATTTACTGTTGTCGAAATGAAAGACACTTCTGTTCAGAAAGTTTTTGAAGATTCTGCGTGGGTGAGGGGAACACCGCGGTTACGCTTCGAATATATGGGTAAAAGTATAGGTTTTGGACGTAAATTGGAGGAAAAAGACGCCAAACTTATGTTTCAAATTTTAACGAAACGCATCACGAAATATATTCGGCAAAAGGAAAAAGCAAATGCGGAATAAGTCGTTTTAAGCTGTAAACTCTAAGGAACGACTGGTTATAATCAAATTTACTGTTGATTTCCATTGGATTGTTGGTCACAAAAATTTAATCTAATGGTGAGGGTTGGAGGTGTCCTTCAGCGTTGTTATCTTTGGATCAAATATTCAGAATGAAATCGTCTACACTACTTGTAATGCTTTTGACAACGTTCTCTTTGATGGCTCAATTACCTGATCATTCTATCCATCAGGAGCAGCAGGAATTCTACAACGCTAAAGGGCACAGCTCTAATTATTACGAGGAACATAATGAACCTTCAGTTAACGTTCAGCACGAAAAAAGTAATTGCAACCTGGAAAAAATTGTTTTTGGCTGGCATCCTTTCTGGAGCAATGGCTTACAAGTCAACTACGACTGGGATTTATTGTCGGACCTTTCTTATTTCTCTTACGAGGTGGACCCGAATACAGGGAATGCCTTATCAACACACGCTTTTTCAACAGCTCAGTCGGTCACGGATGCATTGAACAATGGTGTGCGCGTAAATTTATGTGTTACCTTGTTCACGGATCATGCCACTTTTCTAACTAGTAATTCCTCCAGACAGACGCTCATTAACAATTTGATTAATCTGGTACAGAGCAGAGGAGCACATGGAGTGAATATTGATTTTGAAAGCATGCCCTCTAGTGTTTCAGCCGATTATACATCTTTTATGATTGATCTTTGCACACAAATGCACAATCAGATACCTGGTTCTCAAGTATCAATCGCTATGCATGCTGTAGATTGGAGTGGGTTTTATGATATAGCTGCCTTAGAACCGCATGTTGACTTGTTCTGTATTATGGGATATGATTATTATTGGTCAGGAAGCTCCAATGCCGGTCCAAATGATCCCCTTTTTCATTTTCAAAATTCCTATAATTATACCTTATCCAAATCGACAACTTATTATCGCAATGAGGGTGTGCCGGCGTCGAAATTAATTTTGGGATTGCCTTATTACGGAAGGGAGTGGAATGTTTCTTCACACAACTTACCAGCTACAACAACGAGCAGTGGATCGCCAGTTTTTTATAACGATGCGAAAGATAATTTGAGTGGAAATTATAGCTCAGCAAATCGAAACTATGACCCTGAAAGTCGATCGGTTTACTACAATTATTACGACGGAGGAACTCCCGTTCAGAGTTTTATTTCTGAGGAAGACGAACTCGGAGAACGTATGGACTTTATCAATCAGCGTGGATTAGCTGGTATGGGAATATGGGCTCTAGGGTACGACGACGGATATACTGAACTTTGGAATGAAATTGAGAATCACTTCACTGATTGTGCCGTTCAACCTTGCTCAGGAACTTTTTATGATGCGGGTGGGGGACCATTAAAAAACTATTATAATAATGAAAATTATACTTTTACCATTGCGCCTGAAAATGCTGTAAGTTTATCTGTTTCCTTTTCCTCTTTTGATGTGGAGCAGGGATTTGATTATCTTTATATTTATGACGGAGGTGATGTTAATGCACCGCAAATTGCTGGGAGTCCATTCTCGGGAACAACTGTTCCGCCCAGTTTTAATACGAGTTCCGGAGAGGTGACTTTTAAATTCACTTCGGACGGTAGCACCGTTTCAAGTGGCTTTGAAGGGACTTATTCATGTACCATTGACGATACAGAACCGATCACTACAGTAGATCCAACGCCTTCAAGTAGTTGGCAAACTTCAGATTTTAATCAGGATTTTAACGATACGGATGACGCCAATGGGACGGGTATACATAAATCATATTATCATGTTGGACATCGCATTAATGGTTCCTGGAAAGCTAATGAAAAACGTGGGTTTTTCAATGATCATTTTGAGGATGCATCGCTTTTACCAGAATGGCAATCAGTGGCAGGGAATTGGGCGGAAACGGCCAATAATACGTTAGCTCAAACGAATGAAACACTCAGTAATACAAATATATGGGCACCATTAAACCAAAGTCTCTCAAATCATCATATTTATCACTGGAAAGGTAAATTAAGTGGAAGTGGAACAAATCGTAGAGCAGGACTCCATATATTTTGTAATGATTCAGTCGCCACCAATAGAGGAGATTCTTATTTCGTCTGGTTTCGTTTGGACGATGATCAGGTACAATTCTACAAGGTTGAGAATGATGTTTTTGGAGCTCCTGTCGTGAACAAAGCGTTTAATTTTCAAGAAAATACGTGGTATGATTTTAAATTAATCTATGATCGCATTGGTGGCGGTGTTTGGATTTATGTAGATGATGAACTCGTTGGTCAGTGGACAGATGGTAGCCCCATTTTGACTGGTGACTATATTTCCTTTCGTTCTGGAAATGCACAATATGAAATCGATTCGATGACTGTTTATCGATCCCGTTATCCATCCGTTATAATTGAGGTGGGTAATAGCCCTATGGATGATATTCAAGTTCAAAATGCAAGTCCCTCTAAACCAGCGGGTAGAATACTATCAATCGTGAAGGATAATGCGGATAATTTGTCAACAGTGGATGAATCATTAATTGACGTGGACTGGACGCCACCCCATCTATTTTATTTAAATGATGGGGATGTAGCGGGAATGGATCAGGATACGATTTATAATAATCAAGTATTGCGAGCACATGCTAACTGGTCAGCAGTAGATACGCATTCCTTAGTTAATACATATGAGTTTGCCATTGGTACGCAACCTTATATTGATGATATCGTAGCGTGGACTCTCAATGCTCAGGATACCGCGATTTTAAATGTATCCTCGTCTAATTTTGTTGCGGGCGATTGGTACTATTTTTCCGTCCGCTCTGAAAATAATGCTGGTTTAATCGATTCTATCGCTTCTGACGGCTTTCGGCTCGTGCCGGGAGCTAGTTTGAACGAAGAAGCGTTGTCAATTCCCAACGTTTACCCAAATCCCGCAACAGACCTAACAACAGTTTCAGCTGCGAAGCCGATTGAACGAGTCTGTATTTACGATATGAACGGTAAGCGTTTACTTGCTCAGGCCGTAAATGCAAAAAGTGCTGTGATAGATGTGAGCACTTTGTCTGAAGGTCTTTATATTCTGCGCGTAAGGGAAGGGGGGCAACAAATTGACTTGAAATTGATCGTGGAATAAACGCTTTTTATAAGGGCCATTACTTTCTTTCGATAATTGGGAAATCATTGCCGAAACTGTAGCCCGTTGGATATTGACTAGCCCCTTTGTATAGCTTAGAGAGTTCGGGTACTCTAGTTTCGACGTAGGATTTTAACTCGCTTACACTGATAATGGCGTCCGTACTAAAAGCCGGAGAAATCGTATTCTCACGATTCATCATTTCGAGGAGAGCATAAGTGAATATTCCGTGTTCCAAATCGCTAGATTCGTTAGCATATTCCATCTCCTGAGAGGCGGTGATGAAAAATGTACCGCTACTTCGTGCCAGTTTAGCAATAGCTTTCTCGCGTTCAACACCTCTGAAATTTCCGGCTTGTAGAGCACCACCAGATTGACAAGCATCAATGATGAACAATTGTTTTTGTGCGGGAATATTTTTGGCCAGTTGAAACAATTCATCTCCTGAAAAGCCCTTCTGGGACATCTTCGAAAAATCACCGTACATATTGGTGATATCACTCATGACCAGAAAAAAGGTGGAAACATCTTTTTGTGGAGCAGGGATCATAACGCCGTGTCCGGCATAATAAAATACGAATACATCTTCGGGACCGATTTCGGACTTCAAATTGCGAATGGTCTGGTGTAAGTCAACTTTGTTTGCACTTTTGTTATAGAGGGAATAGGTGTGAACAGCTTCAAACAGCATATTCGCGTTACTACTGAGCTCTTTAATAAAGCTTTTTGCGTCATTTTTGGCATAATTCAGGTCGTAATTTGAATTTTCGTATTTGTCGATGCCCAGTGCAACGATAAAAAGTTCCCGCTTTCCCATTAAAGTGTCATAATGCACGCGCAGCGTCCTGGAGGCTGAACGGAGGTTGCGCTTTGTGATCAATTCTAACCGCAAATCATTGTGTCCAGGAGCGAGATTCACACTGAAAGTTTTTTCCTTGTTGGCGCTGCGAAATACTGGAACACCCTCAAATTCGATAGTCGCTGATCGCTTGTTATTATTAAAAACAGCGATGGATTGAAGATCGGATTTGGATCCAGTATAATCGACACTCAATGTTAATTCTCCTCTGCTGTGTTGATACGTAGAATCGGGGTTTACGGTAATTTTGTCTCCCTGAAAGTTTTCCATTTTCAATTCAAATGTGGGTATTTCTTCCATCATTTCATTTAGTCCGCGATCTCTCATGGGCTGGGATGCAGCCAACTGCTCAAAGAGCTTTGGGGTATAGTATTTGTCGAAAAACAAGTCTATTTCCAGCGAATTCCAGCCTTTGACATAATTGATATACTGCATCGATTTTTGAGTGCCGTCAAATAGACCGTTCGGTGCCATCAGAAGCCATTCATTGCGGTCGATGACATGAAGCGTATAGTTGAGGTGGACAGCATTTGAGTCGATCATCCAATGTTTGATTTCGCCCGTTACACCTCTGCTCAAGAGTTCATTCGCCGGTGCATTCCATTTTACCCAATTGACGCCTGAAGGATGAGCATCAAAATTGAATTCAAGTTGGCGCGAAATGTAGTTGTAGCCATAGATATGCCGATTAGTATTTCCCGCGATTAAAAGGTTAAGGTCTGGATGATGGCTGATACTTAGCATTGCACGGTTGTTTTTAGTAGCGAACTTATCTAATAGGGTGCCCGTGTTGAAATCCCATATTTTGAGCCATCCGTCTCTAGAAACTGTAGCCAGTCGTTGTTGGTTATTTACTTTGAAAAAACAAAAGTCAGATATGGTACGCGAATGCCCTTTAAATTTATCGATGTTTGTTTTAGTATCCGCTTCATATAAAAGCATATTTTTTTGAACGTCACCAACGGCTAAATAAAGATCGCGGGGCGAAAAGCCAACGCTGAATCCCGAGTTGTTTTTGAGGTCAATACGATCGATGAGCTTGGTTTTCTGTGTTTTGGAAATGTCAAATTTCCAGTGATTTACAAAGCCATCCCAGCTCGACGTTATGAGTTCGTCACCACTGGCATTAAATGCTAAATCCAGGATATAACGAACGTGTGGTTTGAATTGAAAAAAAAGGCGATGTGTTTTATAATTCCAAATTTTTACGATTCCCTCAGCATCGCCGGTAAGTAATAGCGGCTTAGAAGGATGAAAAACAACGGAAAAAATAGGTGTAGCATGATGGATGAAGCGTGGCAGAAATGTGCCGTTGTTAAGGTTTTGAATAACTACTGATGTATCCGCTTTTCCTATCGCGAGGTACTGACCGCTTCCGTCGAGTGCTACTGCTGGTTTAAATTTTAAATGATTGATGATGTTTTTGTTGTACCATGACACGTAATCTAGTGATTTGACATGTTGTTTTTTATCATTTAATAAACCTCCAAAATTTCTGATGACTTTATTTGAAGTAATATTTTTTGCCGTGATACCAAACACGTCATTTGCGACGAGTTGAACGGGAAGATCAGGGTGTATAGGACTTTTTATGTATTTTTGATCTTTAGCCGAAGTAGAGAAGTGCTCGTTCGTAGCTAAATTCACATGGGTGAAGCCTTGATCGTTCTTAATGGATAGCCATCTTCCATTACGGGAAAACTGAATCTTATCAGCCTCTGAAATACCAGTGAAGTCGAATACTTTCTTCCAGTTTGTTGTTTTGTAGACGGATAGACCTTTATCGCGAGCAAAAGTAGCAAAGCGATCTCCAGCTTTACTGAAAGCGATTTTCATTTTGCATCCATCACATTGTTGTTCAGCTTCGAAATGGTGAATTAGCGCTCCACTTTCTGTGTCAAAAATGCTCGCTTTCAGTTTGTTTGAACCCACAGCTACGTAATTTTTTGAAGAATTGAAAGCGTAGTCGTAAGGCCTGTCGAATGCCATAAAAAGTGTATCGCTCTTTTTGCGATCGACGAGATGAACGCCTTCATAACTATCAATAACGAGTGATTTTATTTGATTTTTTGACCAGCTCCACGTGCTAACTGGAGCCGAAAAACCTTTTCGCTGTGCATTTTTCTGCTGATCACTGACCCTGATCTGACTGAATTGATCCCTGTTATCACCTATAAAAACATAATCTTCTTCCGGTGAAAAAGCAACGGACATCGGGTAGGCGTGAAGTTCATTGTAGTAATACGTAAATACTTCATCTCCACTTTGACAATCCATTATAGCGACGAGATTATCGGCTCCCGCAGATAAAAGCCATTCGCCGTTTTTCGAAAATTTGAGATCATTAATCTTTCCGGTATGTTGATTAAACGTACGTATTTGTTTTCCAGAATGATAATCCCACAGTATAATGGAGTGATCTGTGCTTCCTGATGCAAAATAGTTACCACTTGGATGCCAGGCAATAACCGAAATAGGTTGAATATGTCCTTTTTGTACGACGGTTGTTACTTCTCGGGGCTGAGCCACGACCACGGTATGAAAAAATAGAAATGATAAAAGCCACAAGCGCATAGTTATCAGTTTTTTATAGCAAAATCTAAAATAAGCATTTCGTGGCTGTAAAATAAAAAAGGGTGAAATTAATTCCACCCTTCAAAGTTGTTTAAAAGAACACCTGTGACTTAAATATTCCCTAGCATTGCCTTTTTTAAGCCTTTATCAGCAGGCTCTTTGCCAAACCATATACCCCATAGAGCTTTTTTAAACTCAAGCCCTTTTGTTCCTCCAAGGTTTTTACCATTCATATAGATCTGAACACCTTCTTTTGGTTTGTAAATCAAAATAATATCATCACCAGATTTAAACTCAGTGTTAAAGTAGTCCATAAATTCTTTGATCTGCGCATCTGTAGCTTTTCCTTCTGTAGAAGTACCAAAACCATCTTTTACAGTTTCAACAAATTTATCGCGAGTTACCTTATCCGATACAAGTTTGATACGGATACAAGATTCTTTGTCCATGTCCACAATCTTCTGTGCATCGTCTGATTTCTCAGGTAAATAGAGTGCTGAAACATAGAGATCGAAGAAGTATTTTTCGCGCAGGCCCGCTCCGTTATATTTGACGACTTGATTGTTAATTTTCATTTTCGCTGGGAATTCGACTCCGTGAGCTTTGATTTCCTGAGCATTTGTTGTCCATACCATACCAACTAAAAATGCCATGGATAGTATTAATTTGATTTTCATAATTTTGAATTTACTGATTATTGATTACTTTTAAACAAATCTTATTCCAAATTTACAAATAATATCATTATGAAAAGATTAGTTAGCTTGTTTACTATTGGAACAGTTCTGTTGATGTCTTCATGTGGCGGTGGCTGGACTGATGAAAAGAAACAAAAAGTTAAGAATGATTGCATTACAGCAGGTAGTTACGACTGCGATTGTTATGTGAAAACCACTGTGGAGAATTTTAAGACACCGGCAGATTATAATCAGCGATCTGACGAGTCGGATAAAAAGTATCAAGAGGCATTAAAATCTTGTGAAAAAGAAGTCGAAGATACCGAGGAAGAAATAGAATCGTTTTAATCGGGTTGTTCTTTCCATTGAATTGTGCCTCCTGGAGTTTGAAAAAGTATGTAATTCCAGGAGGTGTTTTTTTTATTGTGCTCAATAAATTGAAGCCATTGGTGCTCATTGATCATCCCTGGACTCTGAATAAAATAGATATGTTGGTTATCTTGTAGTAGAAGAAAACTCTTGGGGGAAACATTGATATCATCTCCTATTGAAACACTACTGCAATTAGCACCAAAGCAATCCAGCCAGTTATAAAGCGCATTGATTGTTCGGAGACTATCCTCAAATTGCCACATTTTAAATTGTATTATAGCACTATCCAACGTAAATGTTCTAGAAAAGCTAGAATCTGTTTGGAGTCGATCAGGTATATATTTCCAAGCATCCTTCATAACAGATTTATTTTTACTTAGCCCCCCTACTTCTCGTTGCATCATGACACGAAGATTTTTCAAAAAAAGGTCTTCTTCTGTTTTTTCGTTGGTTGTCGTATCGTTGTAATTATAATCTCGTGATGCTTCTGGAATCACATCATCCATTTTAATCACTTCAGTTGTTTCATCACCACTATTGCACCCTACTGCACTTAGCGCAGTCAGAGCGACTATGAGGACCCGAATACTGTTATTATACTTTCTCAATGACTTCCTGTGCATAATTGATTTGGGCTGGGGTATTATCGAGGTGCGTTACCATTCGGATAGTATCGGCTCCAAAAGGCATAGCATAAACATCTTCACGAGCCAAACTATCAACGATTTGTTCTACGCTTTTTTCGCTGCTCACTTGTGCAACGACAATATTTGTGTGCACATCCATTACATGCTCAATCCAAGACTGCTCATCAAGGGTTTTGGCAAGCATTTGTGCATGTTGATGATCAATCTTCAGTCGTTCAATATTATTTTTCAAAGCAAAAAGTCCACCAGCTGCTATAATACCTGCTTGGCGCATTCCACCACCGAGAACCTTTCTGACTCTGCGGGCTTGTTTAATAAAAGATTCAGATCCGATGAGGACGGAACCTACGGGAGCTCCGAGTCCTTTGGATAAGCAAATTGAAATGGAATCAAAATAACTGCCATAAGTCTCATAATTCACACCATTTTCTATCAGCGCATTAAATACCCGCGCTCCATCCAAGTGCAGCGGAAGGTCTTCCTCATTACAAAGCGCAGCGATTGATTGAATTTCATTGCTATCGTAAATGGCTCCACCACCACGATTCATTGTGTCTTCCAGGCAAACAAGAGAGGTGAGCGGGTAGTGTATATTTTCAGGATCATTGATTGCATCTTTAACAGATTCATAATGAATACGACCACGGTCACCATCCAGTAATTTGATGGAAGTACCACTATTTTTAGCAATGCCACCTCCTTCATATTTGTAAATATGTGCTTCTTTTGAACAGATCAACTCATCGCCAGGAGTACAATGTACATTTATCGCTATTTGGTTGGTTTGTGTACCAGAAGGACAATACAAGGCAGCTTCTTTCCCAAATAAGCGTGCTGAATGAGCCTCTAATTCATTAATAGTAGGATCCTCCTCAAAAACGTCGTCACCTACTGGTGCGTTCATCATAAACTCCTTCATTTCAGGAGTGGGTTTTGTCACTGTATCAGATCTTAAATCTACGCGCATTTTGATTATTTTTTTCGAATGACCATGAGTCCGTCGCGCACGGGAAATAAAACATTTTCTACGCGATGATCACTTTGTATTTTATCATTAAAAGCTTTAATCGCTTTGGTATCGTCGTCATTTTGTTTCACGTTTCCTATAACTTTTCCTGACCACAACACATTATCAGCTATAATGATAGCACCTTGAGGCAAGTGATCAATCAACAAGTCGTAATAATTCGAGTAATTGGTCTTATCAGCATCGATAAATACTATATCAAATGATCTATCCAATTGCGGTATAATTTCGAGTGCATCTCCTATTTTTAAGTTGATTTTATCTGAAAACCCTGCTTTATCTATATAGCTTTTCACCATATCCTCGAGTTCGTAGTTAACATCAATAGTGAT
>P_1C_Liq_1_UnCtyDRAFT_1000277_pt1 | contig 12081 bp, 15 predicted proteins | sample Pon1CUnioCityCA_2_FD_10230 | JGI IMG/M metagenome (IMG submission 10230) | reverse complement strand
TACAGCTGTAAGGGACAGTTGAATCTGGCGATCACTAGCTCCAAAGTATTCAGCGATTGCAGGAAAGGATGGCAAAAAGGGGTCGATAGTAAAAGGGATTAGTGCCATGGCGGCACCCAGAATCAATACGTAAGCAAGGGTTTGTTTTCTGGTTAGGTGCTCACCACCGCGGATGATTCTGTTTTTAGCGGGATAGTTCACCTCACAACAATAGTCCCTCGGCGAGTAACTCTCCCTCTCTAACACCTCTAGGAATTGCGAATGTTGCTGACCCAATTGGAACGGTCCACTCATTTAACAAATCAAGCTGTTCAAGTCTTCTCTGAATTGGCAAATACTGAGTCTCGATGTTCCTTTGATAGGCGGTCCACAAAAGCCCCACATCTGGTCTGCCATCTGCTGCAACACCCTCGTGGTAGCTAAACGGTCTCCTGAAAATTCGCTCACCGGTTTTGCTTGGGGCTGCTCTTCTTATGTGTGCGAAGTCAGGAATCACCTTCAAGCCATTTGGGTACCTGGCATTCAAATCAGGAGTGTCGTTTTCATTGACACCAGTCAATGGGGCACCATTGGAAAGCTTTCTGCCAATCACCTCTTCTTTTTCAGGAGTCCCCAACTGATCCCAAGTATCTAACTGCATGGCAATTCTTCTTAACACCAGAAGTGTTCCACCCTGAATCCACTCTGGTCCGGAATCAATCCAAACAAGATTGTCAAAATCAACGGTTTCCAGCTTCGGGTTCTCAGTTCCATCAACCTGTCCCATAAGGTTTCTGTGGGTTTTTCCTCCCGGCACCATTCCTGGTGAATGAACGAAGCCGTTTTGCATCCATCGCACCGTTGCAAAAGGCATGCTGTCTCGAATCAAAGCCCTAGAGGCGTTGGCCAAGACAATCGGATCATCAGCTGAGACATGAATCAAAACATCTCCGCCTGAGAACCTCTCCTCGAGTCTGTCCATCTTGAAACCAGGAAGTTCAATAAACCCCTCGGGCATTCGAGACCGAAGACCAAGCTTGTTGAAAAATTCAACCCCAAAGCCAACAGTTGCAGTGAGCCTTGCGGCACCAACAGCTAACTCTGGAGATGGATCTGCCAAAACTGGCTTTCCCCTGCTGAGCCTTTCGATGTCATCGGTGATCAGTGACATCCACCTGCGCACATCAGCTTTGGCTGTCCCGGCTCGCAGATTGAATGAGATGAAGTTCGTTACGGCCTGAGTCTCTGTTTCAACCCCAGCTTGATGCGGGCCTCTGAAAAGCTCACTTCTGTCAGCAGTCGCGGTTTGACTAGCAACGTCGGAGGCATAGCTCGCCCCCACAGCACCTAATGTTGCTCCAGCTGCTGTCGAGACTCCGGCAACAGCTGTTGCCGACAGAAACCCGCGACGAGAAATCATTCCATACTGTCCATATCCGAGTGGTACTCCTCATCCCCAGCCTCACTGGGTTTTGCCACTGCTGTTACTGAAACATTTGGGTGGCCGTCAAATTCCAAATCAACAGTGATTTCATCCCCCGCTTCAACACCCTCACTCAAATTCATGAGCATCACATGTAATCCACCGGGTTGAAGAATTACCGAAGAACCGGCAGCAATTTCGATTCCTGCGTCAATCTCCTGCATCTGCATTCCATCGTCACCCATCACGGTTTCGTGGATTTCAACCATTCCCGCATCACTGGAACCACCAACAAGCGTGATTGACTCAGATCCTGGATTGCTAATCTGCATGAACATTCCAGTCATTCCCCCCTCGCCACTCATGTCCGAAGATCTGACCCAGCTATCTGAAATCTCCAACTGGGCTTGGGAGCAACCAGCAATTCCAAAGACAAAAAATATGGAAACAATCAGGGCAGCGAGCTTTTTCATAATTCCTCCTTGGGGTTAGTTACATTCTAAATTGTCAGAGCTGCGCACAGATATCTAATGAACAAGATTCTCAGGAAAATAAATGTCTACTCGAATTACTAATCTGAGCATTCCAAAAATGAACAGGAAGCCTCAAAGAAGAAAAACTTTTGAAAGAATCTGCGACACACCCAGACTCAATCAAACTAAACCTTCAAGTAAAGGCTTAATGTATCGCTAGACAACTAAATAAGCTAAAGAATTTTCAAGACACGCCCATATGTTGTGGTTTGTGAGTGTTAGTATTTCAACTCCTGAGAGCAAGAATTTGGGGAAAATTTAGCTAAATTACACCAATTCAAGGGCGAATTGGGCAGTGGAATCGACTAAGAGGAGAGACAAATGGCAGTGAAGGTTTACACACTTCCAGCATGTGTTCAGTGCGACAGCACCAAGCGCATGCTTAACCGCAACGAAATTGCTTATGAAGAGGTTGACATGAGCGAGGATCCAATCGCTTTGGAAATGATTAAAGGCTTGGGCTACTCCGCTGCACCCGTTGTGGTTGCGGATGACGAGCACTGGTCAGGTTTCCGCATGGATCGCATCCAGGCATTGTCTGCCTAGGAGATAAAACATGTACGACGTCGTTTATTTTTCAAGCGTGAGCGAGAACACAAAACGATTCGTAGAAAAACTGGACGCGAACTCGGTTCGCATTCCATTGAAAACAGAAGAAGCAGCAGAGTTTGTTCACTCGCAGGACAACGTTCTAGTCCTTCCCACTTATGGAGGTGGAAATGAAGGCGGAACGGTTCCAAAGCAGGTAATCAAATTTTTGAACAACCCTGAAAACAGAAAAAAGGTAAAAGCGGTAATCGCTGCAGGAAATACGAACTTCGGTGACCATTTCTGCAAAGCAGGCGAAATAGTCGCAGGCAAGCTAGGTGTTCCGATGCTTTACCGATTCGAAGTAACGGGCACCCCCGAAGACGTAACCGAAGTAAACGAAAGGCTGGAGAGACTGTGGCTAACCAGGTAATAGAAACAGACGACAACGGTGTAGAGACCGGCAAAGTAAGCATTGACTCTTCCCTGAGTTATCAGGATTTGAATGCAATGATCAACCTCTGGGGAGAGGACCAGAAACTCCAGCTCGAGAAGGACAAGATTGCTGTTCGCAGGTACTTCCTAGATCACGTCAATCAGAACACCGTGTTTTTCCACTCTCTAAAGGAACGCTTGGACTATCTCGTTGAAAACGAGTACTACGAGCAAGAGATCCTCGACATGTACAGCTGGGATTTCATTCAGGAACTGAATGACTATGCCTACAGCTTTAAGTTTCGTTTCCAAGCTTTCTTGGGAGCCTTCAAGTTTTACACCTCATATGCCCTAAAGACATTTGATGGCGAGCGCTACCTGGAGCGCTTCGAAGACCGCGTTGTAATGAATGCGCTAACACTGGGTCAGGGTCGTGAGGATGTAGCTAAGAGCTTGGTTTCAGAAATAATTACCGGGCGCTTTCAACCAGCCACCCCAACATTTCTAAACTCTGGAAAGAAGCAGCGTGGTGAGTTCGTTAGCTGCTTCCTGCTGAGAGTTGAAGACAACATGGAGTCAATCTCCCGAGGAATCAACTCAGCCCTTCAGCTTTCAAAGCGTGGCGGCGGTGTTGCACTAAGTCTTTCCAACCTCCGCGAGTACGGTGCTCCGATCAAGAAGATCGAGGGTCAGAGCTCAGGAATCATTCCAGTTATGAAGCTATTGGAAGACAGCTTCAGCTATGCAAACCAGTTGGGTGCGAGACAGGGTGCCGGTGCTGTTTATCTAAACGCCCACCACCCAGACATCATGCGCTTTTTGGACACCAAGCGTGAAAACGCAGACGAGAAGACTCGAATCAAGACTTTGTCTATTGGTGTTGTAGTTCCAAACATCACGCTAGAGCTTGCTAAGACAGGTGAGGACATGTATCTATTCAGTCCTTACGACGTTGAGCGCATTTATGGTGTTCCATTCGGAGACATCTCGGTAACCGAGAAGTACCAGGAAATGGTGGATGACCCGAGAATCCGCAAGAGCAAAATCAAGGCTCGTGAACTGTTTGAGCGTATTGCTGAACTACAGTTCGAAAGTGGCTACCCATATGTCATGTATGAGGACACCGTAAATGATGCAAACCCAATCCAGGGTCGAATCAACATGAGTAATCTGTGCAGTGAGATCCTGCAGGTAAACACCCCAACCACTTACAACAACGATTTAAGTTACGACCAGATTGGTAAAGACATCAGCTGCAACTTGGGATCGATGAACATTGCAATGGCAATGGATGGTGAAGATTTCGGTCACACCATCGAGACTTCAATCCGAGCTCTAACAGCTGTAAGTGACATGAGTGACATCGAAAGTGTTCGTTCAATCAGCGATGGAAATCACAAGAGCCACGCAATTGGTCTAGGTCAGATGAACCTGCACGGTTATCTCTCAAGAGAAAAGATTCACTACGGAAGTGAAGAGGGAATTGACTTCACGAACATGTATTTCTACACCGTGACTTATCACGCGATTAAGGCAAGTAACAAGATTGCGATTGAGCGTAAGTCGTCATTCCACAACTTCGAGAACTCAAAGTATGCAACTGGTGAGTACTTCGACAAGTATGTAAACCAGGTGTGGGCTCCAGAGACTGCAAAGGTTAAAGAGCTTTTCAACCAGAGTGGAATTCAAATTCCAACTCAGCAGGATTGGGAAGAGCTCAAAAAGAGCGTGATGAAACACGGTATCTACAACCAGAACTTGCAGGCCGTGCCACCAACCGGCTCGATCAGCTACATCAACAACTCAACTTCTTCAATTCACCCAATTGCTTCTCGCATTGAGGTAAGAAAAGAAGGAAAGCTTGGTCGTGTTTACTATCCAGCTCCGTTTTTGAACGATGAGACCTGGGAGTACTACGAGGATGCTTATGAAATCGGTCCAGACAAGATCATTGATACCTACGCAGCTGCAACTCAGCACGTGGATCAGGGATTGTCATTGACACTGTTTTTCAAAGACACAGCAACCACCAGAGATGTCAACCGCGCTCAGATTTATGCATGGCGCAAGGGCATCAAAACCATTTACTACATCCGTATCCGTCAAGCAGCTCTCGAAGGCACTGAAGTCGACAACTGCGTAAGCTGCATGCTCTAAGGAAGATCAACATGGAAAAGACTCAAGCAATAACCCGTCCAATCAACTGGAACAAAGTTGAAGACTCTGTGGATCTGGATGTCTGGAACAGGCTCACCCAGAACTTCTGGCTGCCTGAGAAGGTGCCCCTATCAAACGACGTTCAGAGTTGGGGAACGCTAAGGGAGAACGAAAAGCTTCTCACCATGAGGGTGTTTACCGGTCTCACCATGCTGGACACCATTCAGGGCACCATTGGTGCAATGAGCTTGATGCCAGATGCCAGAACTCCTCACGAAGAGGCCGTTATTACCAACATCGCCTTCATGGAAAGCGTTCACGCAAAGAGTTATTCAAGTGTGTTCTCAACCCTTTGCTCAACCAAGGAAATCGATGAGGCATTTAGGTGGAGTGAAGATAACCCCTACCTACAGAAAAAGGCTGAAATCGTTCTCGGTTACTACCGTGGCGATGATCCCCTAAAGCGCAAAGTTGCTTCCACTCTTTTGGAGAGCTTTTTGTTCTACAGTGGTTTCTACCTGCCAATGCACTGGTCATCNAGAGCNAAGCTNACCAACACCGCCGACCTTATTCGTCTGATTATCCGTGACGAGGCAATTCACGGTTATTACATTGGCTATAAATTCCAGCAGGGTTATAACGAGTCAAGCCCGGAGCGCCAGGAAGAGCTGAAGAGCTACACCTATGACCTACTGTTGGAGTTGTATGAAAATGAAGTTAAGTACACAGCTGACATCTACGACGAGCTGGGTCTGACTCCAGATGTAAAGAAGTTCTTGCACTACAACGGAAACAAAGCATTGATGAACCTTGGATTTGATCCACTGTTCCCGAAAGATGAAGCCGAAGTTAGCCCAGCTATCCTCAGCTCACTTTCTCCCTCCAGTGATGAAAACCACGACTTCTTCAGCGGGTCTGGTAGTTCATATGTGATTGGCAAGCACGAATCAACAACCGACGACGACTGGGACTTCTAGGAGGTCAATATGGATTGCGCATGTGGAAAAAACACTTGTGGCTGCGGCGCCAGCTAACAAACTAAAATCAAAAACCGGGTAACTCAGTTGCCCGGTTTTTTTAGCCCTGGATTGATGACAAATGGCACCTGAACTAATACTCGCTTTTGCGGTAACTCTGGCCGCTGGCTTAGCCACCGGTATTGGGTCAGCTATTGCCTTTTTTACCACCACCACTAACAAAGCCTTTTTCGCAGTTTCTATTGGCTTCAGCGCTGGAGTCATGATCTATCTAAGCTTTGTTGAGATTTTGCCCAAGGCCAATGAATACATCGCTGGTGAAACATCCGCCGTGGCGGCCAGCGCCATTGCCACAGCCGCCCTGATAGGTGGCATGGTGCTGATGGCGGTATTGGATTTCTTAGTTCCCTCTGCCGCCAATCCTCACGAAAACACCGATGTTGAAATCATGGACTCTAAGACATTCGAGGCCAAGGAGTATGCGACAAAAAATAAGGCTCTTCTGAGAACTGGTGTGGTCACAGCCCTTGCAATTGCCATGCATAACTTCCCCGAGGGTCTCGCTACCTTCCTGTTGGTGTTGGATGACCCAGCTGTTGGAATTGCATTAGCGATAGCAGTGGCAATGCATAACATTCCTGAGGGAATTGCGGTTTCGGTTCCGGTTTACTACGCCACTAAATCTCGCGCAAAGGCATTCCGGTATAGCTTTTTGAGTGGATTATCCGAGCCTGCGGGTGCGGTCATTGGATATCTACTGCTCGCACCCTTCCTCACAGACTTCCTGCTCGGAGTTATCTTTGCAGGCGTTGGCGGAGTGATGGTGTTTCTTGCAATTGACACCCTGCTGCCAACAGCTCGCAATTCCGATCGCGGACATCTGAGTGTTTATGGATTTATCGGTGGCATTCTGGTGATGGCCATTTCATTGATTTTGTTCCAGGTATGAAAAAACCCTCGGCAGAACCGAGGGTAATTTCTGTGAAGCTAATTACTTGAGGGTAACGGTGGCTCCAGCTGCTTCCAGCTTTGCCTTGGCCTCTTCGGCCTCTTCCTTCTTTACGCCCTCTTTCAAAACGCTTGGTGCGCCATCAACCAAAGCCTTGGCCTCGCCCAGTCCTAGACCGGTGATTCCACGAACCTCTTTAATAACGTTGATCTTGTTGTCGCCGATTGCGTCTAGGGAGATGTCGAACTCGTCCTTCTCCTCAGCTGCCTCGCCACCACCTGCTGGTGCGCCGGCTGCGGCAACTGCAACAGGTGCTGCTGCTGTTACCTCAAACTTGTCTTCGAATGCCTTCACGAAGTCATTCAGCTCAATTAGGGTCATCTCCTCGAATGCTTTGAGAAGATCCTCGGTGCTCATCTTTGCCATTTTGTTTTCTCCTTTAAGAAATTATTGTTAGTTCTTTTTTTCTGCCAACGCGCCAAACAGTCTTGCGGACTGCGCGAGAGGTGCGTTGAATGTTGATGCGGCCTTGAATAGAGAAGCCTTTAGCACTCCTGCAGCCTTTGCCAGCAGTACCTCACGGCTATCTAGGTCGGCCAATTTCACAATGTCTTCGGCTTCTAGGCGGGCACCATCCATGATGCCTCCCTTGACTACCAGAAGAGGTTGAGCCTTGGCGAACTCCTTGATGCTCTTAGCTACGCTTACGGGATCCCCGTGAACGAAGACCATCGCGCTTGGACCCACGAATTCACCATTAAACTGGTCAACTCCTGCTTCCTTAGCGGCAATGGAGAGCAAAGTGTTTTTCGCCACGGCGTAGCTTGCATGATCACTGATTGAGCGACGGAATTCCTTCAGCTCAGATACTGTGAGCCCGCGATACTCGGTTAGCAAAACGGTGTTCGAACTCTGGAATTTCTCCGTTAGTTCGGCGACCTTCGCTGCCTTGTCAGCCATGGCACTCCTTTAGTTGTAGTGCCGGTTATAGGAGAAACAAAAAATGCTCCGGCGCAAGCGCACCAGAGCATATCTCGTGTCACCTGCGCAGGTCTTTGATATTTCAAACCTTAGATGGATAAATCCATAACCGGCGGTCTTTGGTCACCTAAACCTTAGCGGCGATATGGCCTTTTAGGCAAGTTCTTTTTGCCTTTGGTTTGATTATCGAATCGACTGTCACCAAAATCTAGTGATGTTGCCGCGGGAGGTGGGGCAATTGGTCCAGCCAGCTCTGCCAGCAACTCTGAGTTGCTGTCAACTGCGAAAAAGTCAGCCTTGCGCTCAGCCCTTCCTAGCAAATCGCGCATCTTGCGCTCTCTGCCGGTTGGAACCAATGAAATCATCTCACCATGGCGTCCAGCACGGCCAGTTCTACCAGCACGGTGCAGGTAGGTCTTGTATTCCTCAGGAAGATCGAGCTGAATAACCATCTTCACGTCATCAACGTGGATTCCACGCGCTGCAACGTCAGTTGCAACCATTACTCTGGCTGACCCCTTGCTAAACCTCTCAAGGTTGCGGTTTCTTTGAGCCTGGTTCAGGTCACCGTGCAATCTGGCTGCAGGAACTCCATTTTCAGTCAGTGATTCGCTCAGTCTTTCAGCGGTGACACGGGTTCTTACAAAGATGATTGAACGCCCCTCACCCTGCACCAAGCGATGCAGAACTGCCGAGCGCTCACTTGGTTCCAAGGTCAAAACTCTGTGGTTAATGTTGCTGGTGTCTTCATCCTCGCCAGGTACTTCATAGACAAAGGGGTTTTCCAGGTATGAACGAACGATGGAGTCAACAGCTTTGTCCAAGGTTGCAGAGAACAGAAGCTTTTGAGAATCTGAACACTGATCCAGAATCCTTCGCAAAGGCTCGATGAACCCAAGCTCACTCATGTGATCAGCTTCGTCAACAACAACGGTCCTCACCTCTTTTAGGGTGATGATTCGCTGGTTAATCAAATCCTCGAGACGACCGGGGGTTGCGATTACAACATCGACTCCACGGTTGAGTGCAATTTCCTGCTTGCGCTGAGGAACGCCACCATAGACAGTTGCTGTGAAAAAGCCGACTGATTTGGCAATTGGCGCAATGGTTCTGTTGATCTGGTCAGCTAGCTCCCTGGTTGGAGCAATAACCAAGGCCCTTGGGGTTCCAGGAATTCTTGGCACTGATCCAATATTGGCCAGTTTGCTAATCAATGGTGCGCCGAAGGCGATGGTCTTTCCAGATCCAGTCTTACCGCGACCAAGAATGTCACGGCCCTTCATGGCTGCAGGAATTGTTGCTTCCTGAATTGGAAACGGCGTTGCCGCACCCATCTTGGCAAGCTCGGTAACAATCTTTGGATTTAGCTCCATCGACTGGAAAGTCTCGTGGCTTTCCATCTCCTCGGTAGTTGACTGCAGTCTGCTGAGGACCACGTCTTTTTCAAAGGTCTTTCCAGAACTGTTGCTCTTTCGTGCATTATCAAATGCAGCTTCGCGTGAGCGATCTCTGCCGGCCCGCGCATTCTGGATATCTCTTGAGCGTGGCTTCTGGCCGTCTCTGGAGTAAGACTTGCGACCCTCACCAGAGAAAGACCTCTGCCCGTCTTTAGAATATGACTGGTTATCTCTTGAGAATTTTTGACTGTCTCTGTTGGAAGGCTGGTTATCTCTCGAATAGGGCTTGCGAGCAGCTCTGGATGATGGTTGATCATCTCTTGAATAAGAGCCACGTTCTTCTCTTGAGGGCCTCTGGCCATCTTTAGAACGATTGAAACTTTCTTTTTTGCGAGCTTTTTTAGTCGCTGGCGTATGCCTGGGCTTACGTTTACCGGGCATAGTACTTGCTGTCTTTTGCATTAGGGGTGTTTTCTTCTCGGTGGGTGACACCGGAATCCCAATGGCACAACCTTTCAAGCCTAACTGTTACGAGCATTAATTACTAGGGCTGTCTGGAATGATTCCCCTGAGCACCAAGGCGGTGTGGAGGTGTCTGTCGCTGGGTTCAACCAATACTTCACCATCCTCAAAGGCAATAACCGGAATGTTTTTGCGACCGCTGAGCTGCTCTGCAAGATCAGCAATTTCTTTGCTCTGCTCAACATCATTTTCTTCAAACTCAACGTTGAAACTATTCAAAAGATTTTTTGACCTTCTGCAGTCTGGGCACCAATCGGCACCAAAATATCTAACCTGTGACATCTCTACCTCAATCTATATTCTTCATTTAGGTGAAATTCGCCATCGACATAGCTGATTCCACGCAAGTCCGTTATTACCATTTCTTTCTCGGTGAGTTCCAGTATTTCTTCACCCACTCCAATTACCAAACCAGCGCCACTGGCCCAGCCAGATTCAATGCCTGCAACAGCATCCTCTAATACCAAACAGTTTTCTGAATCAATGCCCAACCGCTCAGCACCCAATGCGTAGGGTTCGGGGTTTGGTTTTCCCTTGCTGACATCATCGGCTGTCACTATTTGCTCGGGGAATTTGATACCCGCTGCAGTTAGCCTTGCCTGGCCCAACTTGGCATTGGCGGATGTGCAAACATTCCATAATCCCGCGGGGATGCTTTCAGTGAGTTCTAAAGCGCCCGGCAGAGGCTTGGTCTGATGGGAAAGTTCCAATTCAAGGGTATTTATTAACTGATTCGCACTCTCAAAGTCCTTCTCAGGTACAAGGTCCCTGACAATTTCTTCGGCTCTTCTGCCGTGAAAGTTCTTGGGATATTGAAAATCTCCAAAAAGCCGTCTTCCCCATTCAGTCCATGCTTCAACCACTGACTGCTTGGAGTCAACCAAAACCCCGTCGTTGTCGAATAAAACTGCTGTTATGCCGGGAAGGATCACTTAGCCACCTTGCTGGTGGCTACCAACATAAACACAAAACCAAACATGCTCATTGCAACGATTACAACTGCTGGCATAAATTCACCAAAAAACACAGAGCTATCGAACGCGACAGTGAAATCACCAGGGTTATAGGGCTCAAATCGGCCCGCATCTTGGGGAAATTCGCGGAAGTTCTGCACTGCGCTCAAACCCATAATCAAAGAGGTGATGAAACTAATTACCATCCAGACAATTGCCAAAACTGAATTTAGATTGGCAGCACCCTTGGCAGCCGTAAGCCCTCCATGTTGATTTTCATAGCTCAGCGCATCCCCAGATTTGGTTGCCCCGAGCCAGATAGAAAATCCAAGCAGTGCAATCAGAACTACTGTTGTCCACTCTTCGAAAGCGTTGAACAAATCAAAAATTGCAAGCCCCAGCAAAACTCCCAGAGCGGCTCCAATGATTGGCGATGCAAAGCCTATCGATAAAGACTTCCTGGCCTGCTGCTCAGTCATTTTTCACCTCCGGTTTGATGACAAATGCCCTCAACACCACAAACAATAAAAGCCCTGCAGTAAGCAAGATCGGAACGTAGGTCGATAAAAGCCTGACGCTGATATCGATATCCTCAGAACGTGAAAGCGACTCAACGAAAGTTGCAAACCCGAAAATCACTCCCATAACCAGCGCCAAAATCACTGCGAGCGTGAAAGCGACTCAACGAAAGTTGCAAACCCGAAAATCACTCCCATCACCAGCGCCAAAATCACTGCAATGAAAGACCATACCGAGGCTGTCTTGACCAGTCTCGTGGATTCAAAGGCTGCAGTGGTTCTATTGGCGATTTGCCTTGCCCACAAAGCGGTCATGGCAAACACCAGAATTCCGGTCAACATCAAATATGTGCTTGGCGACACTACTGGGTCGTAGATGCTTTCGTAATACTGGAATGGCTCTTCACCCTTTGGTGTCAGATTCTCGTCTTCAGTTACCAACTCATAGCGATAATCGTCATAAAAGAAATCGCTGTAGTTTGCAAGGATCGTGATTGCCCACCAGCTGGTGGCTCCAATTGCAATTAGAAATAGAGATGTTACCGAAAGTTTTCTTGCCGAAAGCTCGGTTTGATTAGACATGCCTCAACACTACTCGGTCTAACATTGAACAATGATCGTAGTTATCGGCGAGGCACTAATCGACCTCATTCAGGATCCAACTCAGGCTGAGAAGTTCACTGCGGTGACAGGTGGCGCTAACGCAAATGTTGCCCTGTCACTGGCTCG
>P_1C_Liq_1_UnCtyDRAFT_1000274_pt1 | contig 12130 bp, 29 predicted proteins | sample Pon1CUnioCityCA_2_FD_10230 | JGI IMG/M metagenome (IMG submission 10230) | reverse complement strand
AATAAATTTGGATTATCTAGTTAATATTTATATATTTAAAAAAATAAAAGTTATATGAACGAGGAACCACAAATTGAAGACACAACTGAGATTGAAAGACAAGCTCATGAAATTGTTAAACCCCCAAAAAAAGTATTGGGGGAGACACCTATTTTAAAAATCACATTAGATGGTAAACCTTATTACCATTTTCAAAGTCAAAATTTTGATTCTAAACTGGCTCAAAAAGATGACTCAATGGTTATCCAAGGTAAATACTTTTATAAAGGTAAACATGATAATGGGCAACACTCAAAGATGAACTTAAAATCTAATAAATGATAGAGATTTCAGAAAAAAATGCTCATTTATATATTCCTTATACCCCAGGGGTTTATAAGGAGGACTCAAAACACAATATATCTACTTGTAAATATTTTTCTAAAACTACAGGAGAAGATGGTTGGGATCAAATTAGATATTATTATAGTAAAAAATAAATTAAATACAATGGCAAAAGAAGGAAAAAAAGATTTAGCTTATTGGAAAGCTAATGCAGAAGAAGACTATATGCAAGTGCCAATTAGTGTGCTTAGGTATATTTCAGAACTCGAAACAGTAGTAAAAAAAAGCTGTATACCTGATGTCGGACGTGTTTGGACAGTTGACGAAATTATATATGTTCTTGAAACAAGCGAAGACGCATATGAACACATAAAATGGTTTGATGAACATGGACGCTAATTAGTCTCAGCTATGACCAGTGCGAGAACATTTAATAAAAATTTAATAAAAATGGATAACACAGAAAAAGCAAGAGAACTTATAAGCAAACACCTGTACTTACACGGTGGTGATGGACTTGGAATTACTGACGGTGATGTGTACCGAGCTGTATTAGATGCAGTAAGTGAAGCATTAGATATATCTCGTGATGTGCGAAGCGAACAGTTAGCCCAAGAAAACGAAAAGTTAAAAAAGGCTTGTCAAGATTTCATTAAATATTTAGAAGAAAAAGTGCCTAATTTAGATGAATAAAATGGGTTTAAATTAAAACAGTGATAAAATGAATAAAGGAAAACAAGAGTGGGATAAGCACGTTACACCTAAATTGGGTACATTTGATGCTATGCAACGTGTTTTAGATTGGGGGCATGAACTCCCAATAAAGAATTTAGAGGATATGCATAATAGTTGGGTTGGTTACTTATGGAAATATTATCCAGATAGACCACACCCATATCATTTGAAAGGTAAAGAAATATAACACATATGCAATAACGAGTATAATATCGTACTTGTATATGAAACGTGGCTGATAAGAACACGGAACTTGTCAACTTACGTTAAACTAAATTAAATGCCGTGCATGGTCAAATAAGCCGTACAACAACCATGTTTTATATACTTTATTGTACGCAATATTTTATGAAAACATTTATTTACATTTTACTTACAATTCAAATATGTTGTTTAGCGGGAGGTATCTATTTATTTACACAAGGTGATATGTTTGGTGGACTATTCACTATTATTGTCAACGCAGTATTTATACCTGTAAACATAAACACCCTGCGTAAGTGTGATTAGTATTGCACACAACTAATGGATAAAAAACAAGAACAAATTAAAGAAGCCTCTCAATGTTTGTTAGGAGTAAATGATATAAGTGAGGAGTGGGGGTATTTTGAGATAGAGCAGCTCCTAGATTGGATGTTAAATAATCCTGAAGAGATACCTCAAGGATATCCTATGGGAGTAATGAAAAGAGAATATGAAATAGATATTATGAATGAAGTTGAAAATCAAATTAGAAAAACAAACCCTAAACTAGTTGTTAGTTACTAAATTAGTTCGTATATTTAAACATATTAATAAAAACAAAGGCTATGGAAGAGTATAAAGTTAAAATTTATGAAAGTGGTGCTAAAGTTTGGTATTTCAAGGGAAAAAAACACCGGGAAGATGGACCAGCAATTGAATGGTCTGATGGAGGTAAAGAATGGTGGTTGAATGATGAACCCCATAGAGAAAATGGACCAGCAATTGAATGGTCTGATGGGGGTGAGGAATGGTATCTAAATGGTAAACCCCATAGAGAAGATGGGCCTGCTATAGAATCTCAAGATGGTACTAAATTTTGGTATTTCAAGGGAAAAAAACACCGGGAAGATGGACCAGCAATTGAATGGTTTGATGGAGGTAAAGAATGGTGGTTGAATGGTGAACCTCATAGAGAAGATGGACCAGCAATTGAAGATAATAATGGAGATAAATTCTGGTATCTAAATGGTGAACTCCATAGAGAAGATGGACCAGCAATTGAATGGTCTGATGGAGATAAAGAATGGTGGTTGAATGGCAAACATTTGATGGAAGAAAAATTCAACTGTCAAAAAAACCAAACCTGTGAAGGAAAAATTGTAGAGATAGAAGGTAAGAAATATAAACTAAATTTGGTTAAATAAATAAGCATTCATATATTCAAGTATAATGAAAACAAAAAAATAAAGGTTATGACCATTTACAAAAGATTATTAGAGGGAGAAAGTATTGGGGATTTATTAGTAGATGAAATTTATAATTATTTACCTTCACCTGAACTGTCTGATGAAGAGGCAGACAAATGGATGGAAGAAAATGTTGAAAAAGACATAAACAAAAAATTAAAGGAAATAGCTACACTAATAGCAAACAAGGGAGAGGAAGCACGGCAAGCAAAATCAAATCAAATCAAATAAAAATACACTTAGCACATTCAGGGGATATAAATAAACATGGATTTCAAGATTACACCTTAATTAATGTATTTAAAGATAAAGAACAAGCTATAAAAGCGATAGAAAAATCAATGAGGGATGTTGATATGGAATGCATAATGAAATCTACTAAGGAAAATGGTAATATGTTTTGGGATCAAATGGGAATGGATATTGTAACTGTAGGATATTTAGAGGTAAGGGAATTAAAGTAAAATTTGGTTTATCTAATAAATAGTCGTATATTCAAGTATAATAAGAAATAATAAAAACAAAGGTTATGACTTACAACTCAAAATTAGAAGGTGTTATTTCCCAAGCTTGGGGGAGTAACAATTTAGAGGAAGCAAAAGAATTGGTAATTGAACATATATCAAATAGTTCAATTAAGAGTAAACAAACCATATTGACTAATTTAAAAGAAATTAGATCCAAAAGAAGGTTAGATTTCTATTTAGCAAACAGTTTATTAGCATTTGAGAAATTAAATGTGGCTTAGCAGATAAGAAATCGTATATTTAAGTATAATAAAAACAAATAAATTAAAGGTTATGTCAAACAGAAAGAAGTTAATCGCGAAAGTAAAAGAATTAAATTTGAAAACTTCAAGACCACCTCACATGGTTAAAACCGAGGAATTGGAACAAGTTTTATCAAATGTTAAATCACAAAAGAGTGGTAAAAGGGGTAGACCAATTAACCCAAAAAGTGAAAGACAAAAATATTTGGATTATATTGAGGAAAGAAGAAAAAAAGGTTTACTCCACAAAGGTAAAACAGGACGACCTGTTGATCCAACAAGTGAAAGACAAAAATATTTCGCTAAAAAAGAAGCAGGGTTGATTAAAAGAGGTAGACCACCTAAAGTTGAATCTTGATCTTAAAAATCAACCATTAAAGACGTGTTTAATAGCACGTCTTTTTTTATATTCAAGTATAATTAAAATAAATAAGTTATGGAAGGTTTAAAAGTAGTATTAGGGAAATCAACACCGGAGGGAGCATTCCACGGTTTAGTGACTAAAGATTATGACCAAGTCAAATGGGGGACTCAGGATAAGAATGATTGTGGGGTAAATATAATAAATTACATTAGCTATAAAGATGGTAAGGAATATTTTATACGTTATCTTTGTTATGAGCTAGTAGGGTAAATTAATTGGGGGACGTGTTTAATAGCATGTCTCTCATTATATTTAGACATATTAATAATAATAAAAGTAAAGATTATGACAATCAAAATTAAAATTTCACACTCATTAGAAAAAGCTGTTTCAGAAAACTTAGGAAATTGTATCGATAACCCTGCTATTATAAAAGCTGTTGTTAACCACTACTTGAATGACTGTATTAATAGAGAAGATATAGATGTGTATATTGCACAATATTTAGATGGGTTAAAGCAATGTGGAGATTTAGATGATATTGTATATCAAGCTACTTTAGAATAAATTTTTTGTAGAAAAGTTGCTGGGTAGTATAATAAATTGTATATTTAGGCATATTAATAATTAAAAAATAAAGGTTATGGTATTAAATAAGGATGTTAAACCAACAGAACAACAAATAATTTGGTTAGAGGCAGACATAAGCGAGGAAGTCGGGAAAGAACTAGAGATAAAAAACATCAATTTCTATGATAGGGATAATGACCCCAAATGGTATATAATGTTTGATTATTATTTCAGTGATGATGAAAGAACTTTACCCTATGAGTTAAATGTTTGGGTTTGGTTTAATGGTGAGGAGGAACCAATAGGGATAGAGAAAGTAGAAGAACCAAATCATGGTTATCCTTGTTCAGCAATCCCAATTGTTAAAGCAAATGATAAGGGAACGGGATATGTTTATGAATCTTAGTATATAAAATAGAAGGATAGTATATAAAACAAAAGGTAAATGTTATTCTTTTAGTTAGCTAAATATATTGTATGTAGAGGACAATAGGGGGGGAAGGGGGAAGGGGAGGGAAGAGATCGGTACAATTTTTTATCATGAATGCCAACCCCTCCCCAAACCCCACATTATATACGCAAGAATACGTGTATAAATTGTGTTAAAAATAATATTTCACCACCCTCGTCACAAATTATTTTTCTGTTAATTTAAAACGCGTATCTTAATTATAAAAAACGCCATGTTTAATTTAATTTGAATGTATAAGATACATTGTATTTCCTTAATTATTGTATTTCCTTGATTATTGTATATCCCTAATAGTATCTTCACATAAAAGAAAAAAGTTCACCGGTGGAAGTTAGAAAGATACCATAGAATATATACTATAAATTAAATTTGGTTTATCTAATTAATTTTCTTATATTTAAACATAATAAGAAAGGATAAAATAAAGGTTATGTATGCATCAACAGCACTAGAATTATTAAACCGAGTCCCACAAGAAGACTTTATTACTATTCATTTCACAAACCATGTAGATTCATGTTGTACCACTGGACATCTAATGAGACTTACCAGTGGTGATCCAGATAATTATAATCTAAATGCTTGGCCAGAATCAAGCTGGAAAAATTGTAGTAGGTTAAGGGAAGCATCTCAAACATTTCTTGAGATGGGTTCATTTAGACCAGGGATAGATATAGCTACTGTAAATAATGACAGAATAGGCCCCTACACTGAAGATAATCCTAAATGTAGGGTTATGCACTTACTCCGTGATATGGTTAAAGCGGGTTATTAAGATATCCCTGAAAAAAGACGTGTTTAATATCATGTCTTTTTTTATATTTAAGTATAATAAGAAACAAATAAAATAAATGCAGGCTTACAGAAAAGTATTAGTTTACAAGTGTAAAAAAGGAGTTAAACAAAACCACCATCAAATAGTATTTACAGCTGGTGATACTGTTGAATTTGTAAAACAAGATGATTCTAGAATTTATCTTAAAGTTATAAGTGGTTTTAGAGATGGTGATAAAGTGGAAGTTGGTATTACTGCATTTCTAGATTCCTGTGAATTTGATCATGTATATGAAGAACCAGTATATTGAATAATTAAACTCCAGTTTGGCTCTCCGAAAGGAGAGCCATATATTTGAGTATAATAAAAATAGGTAAAACAAAGGTTATGGTTAAACACACAAGGTCATCAGAGGTTGTAAGTGATTACAAATCAAGACAAAAAGAATTGGAAGAGACAAATGATTGTACAGTTACAGCTACTGCTTCAGCATTTGAGGTCTCTTACAAACAAGCACACCAATTCTTAAAGGAAAATTATGGTAGAACACATAGAAAAGGTATACCCTATGCTATAAAGATAGATGAACAACCTGATCTTGAATTAAATGGGAAAAAATTCCATAAGGTTAATATAAAATCATTACTATACCCAGGTTCAAATAGGTATATTAAAGAACATAATAAACAAAGGGTAAATTGTATAAAAATGCCTATATCAAAAGTACAAGAAAGGTTTAACAAAGGTACTTATTTGGTATTAGTTAAGGGACATGCCCTGGCTATGAAAGATGGTGTTATAATTGATGAAAATGGTCACATGCCAAGAAGGAAAGTAATGAATTTATATGAGATTAAGTAGTTTAAATTTGGCTCCCCAAATGGGGAGTCATATATTTAAGTATTGTAATAATTAAAATAATAAATGTTATGAAAAAAGTAGTTCACCAAATTAAAAGTATTATTGATGTTCATCATCTAAATGATTTATGCATCATAGGGGTGGAATTCGATAATGGTAATAAAGGTAAAGTAATTAAATTAAGTCCAGATGAATATGCCATTTCAATTCCTTTTGGGGATAACGACTATGATGAGTTGATTAAGAAACCCACTATTCAAGCTTTGAAAAAGTATTTTGATGGGGTGGCTGATTTTTACTATTTTGCACAAAGTGAAGAATTTAAAGATTGGTTATTAAAGTAAATTTTACTCCCCAAATGGGGAGTCATATATTTAAGTATAATAAAAAAATAAATAAACCATGAAGAAAGTTGTTTGTAAAGATTTAAGTTCAGAAGTTAGAGTTGAAAATTTAACTGATTTTGATCTAGTAGGTGTAGAATTTGAAGATGGAGTAAGAGGTCAAGTCATTAGAATAAAGCCTGAATATTATGTGGTAAAACCCATTGCTCAGAATAACAATTATTTTAAGTTAATTTCTGGGGCTTCTATTGAAAATCTTCTAGAAAATATTGGTAAGGTATCAAAGTGTTTCTTTTTTGAATCTCCTCAGAAATTTATAATATGGTTATCTTCAGGGAATGTCAAATATGAACCCAAGTAAATTTTAAATAATATATTTGGTTTATGACATAAACCATTTTATATTCAAGCATAATAAGAACAGATAAAACAAAGGTTATGTCAAGAATAGATCAAATATTGGAGAATTACCAAAAAGGTACTTATATTACTTTAAATACTTTAAGACAAGCTAAGGTAAAAAAGAAATGCCCTCATAAAATTGTTAAATCTTCCAGGTACAAGAGCGCCAGATTAGGTATATCTTATGATGAAATGAAACAAACCCAAAAATTGAGAAGGGAAGAGGAATTACCTAAAGAAAATGCTGGTTTAGCTTGGGGTAGATGGTTAGAATTCCCCTTTATAATAGAAAATAAAGGTAAAAGATACCTAAGGTGCTATGTTAATGTAAATAATATTGAAACTACTTGGTTGAAAGATGGTAAAATAGTTGATAAAAAAGATATTGAAGAATATTTATTATCTAGTGAGAAAAGAAAACCAAAGGAAGGTGTTGATATAGTTACTTTAACTGTTAAAGAGGAAAATTTGGTTTAATTAATTAGTCTTCGTATATTCAAGTATAATAATAAAAACAAAGGTTATGTCAAACAAGATTAAAAATTTAGAAAACGAATTAAGTAAGTTAGAAGAGAAAAGACAACATTATGAGAAAATACGTAATGATGTTAGGGTAAAGCATAATAAAATTGCTACAGAGGCTTTATCGGACTTCTTTCAAGAACAATTAAAATGTTTACCTGATCTATTTATAAAACATAACATGGGGGGTTCGATTAATTTTTATAGAGGAAATCAAACTTCATTTAATGGTTTAGTTTCAATAAATTTTAGAGGGGAAAATTTTCGAGACCCAATGCCACAATATGAAACTGTAGAAACAAGTTTTTATGCTACCAGTGAAAATAGTACAGAGGAATTGGAGAGAATGGTATTAATTGGTGAGATTGGTAAAAAATTGTTATATTCTAGACAGGATTTGCTAAATCTATATAATGAATTAACAAAAAACAAATACCAGGAATTACAAAAATTACACAAATATCATGATGTATCATCACTTGATAAATCAATTTCAACTTTATCTACTAGGATTAAAGAGTTAAAACAGCAACAAAAATGGGATTCATTTGTTGAAAATGGATTAGATTTTACAGATCGTGGAAATGATGTTTGGTTTGATGTTAAAATAAGTGAAGGTGAATTTAACATTAAAAAAGCACAATTCTTGGAGTATTCTAAAACAGGTAACACATGTAAAGTCAAAATAACTACATTACGTGGTAATAGTGATATTGTTATTGACAGAGTTAATGTTGATAAATTAAAAGTTTGGGTTGAATATAAGAGTTTTCAATCATAAGGTACCTTTGTTTGAAAGAAAGCGGGTAATCATTAATTTGGTTACTCGCTTTCATTTTCGTATATTCAAGTATAATAAGAAATAATAAAACAAAGGTTATGGTAATTTTAAATCCCCAAGAAGCATCAAAAAAAGTAATTGGTACATCTTATAAAGGTGTTATTCACAGAACTTATTTTGAATTAGAACATTTTTTAGGAACACCTACATTTGAAAACCCTACAGCAGATGGTAAAGTCCAAAAACAGTGGGTTGTTAAATTTGAAGGTAATATATTTACTATTTATGATTATAAAGCTGGAGATGAACATGTTATTATGTTTGAATTAGATAAGTTTCATGTAGGTGGTAAAAAAGATGCTACAAGGTTTATTGAATATTTGGAAGAAAAAGTACCTAATTTAGATGAGTAAAACATGTTGTTTATCCAATAAATAATCGTATATTTAAGTATAATAAGAAATAATAAAACAAAGGTTATGGTAAGCTATGAAAAATTGAGTGGGTTAGTTAAAAATTTAGAATTAAACCAAAGCATTAAATTTAGTTATGATGTTGGAGTTTATAGAAGAGAAGTTAAAGAATTTGAACTACAAAAATTACCTGAGATAAAAGGTGAAGAAGGGAAAGGTTTTTTAGTAGTTAAAGAATCAGATACATTATTTAGTAAAGGGATGAATGTTAAAAAAATCACCCCCACTTATATTAAATGTTATACTTATAATATATTTGGTAAACAAGAAAAATTTAATTTACCTTTAAGTGAAATTGAGATTAAAAAAAATAGTTAAGGGGAGTATTTTTTAGTTTAAATAAAATTCGTATATTTAAGTATAATAATAAAAACAAAGGTTATGAAAGGTTTAAAAGTAGTATTTGCATTATCAACATTAGAGGGAGCATTCAATGGTTTAACAACCAAAGATTTCGATCAGGTAAATTGGGATTCTCATGATATGAATGGTGATGGGGTAAATGTTATAAATTACATTAGTTATAAAGATGGTCAGGAATATTTTCTACATTACCTAGGCTATGAATTGGTAGGGTAAATGTGTGTCAGCTAGATATTTATTGTTTATTCAAGTATAATAATAAAAACAGAAATTATGGTAATTAATAGTTTAAGAGAATTCGATCTAAACCAAATCCAAGAAAGAAAAAAATTAAGAGGGGGAAAAATAGATATAGATGAATATAATGATCAATTCCAGAATAAACTTCAAGCATATGCTGATGATAATGGTATAACCAAAGACCAAGCAATGAGAGGTTATTTAAAATTTAGACAGAAAAACAGGAGATAGTCCCATCTAAGGAAATACGATAATTAAAATCTCACTTCTTTTTCTAAGGAGGTGAGATTTCTTTTTCCCGTACCATATAACGTATTACATTTGGGGAATTCCCCCCCTTCGTAGTCAGATAGAATGATTATGGATGGGGGATTCCCTATCGTACCCACGTGTATATGTCAATACCCCGTGCCGCGCAGATATCCATCGATGGTATGGGATGCCTGAGGGAAGATTCCGATGGATTTTTATCACAAACCAACTCTTCTACCCACCCCCAATTATATACTAATATAACTTTTATTTGACCCTAATTTTTATGTATTCTATTAAAGATACGCGCATTTAAACAATGATTTTATTTTTCTCACATAATACTATGATTTTATATTCTAAATCCAATAAAACCAGGATTTTCACGCAAATTTTTAATATTTAAAACCATTTAAACCCCATTTTGATACTGGGGTTAAGAATAAAATCCTTTTTTCTCTAAAATTTTTTAATCACCCAGCAAAATATATACTAAATATGTGCATGTTTTATACGAAATACGTTAAGATAACGGTATTTAACGCGTTTTTTTGGTTATCTCACATAGTATGGTGTAAAATAACAGAAAATTCAGTAAACCACATATTTTTGCGTTAAAATTTATATTTAAAATTGTGTGTTCCCCAGGAGACTCGTTGTATTTTCCACGGGAATTTGGTAGATTATGTTAAAATTCTGCCTATTTATGGTAAAATATTAAAAATAATATATAAGTATTAAAAAAATGTGGGATATAGATAAAATATTTGGATTATTTACAAATAGAAAAGAAAAGGAAGAGCAATCTGAAATTATAATGAAAAGTAACAATTATAATAGAATAGATATGTTTATGTTTGTTTTGAATAATTTTAAAAAAATTGAAAACCTAGTTAAAAAAAGAAGTGAGTCCCAAGGATTGGAAATAGAAGAGGGAACTCTCCCTGGATTGATATATGATATGGCTTGGGGATATATTAAAGGGGTTGAATTAAATACAAAAGCCCATATAGCTGATGTTTTAAAGGGAAAACTCAAATATTCGGGGTATCTAGATATATACATAGAAAAGATGATTGAGTTTTATGAAACAATTGAATATTATGAACGATGTGCTTTTTTAAAGAAAATTTTAAATAAAATACAGTTAAAAACCTCTCAAAATATAGGGACCCCCTAAAAATAAAAATATACCTTCACACTATTAAAATTTAATAAAAACATTTAAATAAAAAATTATGAGAAACCCAGAATTATTCAGTAAAAGATTAGAGAGACTAGATGGAAAATTCCATAACTTGGAAAGATTGTTAAATACTAGAGCCCCAATCTCAGAGTTTAAAGGAGTAATTGAAGAAGCTAAAGGGTTAGTAGAAGAGTTACAAGACCAAACCCAAAATGAAGCTAGCCAATAAAATGTATAGAAAATGTATAGAAAATGTATAGAAGATGAGTAACGAATTTATATGGTTAAAATAGAGAATGGTTCCTCCCAAACTTTAAAAGGATAAATTATGACAATATCAGAATTATCAGATAATACAGTGTTAGAATGTAGTCAAATAGTTATAGATCTATTAGAAGAGGCAGAAGAAAAATTTGAGAGTGATGAAAAACCTTATACATCAACTGTATGGGCTTTTATTTACAATCTAGATATTTTATTAGAGGTATACAATCCTCAGTTTAGAAAAGATTTAGAAAAATTATACAAATTATCAACATTATTAGAATTAAAATATGGAAGCTAAAGAATTAAAAAATAATTGGGAGGAACTTTTAAGTTATATAACCAAATATATCTCAGAACCCAGACAAAAATCTCTCTTAGAATTTTATAATAAATTTGAAGATAGAATGATTATGTATCCTGCATCACATAAAAAAGAATACCACAATGCATTCCCAGGTGGATATGTAGACCATGTCTTAAATGTTCTAAAGGGAGCAGAGAAAACATATGACATATGGGCAGAGATGGGGGCCAACCTAGAAGGTTTTACAGTAGAAGAGTTAATATTTTCAGCATTAAACCATGATTTAGGTAAATTAGGGGATGAAAATGAACCCTCAATGATACCCCAAGATGATCAATGGAGAAAGAAAAATTTGGGGGAAGATTATAAATTCAACAAAGAAATTCCATTTGCTTCTGTTCCTGACAGGTCTCTATTTTTATTACAATCTAATGGTATAATATATAGTTTTAATGAAATGATAGCTATCCAGACTCATGATGGGTTGTATGATGAAGGAAATTTTAAATATTTAAAAACTTACCTCCCAGAGACAAAACCCCGTAATTGTTTACCCTATATACTCCATCAAGCTGATATGATGGCTGCTAGAATAGAATTTGAGAGACATTTCTTAAATAAAGGGTTTGGAAAGCCTATAGAGAAGAAAAGTTATATTAACAATGTGAGTAAAACTACACAATCAGACCATAACAA
>P_1C_Liq_1_UnCtyDRAFT_1000273_pt1 | contig 12135 bp, 7 predicted proteins | sample Pon1CUnioCityCA_2_FD_10230 | JGI IMG/M metagenome (IMG submission 10230) | reverse complement strand
CCGCGGAAGCGGCCGTCGAGGCGGCCGAAGCGACCGTGGAGCGGCTCACCGCCGATCTCGAGGACGGGGTCCTGCGGGCCCCCCGCGACGGCCGCGTCCAGTACCGGGTCGCCCAGCCCGGCGAAGTCCTCTCCGCCGGGGGAGTGGTCCTCAACATGGTCGACCTCACCGATGTCTACATGACGATCTTCCTCCCCACGGCCGAGGCCGGCCGGGTGGCCCTCGGTGCCGAGGCCCGCATCGTCCTCGACGCGGCTCCCGACCTCGTCTTCCCCGCTGAGGTCACCTTCGTCGCGTCCGTGGCCCAGTTCACCCCGAAGACCGTCGAAACCGAGGAGGAGCGAGCCAAGCTCATGTTCCGGGTGCGGGCCAGCCTCGACCCCGACCTGCTCCGGCAGTACCTCCGGCAAGTGAAGACAGGGCTCCCCGGCCTCACCTACGTCCGCCTCGATCCCGACCTGCCCTGGCCGGAAGAGCTCCGCGATTCAGCTCCCGGAATGAGCCTGCCCGGTCCCAGCGAGTCGGCTGCGGACCGCTCCGGCCGCTCCCCTCCGGCCAATCCCTCCCCCTCCCCCGCATCCCCGGTGATCCGCGTCGCCGGGGCCCGGCTCCGCTACGGCCGGCACACCGCACTCGCCGGCATCGATCTCACCGTGCGGGCCGGGGAACAAGTCGCCGTGATCGGGCCCGACGGTGTCGGGAAGTCCAGCCTCCTCGCCCTCATCGCCGGGGCCCGCCGCCTCCAGGAGGGGGAAGTCGAAGTCCTCGGGGGGTCCATGCGGTCTGCCCGCCACCGCCACCGCATCTGCCAACGGATCGCCTACCTCCCCCAGGGACTTGGCCGTAACCTCTACGACTCCCTGAGCGTGCGGGAGAACATCGACTTCTTTGCCCGCCTTTTCGGGGGAAAAGCCGCCGACCGCGGAGAACGCATCGACGCGCTCACCGAGGCTACCGGGCTGGCCGCCTTCCGCGAGCGGGCTGCCGCCCACCTCAGCGGAGGCATGCGGCAGAAGCTGGGTCTCTGCTGCGCCCTCGTCCACGAACCCGACCTTCTTCTCCTCGACGAGCCGACCACCGGCATTGACCCCCTCTCCCGACGCCAGTTCTGGGAACTCATCGCCGACCTCCGCGCGGCCCGTCCCCGGCTCGCCCTTCTCCTCGCCACCTCCTACCTCTCGGAGGCCCGGGAATTCGACGCGATTCTCGCATTGCAGGAGGGCCGGACCCTCGCCCGCGGCACCCCGCAGGACCTCCTCCAGCGGACCGACCGCACCTCCCTCGAGCAGGCCTTTCTCGCCCTGCTCGAGGATCGGGAAGGGGCACCCGCCCGGGGGGCGGACCAAGCGGGAGCCAACGGCGACCCGGTCGACAATGCGCAGCCTTCGCATTCCCGCCCCTCCAGGTCCGCGGATCCTCTCCCCTCCCCCGACCGAGGGGACCGCGACAAACCCATCGCCCTCGAGGCCGACCATCTCACCCTCCGCTTCGGGAACTTCACGGCGGTCGACTCCGCCCGCTTCCGCGTCCACCAGGGCGAGATCTTCGGCTTCGTCGGCTCGAACGGCTCCGGGAAGACCACCACTATGAAGATGCTCGCCGGCCTGCTCACCCCCAGCGAGGGGCGGGCTTTCCTTTTCGGGCAACCCGTCGATCCCCGCCGACTCGGCGATCGCCGCCGGATCGGCTACCTCGCCCAGACCTTCTCCCTCTACCGGAAGCTCACCGTCCGGCAAAACCTCCGTCTCCACGGCCGCCTCTACCGGATCCCCCCCGCGGACCTCGGCTCCCGCATGCAGGAAGCGGCCGGACGATTCGGTTTGGAGGAGGTGCTCGACCGCCTCCCCGATGAGCTGCCTCTCGGCCTCCAGCAAAGGCTCTCCCTCGCCGTCGCGGTGATCCACCGACCCGACGTCCTCATCCTCGACGAGCCCACCAGCGGGGTCGACCCTCTCGCCCGGGAGGACTTCTGGCAACAGCTGCAGGAACTCTCCCGCCGCGACGGGGTCACGATCTTCCTCTCCACCCATCTCATGCCCGAGGCGCAGCGCTGCGACCGGGTCGCGCTCATGCACGAGGGCCGAGTCCTCGCCACCGACACGCCCGCCGCCCTTTGCGACCAGCAGGACGAGGAGGACCTCGAGGAAACGTTTGTCGCCTTCCTCCGTGCGGAGAGCGAGGGCAACCACGGGGACCGTGCCCTTGCCGGAAGGACCCTCCACCAGCCCCCCTCGGCTCCGGTCCCCTCCTCTCCGCCACCCGCGGCGGACACCGCCCCCGCCGGTCTCTTCCGTCTCCACCGCGCCCTCGCCTACGCCCGGCGGGAAACCCTCGAGCTTTGCCGTGACCCCGTCCGGCTCACCCTCGCCTTCCTCGGCAGCCTCCTCCTCATGTTCGTGATGGGGCACGGGATCAGCCTCGACGTGGAGGACCTCGATTTCGCCGTGCTCGATCGCGACAACACCGCCGCCAGCCGCGACTACGCGGAGAGTCTGGCCGGTTCCCGCTACTTCCACGCGCAAGCGCCCCTCCGAGGCTACGCCGACCTCGACGAGCGCCTCCGCAGGGGCGAGCTGAGCCTCGCCGTGGAGATCCCCCCCGGCTTTGGGCGGGCCCTCGCCCGTGGGGAACCGGTCGCGATCGGGGCCTGGCTGGACGGCTCCATGCCCTCGCGGGCGGAGACCGCCCGCGGCTACGTGCAGGGACTCCACCAGTCCTGGCTGGCCCGGCGCGCCCGCGCGGCCGGTCTCGAGCCCGAGGCGGTTCTCCCCGCGCGGATCGAGACCCGCTTCCGGTACAACCCGCAGCTGGAGAGCCTCGTGGCCATGGTGCCGGCCATGATCCCGCTCCTCCTCCTCATGATCCCGGCCATGCTCGCCTCGCTCAGCGTCGTCCGGGAAAAGGAGCTGGGATCGATCGTCAACTTCTACGTGACCCCCACCCGTCGGCTCGAGTTCCTCCTCGGCAAGCAGGCCCCCTACCTCATCCTCTCCTTCCTCAGCTTCCTCCTCCTCGTCCTCTTCGCTGTCGGCGGCTTCCAGGTACCCCTGAAGGGCAGCCTCCTCCTGCTCAGTGGGGCGGCCCTCCTCTACCTCGCCGCCGCCACCGCCCTCGGCATGTTCCTCTCCAGTTTCCTGCGCAGCCAGATCGCCGCGATCTTTGGCACCGCTGTGCTCACCATCCTGCCGGCGGTGAACTTCTCCGGACTGCTCAACCCGGTCTCCTCCCTGCAGGGATTCGGCCGAGTAGTCGGCGAACTCTACCCGACCACCCACTTCCTCCTCCTCGTCCGCGGCACCTTCTCCAAGGCGCTCGGACCCGCCGACCTGCAGGCCTCGCTCTGGCCGCTCGCCGCCTCCGTGCCCGTCCTCGTCCTCCTCGCCGCCCTCGCCCTTCGCAAGCAGGAGAAATGAATCGCTTCCCCCGGCCCTCGACCCTCCTCCGCCTCGGGCAGAAGGAGTTGCTCCAACTCGCCCGCGATCCGCTCCTGCTCGTGCTGGTGATCTACACCTTCACCTTCGCGATCTACTCCGCCGCCACCGCCCTCCCGGAGACCCTCCACCGTGCCACCGTCTCCATTGTGGACGAGGACCATTCCCCGCTGTCCCGCCGGATCGCCGACGCCCTCCAGGCACCCTACTTCAGCGAGCCGGACCTCGTCAGCCACCGCCAAATGGACGCCCGGCTCGACGCCGGCCTCGACATCTTCGCGCTGAACATCCCACCCGACTTCCAGGCGGACGTGCTCGCCGGGGAACAGCCCGCCCTCCAGCTCAATGTCGACGCCACCCGCATGAGCCAGGCCTTCGCCGGGAGCGGCTACCTCCAGCAGATCGTGCGCGACGAGATCGCCGCGTTCGTCAAGGGCTACCGGGCCGGGGAGGCCCCCGCCGTCGACCTCGCCCTGCGCGCCCGCTTCAACCCGCAATTGGATCCCGGCTGGTTCGGCGGGATCATCGAAACCATCTCGAACGTCACCCTCCTCGCCCTCGTGCTCGGGGGTGCCTCCCTCATCCGCGAAAAGGAACACGGCACCCTCGAACACCTGCTCTCCCTGCCGGTCCGGCCCTCAGAGATCCTACTCTCCAAGATCCTCTCGATGGGCCTCATCGTCCTGGCGGCCGCCCTCTTCGCCCTCGAAGTCATCGTGGAGGGAGTGCTCGCCGTGCCCGTGCGCGGCTCCCTGCTCCTCTTCGGCACCGGGACGGTCCTGCACCTGCTCGCGACCACCTCGCTCGGCATCCTCCTCGGCCTGCTGGCCCCCTCCATGCCCCGCTTCGGGCTCCTCACCATCCTCGTGCTCCTTCCCCTGCAGATGCTCTCCGGCGGGATGACCCCGCGCGAGAGCATGCCCGAGTGGATCCAGATGGTCATGCTCGCCGCCCCCAACACCCACTATGTCGCCCTTGCCGAAGCCGTCCTCTTCCGGGGAGCTGGCTGGGAATTGGTGGCACCCCAGCTGCTCGCCCTCCTCGCGATCGGCAGTGCCCTTTTCGCCCTTGCCCTTGTCCGGTTCCGCTCCTCCCTCGGCCACGCCGCCTGAATCACGGAGGGCGGGACGGCAGCGCGCTTGTGCCCAGCACCCGCTCTTTTCTGAAAATCCGCGGCCCGCGGAGCTGGGTTCTTGACAAGGCGATGCCTACAAACCTTTTTAATCGCACCCCGAAGCATTGCTTTACCCCCCGGACCCCATTCCCTTAGTCGAACCCCATTACTACGATCCCGTTGCCTCCCCGCCCCGGAAGCACGGGTCCAAGAACGGCACAACGGAGGGCGTTTCCTTCTCCACCGCACCTACCCGGTAGCGATCGGCACCGTAAATGCTCCCCCTCCCCGTACTCGCACCGCCCGAAACCGTGCCCCCTTTCTTCCGGTTCCCCTTGGATCCGGCAACGAGAACCCAACCGATCCATGCATAAGATCCAACGATCCCCCGCCCTTCTGGGCGCCGCGCTGCTTTCCGCAGCCGCGTTCGGCCTTTCCCCACAGGCGAAGGCCGCCGAGTGCGATTACGATGACACCATCACGATCGCGGAAATGACCTGGCTCTCCGCCGGCACCTTTGCCTACGTGGCCGAGAAGATCCTCGCCGATGGCTACGGCTGCGACGTGGACATCGTCCCGGGCGACACCGTGCCGACCGCCACCAGCATGCTCACCAAGAGCGAGCCGACGATTGCCCCGGAACTGTGGGTGAGCACCGCCCAGAGCATCTGGGACGAGGCCCAGGAGAAGGGCAACATCTACAAGGCCACCGACATCTTCGCCGACGGCGGCAAGGAGGGCTGGTGGATTCCCGACTATGTGGCCGAGGCCAACCCCGGCCTGAAGTCTGTCGAGGACCTCAAGGATTACTCCGAGCTCTTCGTGGAAGTCGCCAGCAACGGCCAGGGCCGGTTCTACGGCTGCCCTCCCGGCTGGGGTTGTGAGATCATCACCAACAACCTCTTCCGCGCCCTCAACCTCGAGGACCACAACTGGGAGCTCTTCTCGCCGGGCTCCGGTGCCAACCTGAAAGCCTCCTACGCCCGGAAGGTGACCCGCGGCCAGCCGATCGTCGGCTACTACTGGGGCCCCACCGCGGTGATCGGGAAGTACAACCTCGTGCGCCTGGAGATGCCGCCCTACAACGCGGAGGACTTCACGGAGTTGACCGTCCCGGACGCCCCGGATCCGCAGGTAACCGGCTGGAAGAAGGGCGACGTCGCCGTGGCCGTGGTCACCGAAGTCCGGGAAAGCGCGCCGCACGTGGCCGACTTCCTCGCCAAGATGAGCTACCCGAACGCCCTCGTGAACCAGCTGCTCGCCTGGGGCGACGACAACTCGGCCAGTCCCGAGGAAGTCGCCGAGCGCTTCCTCGAGAACCACGAGGACGTCTGGACCCAGTGGGTCCCCTCCGACGTGGCGGACAACGTCCGGGCCTCCCTCTAGGGTCCCTGCCCCGTTTGCCCGGGAAGACGCCCCTCCGCGTGCGGGGGGCGTCTTCCTCCCCTCCCCTCCGCACCGGTCTTCGGGTCGCTGGTTGTCACGGTACCCGTTCCTCCCCCTCCCTTGAATCCTCCCTCCCATGGACTCTAACTTTCCCGAGCTGATCGAATCCCGCGAGATCCGCGGCACCATCGACGACGGCTTCAACTGGGTTGTCATTGAATTCGGGGAAGCCCTCGAGATCGCCTTCCTGCCGGTCCTCCGCTTCCTCAACTCGATCGAGAACGCCCTTCTCTGGCTGCCCTGGTACCTCGTCGTGCTCCTGCTCGCGCTCTTCGCCTACCAGGCGACCCGCAGTGCCAAGTTTGCCGGGGGCACGATCGTCATGCTCTTCCTCACCGGACTCTTCGGGATGTGGGAGCCGGCCATGGCCACCATCGCCCTCATGCTGGTGGCCACCCTCCTCGCGGTGATCGTCGGGATCCCCCTCGGGATCGCCATGTCCCGCTCGAATGTCTTCCAAGGCATCCTCACGCCGGTCCTCGACATCATGCAGACCCTGCCGATCTTCGTGTACCTCATCCCCTTCGTCATGCTCTTCGGGCCCGGCAAGATCCCCGCCCTCCTCGCCACCATCGTCTTCGCGGTGCCCCCGGTGATCCGGCTGACGAACCTCGGCATCCGCCAGGTCGACCGGGAGGTCATGGAAGCAGTCGTCGCCTTTGGGGCGACCCCGCGACAGCGACTCTTCTCCGTGCAGATTCCCCTCGCGCTGCCCACCATCATGGCCGGGATCAACCAGACTACCATGATGTCCCTTTCCATGGTGGTGATCGCCTCCATGATCGGGGCGGGCGGTCTCGGCTACCANGTCCTCCAAGGCATCCAGCGCCTCGAGGTGAGCCGCGGTCTCCTCGCCGGGATCGCCATTGTCTTCCTCGCCGTCATCTTCGACCGGGTCGCCCAGGCCTACGGGCGCAAGATGCAGCAGCACCTCCACCTGCAGAAGTGAGCCCGGTACGCGCGACCGCCCTCCGTCCCCTGCCCGATCCCCTCCCCCTATGAGCGAGACTCCCTCCAAGATTTCCGTGAAGGAAATCTACAAGATCTTCGGCCCGGACCCGGCGAGCGTGCTCGAGCGCGTGCGGGCCGGTGCCAGCAAATCGGAAATCCTCAACGAGACCGGCCACACCGTCGGCCTGCGCGATGTCAGCCTGGAGATCCGGCCGGGCGAGACCTTCGTCATCATGGGCCTGTCCGGCTCCGGCAAGTCCACCCTCATCCGCCACTTCAACCTGCTCATCGAACCCACCGCCGGCCACATCCTCGTGGACGGGCACGACGTCGTCGATATGGGCACGGAGGAACTACGCGATCTGCGCCGCCACCGCATGAGCATGGTGTTCCAGCGCTTCGCCCTCCTCCCCCACAAGACCGTCCTGGAGAACGCGGTCTACGGCCTGAAGGTGGCCGGCATCGACAAGAGCGAGGCCGAGCAACGCGCCCGCGAGCAGATCGAGTTGGTCGGGCTGGGCGGCTTCGAGAACCAGTACCCCAGCCAGCTCTCCGGAGGCATGCAGCAACGGGTCGGGCTGGCCCGCGCCCTCGCCACCCAGTCGGAGATCCTCCTCATGGACGAAGCCTTCTCCGCGCTCGACCCCCTCATCCGCAACGACATGCAGGGCCAGCTCCTCGAGCTGCAGCAGACCCTCCACAAGACCATCGTCTTCATCACCCATGACCTCGACGAGGCCCTCCGGCTCGGCGACCACATCGCCATCCTCAAGGACGGCGCCCTCAGCCAGGTGGGCACCGCCGAGGAGATTCTCATGGACCCGGCGGACGATTACGTGGCCCGCTTCGTGCGGGATGTGAACCGCAGCCGGGTGATCACCGTGGGCAGCATCGTCAGCGAGTCCCGCGCCCTCCGCCTCTCCGAGGTGAACCCGCAATCGGTGGCCGCCGGCATGGAGGAAACCGGCCAGCGGGCGATCTACGTGGTCGACGAGGACAACCGCCCGATCGGGGCCGCCGACGAGCAGGTGTTCACACGGGTGGATGGCTCATCGCCGGTCCGGCCGGAGCACCTCCACGAGCCGGCCACCGTGACCACCGACATGGTCATCGAGGAGATGCTGCCGACCATGGCTACCCGCGACTACCCGCTGGCCGTGGTGGACCACGACGGCCGCTTCCTCGGCACGGTCTCCCGCCGCGACACCGTCTCCGAGCTGGTCCCCCGCGCCACCGAGCCGGAAGCCGCGATGGCGGAAGCGGGCGCTCCCGGCGGACGGTAGGGCCGGCGCAGCGCTCCCCGCAGGGGGGCCCGACCCGCCCCGATCGGGGGGAGGGGCGGATGCCGCTCTCCCGGGGCACACGGAACCAGTTTGCTTGTTCCGGAACCGTGGGAATGATTGGCTCTTGCCCGGAGCCTGCCGATGCCATCCCCCCAAGCCCCTTACCCTTCCCCTGATTCAGCGGAGCCGGAGCCCGCGGGCTCCCCGCGGCCGGCAGCCACCGGGCCGGGACCCGATATCTTCGTCTTCGGGCTCGACTCCTTCCACTACGACCAGCTCCGCACCATTCGCGAGCCGGCGGGTGCCCGCTTTCACGAGCTGCTCTCCTACGAGGAGTCCGTCCACACCGAGCGGTTCCCCGTACCGGAAATGCTCGCCCGCAGTGAGCAGGTGCTTCGCCACTTCGCGGGGACCGTCGACGGGATCATCACCTACTGGGACTTCCCCACGAGCACCTTCGTCCCGATCCTCCGCGAGCGTCTCGGCCAGCCGGGTCCCAGCCTCGAGGCAGTCCTCAAGCTGGAGCACAAGTACTGGGCCCGCTGCGAGCAGAGGGCGGTCGTCCCGGAGCTGATTCCCCCCTTCGCCGCCGTCGATCCCTTCGCCGCGGATCCCGCCGCCGACCTCACCGTGCCGTACCCCTTCTGGATCAAGCCGATCAAGGCCCACTCCTCCCACCTCGGCTTTCTCGTGCGCAACGAGACCGAGCTCGACCATGCCCTCGAGAAGATCCGGGCGGGTCTTCACCGCTTTGCCCAGCCCTTCAACGAAATCCTCGCACACGCCGACCTCCCCCCCCACATCGCCCCGATCGACGGTGACCATTGCATCGTGGAGGGGCTGATCAGCCAGGGCCACCAGTGTACTCTCGAGGGCTATGTCCACGGCGGACGCACGGTGGTTTACGGGGTGGTCGACTCCTTCCGGCAGCGTCGGCACCGCAGTTCCTTCCAGCGCTACCAGTATCCCTCCCGGCTGCCCCGTCGCGTGCAGGCGCGCATGATCCGGGCGGCCCGCAAGGTCATGGAGCGGACCGGTTACGACGAGGGACCCTTCAACATGGAATTTTACTGGAGCCGCGCGCACGACCGGCTCCGCCTCCTCGAGGTGAATGCCCGCTGCTCCAAGTCCCACTCCCCCCTCTTCCACTTCGTGGACGGAGCCTCGCACTTCCAGGTGCCGGTGTGCCTCTCCCTCGGGAGGGATCCGGCCTTCCCCCACCGCGAGGGAGGGCACCGGCTGGCCGCCAAGTTCATGCCCCGGCTCTTCACCGACGGCACGGTCACCCGGGTGCCCGGACCCGCGGAAAGGGCCGCCCTCCGGGCCCGCTTCCCGGAGGCCCTCCTCCGCGTCCACGTAGAGGAGGGCCAGCGCCTCTCCCACCTGCGCTTTCAGGACAGCTACAGCTACGAGATCGCCGACCTGTTCCTCGGGGCGGACCACCAGAAAGCCCTCCTCGCCCGCTACCACGAGGCGATGGACTTGCTCGGCTTTCGCATCGATCACCGCGCGCCCGTGTTCGCATGAACCACCGCACCGCCTTCCCCCGTTCCGTAGCCGCACCCGTCACGACCCGCATTCCCATGGCCGACGGGGTCGAGTTGGCCGCCCGGATCTGGAGGCCGGTCGACGCGGAAGAACACCCCGTACCGGCCATTCTCGAGTACTTGCCCTACCGTCTCCGCGACGGCACCGCCGTGCGCGACTCCATCACCCACCCCTGGTTCGCGGGGCACGGCTACGCCTCCGTCCGGGTCGACCTGCGGGGAAGCGGGGATTCCGGGGGCGTCCTCGCCGACGAGTACCTGCAGCGGGAGCTCGACGATGGCATCGCCGTGCTTCGCTGGCTGGCAGCACAGCCGTGGTGCACGGGCCGGATCGGCATGTACGGGATCTCCTGGGGCGGCTTCAACGGGCTGCAGATCGCGGCTCTCCAGCCTCCGCAACTGCAGGCCGTGATCACCCTGTGCTCGACCGACGACCGCTACGCCGACGATGTCCACCACATGGGCGGTTGCCTGCTCGGGGACAATCTCTCATGGGCCTCCACGATGTTCGCCTACAACTCCCTGCCGCCCCATCCGGACGCGGTCGGGGAAGACTGGCGCGCGATGTGGCAGGAGCGGCTGGAGCGATGCGAGCCGTGGATCGGGCTCTGGCTCGAACACCAGCGGCGGGACGCCTACTGGGAGCACGGCTCCATCTGTGAGGACTTCTCCGCGGTGCGCGCGCCCGTGCTCGCGGTGAGCGGTTGGGCGGACGGCTACTCGAACGCGGTCTTCCGCCTGCTCGCCGGCCTGGAGGTGCCGCGCCGGGGGCTCATCGGCCCGTGGAGCCACACCTTCCCCCACCTCGGCAGGCCCGGCCCGGCCATCGGCTTCCTCCAGGAATGCCTGCGCTGGTGGGACCGCTGGCTGAAGGACACGCCCAACGGAGTGGAGGACGAGCCAATGCTGCGGGTCTGGATGCAGGACAGCGTGCCCCCGACGCCCGCCTACGAAGAAAGACCGGGGCGCTGGGTCGCCGAACCGGCCTGGCCCTCCCCCCACACCGACTGGCGGGCCCTCGGGCTCGGGGAGCGCCGCTTGCTGGCCCCGGGACACGAGGCCGGCCGGGAGGAACTGAGCTTCCAGTCGCCGCTGGTCACCGGACTCTTCGCCGGCAAGTGGTGCTCCTACGCCGCCGGGCCGGACCTCGCCCACGACCAGCGACAGGAGGACGGCGGAGCTCTCGTCTTCGACAGCCAGCCCCTCACCGAACCGCTGGAGATCCTCGGTGCCCCCGTGCTCGACTCACCCTTGCCAGCGACCAGCCCCAGGCGATGGTCGCCGCCCGCCTCTCCGATGTCGCCCAGGACGGCGCGGCCACCCGCATCACCTACGGGCTGCTCAACCTTTCCCATCGCGCGGGCAGCGCCAACCCCGAGCCCCTCGTGCCCGGTGCCTTTGTCACCGTTCGCCTCCAGCTCAACGACATCGCCCAGCACTTTCCGGCCGGGCACCGCATCCGGCTCGCCCTTTCCACTTCCTACTGGCCGCTCGCCTGGCCGGCGCCCCGTCCGTTCTGCCTGACGGTGCGGCCGCGCGGGAGCACACTCCACCTCCCGGTGCGTTCGCCCCGTCCGGCCGAGGACGCCGTCCTGCGGCCCTACGAGCCGCCCGAGGGCGCCCCGCCCCTACCGACTACCCCCTTGGCCGAACCGCACCACGACTGGCGGGTCGTCCGCGAACTGGCCGCGGATACCTCCACGCTCGAGGTCACCAACGACGCCGGCCGGGTACGGCTGGGCGCAGCGGAGGATGCCGGCGCCACCGTGGTCGGACGCCACGCCACCGAGTGGTACCGCTCCCGGGCGAACGACTACGACTCCGTCTCGGGCGAGACCCGCTGGGTCCGCTCCCTCGGCCGAGGGGACTGGCAGGTGCACACGGTCACCACCACCCGGCTGACCTCCGATCCCACCCACTTCCACCTCCACGCCGACCTCGACGCCTACGAGGGCGAGGCGCGGGTGTTCTGCCGCACCTTTCGGCGTTCCTACCCGCGCGACTGTGTGTGAGCGGGGCGGCGGTTGGCCGCTCCCGCCTCACCCTCGCCCACCTCCGCCAGCCAGGTCGGCCCCCGGTCCCAACTCCCCCCCATCCTCCCCCAGGACTCGGATGAAAAAGGCTCAACGCTGGAGCCAGCGGGACAAACCTGCCCCGAGAGGGGGAATTTCCCCCGTAAGTGCACGGTACACTGGATCGACCACTGCAACGGTCCAGCAGATTGCCCCCAACGACCCACTCGAGTGCACCCGCGACCACGATTTTCCAGCGGCCAAGAGGAAACGGCTGGAGGGAATGAGCCGACAACGGTGCGGGAGGGGGAGAGAATGCAAATAGGTGTCCCGTGCATGCCGGAACCGAAG
>P_1C_Liq_1_UnCtyDRAFT_1000271_pt1 | contig 12157 bp, 9 predicted proteins | sample Pon1CUnioCityCA_2_FD_10230 | JGI IMG/M metagenome (IMG submission 10230) | reverse complement strand
CGCGTGAAAATCATGTTGAACAATGCGTGCATCATAGATCACGAGATCAGCGGGCAACATTTTATTGAGTTTGTATACGAGCTGGTGTTCAGAGATGTGCTCTGGTAAATCGACGTGAAAGAAATATTGACTAGCGTGTACCCCAGCATCTGTACGGCCACAACCTACTATATCGACAGGTTCATTCCCGAATAAGCGCGATAGTTGTTTAGTCAATTCACCTTGTACTGTTGAAACGCCTGGCTGTACTTGCCACCCAGCATAATTCGTACCATCGTAGGCCATCTCAAAAAGGTATCGCTGCATCATGCAACAAATTTATATAAAAAAGCAGGGCAATATTCAACAAGGCCGAGTGAAGGCGATTTTTTTCAGGAACCTCCTTCTCCTGCAAAGAGAAATTTGTTAGGTGTGACAAGGTTCGTCTTTACGGCGTACATGACAATCCCGGCGGTATTTTTCGTACCCAGTTTACCCATGATATTCTTTCGATGAGTAGTGACGGTATGTGGGCTCAGGTGTAATAATTCAGCAATCTGTGCATTCGTGTTACCTTCGGCGATGTATTTGATGATCTCCATTTCTCGTTCACTCAACAAAACTGGTTCACAAGAAAATTCATCAACATTCAAATCGTCCACATCAATTGCAGCACGCTGAATAGATTCCAATATTTGACCACAAAAAAACTTCTTCCCTGCACCCGTTTCTTTAATTGAAGAAAGAATTTCAGGAATATCGCAATCCTTTTTTACATAACTCATAACGCCAGAGCGCAGTGCTTCAACAATTACAGATGGATTTTGCTCGGGCGTTATAGCTACAAACTTCACATGCTTATGTTTTACTAGTAATTTCGGGATAACATCAATAGAAAATCCTGGAGCAGTGTAATCAATTAAAACTAAATCAGTTTCAAAATTCTGAAGTTGCTCAATGAGCTCTTCATCGCAGGTCACTTCACCAACGATTTCGTTAAATTGATCAGCAGCGAGAATAGCCCTTAAACCAACTCTAACGATATCATTACTATCTGCGATTATAACTTTCATTACTGCAAATATACATTAAAAAACATTTTACTTAGAATGATTTTAAATAAAGAAATTAACAATGCATGTTCATTCCTTCTTACCGCTTCATTATTTATTGATATTTAAGAGTCATTCCATGAGCAGTTCAGCAAAAAATAAAATAAAAAAAGCCGCTTGTTTTCACAAGCGGCAATAGGTAACAAAAACGATATTTTTATTAACCGAGAACTTTTACGTTCACAGCATTCAATCCTTTTCTTCCTTGTTCTACATCGTATTCTACTTTGTCGTCTTCACGAACTTCATCCAACAATCCATTTGCGTGAACAAATACATCATTTCCTGATTCTTCCGGTACGATAAAACCGAATCCTTTCTCTGTGTTAAAAAACTTAACTGTTCCTTGTGGCATAAAATATAAATATTAAAAATAAAAGACGAAGGTACTCCCGAAAGTCGGGTAAACCTAATAATTTATAAAAATATTTTCATTTTTATTGATGACAATTCCTCAATGCATTGATTTCATTGGAATACAGAGCACAAAAAAAAGAGGCCGAAGCCCCTTTTTAATTAGTTTAGGTGAACTAAAAAGGACTCTTTTCGGTTTTTCTTTACCTCCAAGCTCCTGGAATAGTTCAAGATTTGATAAATACTATTTTTTGATGGCCCCTTTTTAGACTCCTGAGCCGCAGGAGATTTAGTCGAATAGTGATTTGCCATAAGCGAATATTTAACTGTTTAAAATAGAAACGCATTTTTAAATCAATTATTTTATCGCTTGCCAAAAATTTCTAGGTGAGCATTCCTCCGCACACTTGAAGTGTCTGACCTGTCACGTAATTCGATAAATCAGAACCCAAGTATACCACAGCATTGGCCACATCCTCAGGCTTACCTCCGCGTTTCAACGGGATGGAATTCCTCCATTCCTGCACAACTTTTTCATCCAGTTGTTCGGTCATCTCCGTTTCGATAAATCCTGGAGCAATAGCATTGCAGCGAATATTGCGAGACCCCAACTCCTGAGCAACAGATTTTGTAAATCCGATCATACCAGCTTTCGAAGCTGCATAGTTTGCTTGACCTGCGTTCCCTGACACCCCAACAACTGAAGACATATTGATAATAGAGCCTTTACGCGCTTTCAACATCGGACGCTGAACAGCTTTTGTCAAGTTAAATGCAGATTTCAAGTTGGTATTGATCACTTCATCCCACATCTCCTCCGTCATACGCATTAACAAATTATCGCGTGTTATCCCGGCATTATTTACAAGAACATCTATAGTACCAAATACATCCATAACTGATTTCACCAGCTCTTGAGCCGCATCAAAATCAGCCGCATTGGATTTGAAGCCTTTAACCTCTCCTCCGCCTTGACTCAACTCATCCTCTAGCGCTTTTGCTTTCTCGTCTGATGATAGATAGGTGAAAGCCACTTTAGCTCCTTCGGCTATACATCGTTCGGCTATCGCCTTGCCAATCCCCCTTGAGGCTCCTGTTATTAATACAACTTGATCCGTTAATAATTTCATACTACTACTTTTCTTTTAATCACAAAATTAAACATTTTTTTAATCCACGAATAAGACGCTTTCATGTCGTTCACAACAATTACTGAAATGGTTTTAAGTGGTACTCAAACCTTGTAAAAATGACATTGTATTAACATTATCTGCATAATCGTCCAGAGCTGGATTCTGAGCTTGTCCAAAAGGTGTAAAATCCCTTCCCACAACCACTTGCAAATCATCCTTATACCATTCTATATAATGGCGAACTGCATCCATTGTTTCATACCGCTGAAAATGCAAGACACCAATAGGAGCAAATAAATCCGAGGAAGGACGCATCAATACAAAGCCATTCTCAATAATTTCCTCCTGATTCATCAGGTAAATCGCCTTGTAGTAATCATAGTTGTTCGCATACTTGTTATGATAAATAATCGAACCGTAATCAACGATGGCTCCAAAAAATTCATTCAAATCAAAAGAATCTGGAATCATCAAGTGAGAGACATTGCGACAACCCAACCCATGATACTGAAATATATCAGCTCCCAATGCAGTCAACTCATCTTTTGTTTCAGTTCCTGTTAAAACGGCCAAAGACGTTCTATTTTTTCTAATAATGCACGGTAAATGCCCGAAATATTTTTCGAAATACCGTGCTGTATTATTACTACCGGTAGCAATAACTGCATCTATACCTTTCAACTGATCAACAGTTTCAATTCTCGATTTAAGTTCTGGCTGCAATTCTAGGATTAACTCCAAGAATTGTGGCAATAAACGATCATCATCCCGTGACATCTTAATTATAGGGAGATGGCCAGCAAGCAAAACAGACAAAAAATCATGAAATCCCACCAGCGGAATATTTCCTGCCATGATAACCCCGACTTTCTTAGGGTTAGTCGCTACTTGATAAGATTGCAGCCACTGTTCCAGCTTTTCTTCCGTCAAACTTCGCCCCCATTGCTCTAAACTATAACGCACTGTTTCTGGCGTGAACCAACCATTATGATGTCGCTCGCGTTCAATAACCTCATTTATCTGCTCAAAATATGATCCTGCAACAAAAGGATGAAAAGCTGATTCAGCTTGCTTTTCTCCCCAAAGTCGCATCGATGACCCCACAAGAGCCAAGGTCTGTATCGTTTTTTTTCGATCCAACTGTTTCATGAGTAATTTTACCGAATTTGTCAGCGCCTAAACAAAAGTTCCTGCGCTACGTTTATTATATTTGCAAATGTACTGAACAAAAGATAAAAAGTTAGGAATATGGCAATAATGATTACGGACGAATGCATTAATTGTGGGGCTTGTGAGCCCGAATGTCCGAACAATGCAATATATGAGGGGGGAGCTGAATGGGCTTATGCAGATGGAACAACTTTGGCTGGTACGATCAACCCACCCAATAGTGAAGAGGTAGATGCCGAAAAAGAGCATGACCCCGTAGATATGGACGTTTATTATATCGTAACCGATAAGTGTACCGAGTGTGTAGGTTTTCACGATGAGCCTCAATGTGCGGCTGTATGTCCAGTTGACTGCTGCGTGGACGATCCTGACTATCGCGAATCAGAAGATGAATTGCTCGCGAAAAAGGATTTTATGCATTTATAAACAATCACTCCAAAATTAATGAAAGACCATTGCTAGCTGCAGTGGTCTTTTTTTTGTCAAATCCCCTTTAAATTTATTCAACAATCGCTGTTTTGAATTTTAAAATTGCTTACATTCGTTTATAACTCACTGGTGATTGATATTGGAACGTTTTATAAACATACTTGTCCTCGATAGTAATGATACAAACATNTCTGGTCTCAGAGCTATGCTCAATGGGGGAGGAAATAATCTGATTTTTTGTGAAACTGAAAAACAGGCATGGCCTATTCTTGAAAAAAGGAAAATCGGAGTCATCTTAATCAATATTCAGCTCGAGTCTGTTAATGGGTTCGAACTTTTGCAGCGACTCAAATCGAATCCTAATTCTGAAGATGCTTATAAAATTGTTATTAGTGAATCAACTTCCAGCGGTGCAGAGCTGGTGAAAGGGTTTCGAGAAGGAGCTGTAGATTATATATCTACACCTTTCAATCCCAATTTGGTAAAGGCAAAAATTGAAGTCTTCAAAACATTGTATTTTAAAGATCAACGGATTAATCAATTATTGGAAAATATTTTCCCGCAAAATGTACTGCGCGACCTCAATAAGACTGGTAAATTCTCTCCTAAACGCATTGAAGAAGGTGTGGTGTTGTTCACAGATTTTGTAGCCTTCTCAAAAATAGCCAAACACCGAAAACCGATGGAGCTATTAAAGCAACTTGAAGAGTATTTCAATAAGTTCGATGAAATCATTGAACGGTACCAATTGGAAAAAATCAAAACGATCGGAGATGCATTTATGGCGTTGAGTGGAGTGACTGAAAAAAATAAAAAACCTGCAGTGAGAGCATGTTTGGCCGCACTGGAGATCAGAAACTTCATGTTGAATAAGAAACAACTTGCCAAAGCTACAGGCAACGATTTTTGGGAAATTCGTATTGGTCTGCATGCTGGTCCCTTGGTTGCAGGTATTATAGGTGATAAAAAAATGAGTTTTGATGTTTGGGGAGACACCGTAAATATCGGCGCAAGAGCTGAACAGAATTCGTTAGCCGATAGCATCACCATAACCGATCGCGTTGCTGGTCACGTATTACCTTATTTCAACCTCGAACACAGGGGGGAAATTGAAATTAAACATGGTGGCGAAGTTGATATGTTTTTCTTAAAAGAATTAAAACCGAAATACTCACTTTTCGAGGAGGGAAAACTCGCCAACAGCAGATTAAGAAAACGGTGTGAACTAGAGAATATGGATTTCGCTTTTGCTCGTAGACACATCATTAATAAACTTAAGTCTTCTTTACCTGACGAACTCAATTATCACAACTTAAAGCATACACTTAATGTGGAGCGCTGTGCAATCAGGATCGCTGGTCTAGAAGGCGTTGAAGGTGAAGAGCTCACTATTTTGCGTACAGCAGTACTTTTCCACGATGCTGGCTTTATTTTGCAGTATGAGCACAACGAGAATATTGGCGCGGAATTGGTCAAAAGAGAACTACCTAATTTTGGTTACAATCAACGACAAATTGATCAAATTTCACGAATTATTATGTCTACCACACGGGAAATAGCTCCGCGAACGTTACTAGAAAAAATCATGTGTGATGCAGATCACGACTACCTGGGTAGAGCAGATTACTACACGGTAGCTTCTAAGTTGCGTATTGAACTCGAATCACAAGGTAAAACCATGACGGATTTGGAATGGATCGAATATCAATTACACTACCTAGAAAATATTCATGAGTTCTATACAGACACTGCTCGAAATATTAGATTAAAAGGCAAATTAAAGCGAATACAGGAACTAAAAACTAAACACAAAGAATTGGTTGAAAAAGAAAAAGATTCCTGATTTTAAATACTCGTTTCTTCAAGGACCGAATAAAATTCACCATATCTCCTCACCTGTATTTTCCTCGGATATCTTTCCCGAATTGCACTATACGCTCCTCGACATAGCAGAAAATAGATAGAACCTTCAAAAAGTTAACGCTTTTAGCAAATCAACTCATTTCAATCAAAACACGACTTAACCGACGCACCAATGGCAAATTAACGTGATACAAAGAGACTAATTAATATTTTACCAGGATGAACTAATAACAATCAAGGTGGAAAAGTGTGAAATTAAAAATGCCATCCTTAACAGAATGGCATTTTTGTACAAATCGTTATTGCTATACTTAGAAATAAAACATCAAGAAGATGGCACCGTTAAAGTTGTCAGTGTCTAAGTTCCAAGAACGTGATCCTGCAACCTCATCCGTGATGTCAACTGTTTCAGCAGCAACGGGGTCATAGTATCGGCTCACCGATTCTCCGTCTCCAGTTGTTGCAAACATTACGTTCCATCCAAATTCACCGCCAATTGACATTTTTGATCCGAAGAAATACTCCACTCCAACGAATGGTCGTAATCCCGTACCAAATGTACCGCCAGATTCGACTTCCATTAAACGCTGACCCGTTGGCTGAGCTGCTCCCGTACCAAAATTGGTCGTGGTTGTAGGTGCTTGGTTAAGTTCACCAAAAGCATTTCCATACTCGTAAGATTCTGAAGTCTTGTTGTACATAAAGAATACATCAGCTCCATAAATCCCTTGAAGTCTACCCTGACCTCTGCGGAACTCATAACCACCACCTACTGTATAGGTTTGGTTCGTCAATTTTTGATTATCAGTAACAAAAATATTTGGGCTATTCTCAGTATCATCGATAACATAATTATCGCGTGAAAAATTATTCACCCCAACGCGCAAGTGAGCGCGAATAGCACGATTATTTTCCAACATATACTTTCCAAACAGTACATTATTACCGAGATTACTTACAAATTTATTGTCTCCGGCGTACGTGTTGTTTGCCGTGTTGTTAAATGAATTCCCAATCCAATTCAAAATAGGAACTGCATTGAATCCAATAGCGTATTCTCCTTGTTCGGGAAGAACAGGTACGCCTTCGTCGTTCGTTAAGTCAGTGTCTTGAGCTTGCATCGAAAAAGTCAATGCAACAGCACCCAAGGTACTCACTACCTTATGTGATAATTTCATGTTTTATAATTTTTTCGATTAATACTGGTAATCTCTAACAACTACTGCTCCGTCGTAAATAGTGACAAATGCACTCGGACGAGAGAATGTAGTTCGCGTCTCTACTGTCGCTGGCTGACCAGTAGCTGTGGTATCTCCGGGATCAGTACCAAAAGAGATAACATCCGTTTCGAAATCATCAAACTGCACTTCTGCATCGATGGGCGTCTCATAAGCTGGTAAGTCAACAGAATACTCTCCATTTCCATTCGTTTTGGCACTATACAATTGGTCTTTATAATTGTAAGTGGGGTCTGGATTTGGATCCAGGTTACTACCGTTGATTATAAAGGTAACTTTTGTTCCAGCAGGAACCGTTTCCATTTTCATATCATATGAACCATCTGAAAGGGTGTCATTTGCAGTGTTTGAATTTACTTCCATCACACCTTTTACTTCAGCAGAACCTGCCTCCCGTGGCGTTTGCTCCTCTTTCTTGCAAGCTACCGCCATTAGTAAACCTAACGCCGTTACACTTAAAACAATTTTTTTCATCATTTAAAATTTTAGTTATTAATTTTTAAATTGTCATCATTAGACAAATTAATTTCAGTGCTATTACGCATGAACGTCGTAAAGGGTTGCAAAAAATCACACATTTTTTTAAACCTGTTTAATTCTCATTAAAAGAACTCCGTGTATCTTGTATGGTATAAAGAACATTATAGGCGTATTACAGCAAGACAATAGTACAAATAATAAGGGAGGGGGAGCAGCTTGGAGAGCTGAACTTATTTTTATACGAACTCTACGGAGAAAAATGAATATAAAGGACCGCAAGTTGGAGTTACGACTAATAGCAGTTATTCGTTAACCACTTTACCATTTTTCATGTTTTCGACTGTTTGAACATATAGCCTTTCATAGCGTGGTAACACCTTGGTTATACAGAACTTTTGTGCTTGTTCTTTCGCCTGCACCTTAAACTGACTTAAGCGTTGTTCATTGGAAAGAAGCTTTTTAGCATTTGCTGCCATATCCTGCACATCGCCAACGTCCGATAAGTATCCAGAAAAACCATGTTTGTTTACTTCGGGAATCCCACCTGTATTTGATGATATTACAGGTACACCAACCGCCATGGCTTCCAAAGCCGCCAAACCAAAACTTTCAGTCTCTGAAGGGAGTAAAAATAAATCAGAAACTTTCATCAATTCGGTAGCGTCTCTAATTTTCCCTACCATCATCACGCGATCACATGTTCCTAACTCACGGCATAACCGCTCAACATTATATCGTTCAGGACCATCACCAATTAAAAGTAAACGCGCATTCGTTGATTTATTAACTTCATGGAAAATGTGTACCACATCTTCCACTCGTTTTACTTTGCGGAAATTAGAAACATGAACGATAATTTTTTCTTCATCCCTGGCATATTTTCTTCGTTTTTCGAAGTCAATCGCAGTTGAAGGATCCTCGTCAATATTGTGTATAAAATTAGGGATGACCTCAATAGTTCTTTTTGTATCAAAATGTGCGTAAGTGTCGCGTTTTAGGCTTTCAGATACTGCAGTAACAGCGTTGGATTGATTTAAACAAAATGTAATCACTGGTTCGAATGATTTATCGCGCCCTACTAACGTAATGTCTGTACCGTGCAATGTAGTAATGAACGGAATGATCACACCTCTGGAACTCAATATTTGTTGGGCCATAAAAGCAGCAGATGCGTGAGGAATAGCATAGTGGACGTGAAGCAAATCAAGCCCCTCATGTTCCACTACATCAACCATTTTACTCGCCAACTCCGTTTCATAAGGCTGGAATTCGAAAAGTGGATAATTACTCACCACTACCTCATGATAAAAGATATTGTCCCGGAACGATCCCAGACGTACAGGCTGAGAATACGTAATAAAGTGTATCTCATGCCCCTTCTCAGCAAGTGCCTTACCTAATTCAGTGGCAACTACTCCACTACCCCCAAAAGTGGGGTATAAAACAATACCTATTTTCATTATGCTTGTCATTATTTAATACACCATTCATTTATGAACACCTGTGAGACCTCAGTTGTTCTAATTCCTTACGGGAAAAAGCTTATAAATTTCTTTTTGTATATCCGTACGAATATCCATTTTTACTAGTTTCCAATTGTCCCCTTTTGGATATACGCGGTTGGATAAAAACACATAATTTACTCCATTAGCAGGATCGGCCCAAGCTTGTGTACCAGTAAACCCAGAATGACCAAAGGATTCAAGCGATACTAACTCACATGTTGGACCTCCTTTTAAGTCCCGTACGGGCTTATCAAAACCTGCCCCTCTTCTATTACTGGGACAAAATTGGCAAGAAGTATAAGTTTGAACTACTTGGCTTGGTATATACTCTCGTCTTCCATAGGTTCCTTTGTTTAAAAATAGTTGCATCATTTTAGCCAAATCTACTGCATTTGCAAACACACCTGCGTGTCCGCCAACGCCGTCTGTCATTGCAGCCCCCATATCGTGTACATAACCGTGAACTAATTGGTGCCTGAAATAGTCATCGCGTTCCGTTGGCGCAATGCGTTTAACCGAAAATGATTTTAAAGGATGATATCCCATTGTACGTAACCCCATAGGATCATAAAAGGTTGAATGCACAAAATCTTCCATGGGCAAACCCGATTGTTGCTCCACAATTTTTTTGACGAAATAGTACCCCAAGTCAGAATAACGGTAATTACCTCGAGCTCTTAGCCGCGTTGACAAAATCCGTTCATAAATGGTTGCTTCATAATCATCCAAAATAAACAAACCTCGTGCTACTTGAGCTTTCATACTATCATTGGGTATCTTAGCATAGTATTTTTCGCTCGGGAAGCCATCATCTAGTGTAGCAGTATAAAAAGGGATCCAGGGAGATAACCCCGCTTGATGAGCCATCATATCTTTGAGTAAAATACGTTCATAAGCGGTACCACGCGTTATTTCCAAATACTCCCCTAGTCTTGAATCTAACGAAAAGCGTTCCTTTCCTTGTAAATGCATGAGACTCGCCGTTGACGCAATAATTTTTGTGACAGAAGCTAAATCATATAATGTAGTATTATTAATGGGGCGAAGCGAATCATAGGTCTGATGACCAAACGATTTCTCGTAGATCAACTTTCCGTCCTTTGCAATCACAATCTGACAGCCAGGATAGGCTTTTTCATAAATTCCACGTTGAGCGATAGAATCAATAGCATCGAAATCAGACTTATGCAGTCCGAACTCCATGGGTACCGTATATTTCAATCGCGATGCCACCGGTGTTTCGGCAAAATAACCCTCCTGATAAACCTCATTCAAGGTTACAGTTAACGGAGTCTCTGATTGAAAGCCACCAAAAAGCAATTGAGCTACGCGATCCAATGTTGGTAATTCCTGCTCATAAGTCAGAATTACAGCATCCACATTATCAAATACCTCCCAATCCTTAGCAACAAATGGATGGCCGTAAAATGTAACATAACTGTTCAATGCAGCAGGTATATGTTGCATGAGCTCTTCCCATGCCGAAGGATAGGGCTGTATGGTTGCTGTGAGTGACCGAATAGGGAAGATATTAATGAATATATTGTCGAATTCGTCTGAATATTCTTGCAAATATCGAATTACTTCTTCTGATGAATAAGCATGCAGGTATTTTGCTTCACCGTACTTACCGAAACGATCCTTGAAAGCTCTTGCATCATTTCCCAAATTAATCACCAAATTGCTTTCATTGGCATCTTTTACTGGAATAACCTGATCATTTTTCAACACTGTGATCGCCTTTTCATAGCTAGCCGTCTCCACATAAGACAATTTCTCAGCTGGTGGATAAGTTCGTTTATCTTTTCTTGTTTCAGTATGATATTTTGCCCTTAAAATTTTCAAACATTTACGATCAATCGCTTTTTCGCTGTACTCCCCATTCTTAACGGCTTGCACAATGCGAGTGATCGCTTTTTGAGGATTTCTTGGGTATAACAAGATGTCATTCCCAGCTATATAAGCCTTAACATCAATGTCTTCAACATCAAAATAATGTGCTAACCGTTCCTCCCTGAGATCTCCACTGATGATTAAACCATCAAATTTCAGTTCGTTCTTCAATACTTCTTGAATCACATAAGGCGAAAAACTTGTGGGAATACTAGTAGAGTCTAATGCAGGAACCTCCATGTTGGACATCATAACAGCAGATGCGCGGCTCAAACGTCCCATCCTAAAGGGTGCCCAATAAATATTTTCTAATTTCCCCATACGAATAGCGGAACGCTTCAAATTATGATCTTGAACAGCACCCTGCTCTGGGTGTAAGGGGAAATACTTCATAGCGCTGAGGACATTGTTTTCTTGCAATCCTTGAATGAGTGCCCTCGACTGTTTAGCCACCGTTAATGGATTTTCTCCGAAAGTTTCCATTTGTTCAGCCTCGTTCATTTCAGCAGAGCTCAAGTTGATGGCTGGTCCCAAACAGAGATTTACACCGAGATTTCGCATGTCATGACTCATCGCTGTGTTTAGCGTGCGCGACCATTCCTCTTCATTCACTGCGCCTGAGGTTAACGGGAAAGGATATTTCTTCGATTTCCAAATCTGTTTACTGAGCCCCCAGGTCGCATCCATAGCAACCAATAAGGGGAACATTGAATTTTCCTGAAAACGATGAATTGCTTCTTTCGTTTGATCATATTCCCCACGCCCCAAAACTATTCCACCAACATTAAAATGGGTGATTAGTGAATCTACCTTTTTGAGTTCTTCCTCCCCCTTATATGTAGGAACGCGAACAATAAAACTCTGAGCAATCTTTTCACTCAATGTCATCTCCTCCATTTGTGCCTGCGCCCAATCGCTGCTGGATTTATAAAAGTCAGCCATCGAAGATGAAGATTGCCCAAATGACTGGTTAACAACGGCTAATACAGCAACAAAAACAA
>P_1C_Liq_1_UnCtyDRAFT_1000270_pt1 | contig 12167 bp, 9 predicted proteins | sample Pon1CUnioCityCA_2_FD_10230 | JGI IMG/M metagenome (IMG submission 10230) | reverse complement strand
GGGGCGCGGGCGCCGAGCCGCGGTGAGCAGTGCATCGACATCGGCGGGCCGGCCGGGATGCGGCGAGGCGACCAGGGCCGCCGCGAGGTCGTCCCGGGTGATCTCGCCGGCATCGATCTGCTCGAGGTGCCAGTGCCGCGGCGCGATGGCGTCCAGCCCCGCCAGCCGCCGCAGCTCGGCGTGGGTGTGGGCCAGCGTCTGCCCGGCCTGACCCATGAAGGGGTTGACTGCAACCGATGCGGAGAGTGGCCACAGGGGCGGGACCTGGCGGCCGACCTGGTCGGCCTGCGGCATCGGATCAGCGGACATGGCGGTCTCCGTAGTGGCCGAGCAGCCGCTCGACAAGGACATGGATGTACAGGCCATTGGCAAGGTGCACGCGCAGGCCACTGGCCGCCGGGTGGTAGGCCCACAGCGGGAACAGCGCCTGAGCGAGGGCGACCAGTCCGAAGCTGACCACGGTCAGGATCAGCAGCGCCCACTCGAGGGGACCCGGGGCGGGTGCCACCGGCAGGGCCTGATGGGTAAAGGCGTCGGCGCCGATCTGCAGCGTGAAATAGCTGATCGACGCCCCCACCGAGTAGACCGCGGTACGGCGGGTCAGCGTCCGCGGAGCGGCGTCCGCCAGCCCCTGGGCAATCAGATAGGCCACGCCAAAGATCAGCATCGCGCCCAGGGCAATCGCCTGAGGCGGTTTGTCATGCAGGCCAAAGGCAAACCCGATGGCCGCGTAGATGGCCAGCGCCAGCAAGAAGGCGCGGCCTACCGCCCGCGGGTTGGGCGTGGCCACGGGCCCGGGGCGGCGGATATTGGCGACGCCCTCGATCGCCGCCCCCGAAAAGAGGAACGCGTGGGCCTTGTACAGCGAGTGGGCGACGATATGCAGCAGTGCCAGCGGGAACAAGGCCAGACCGCACTGCATGATCATGAACCCCATCTGGGCAATGGTGGACCAGGCCAGCGAGGTCTTGACCGCCGATTGGGTGAGCATGACCAGGGCGCCAAACAGGCCGGTAAAGCCGCCGATCACCACCAGTACCGCCAGCACCCCGGGGCTCAGCAGGGTGACGTCGGCGAGCCGGATCAGCAGAAAGCCTCCGGCGTTAACCACGCCGGCATGAAGCAGCGCCGAGACCGGCGTGGGGGCCTCCATGACCGTGGTCAGCCAGCCGTGGGTGGGGAACTGGGCGGATTTGAGCAGCGCCGCCACGGCAAGCAGTGCCACCGCCGTCTGCAGGAAAGGCGTGCCGGTCATGGACGGTGCAGCCTGCAGGATGGCAGCGATGTCGGTGGTGCCGAACTGCCCGACCAGCAGCCCGACGGCACCGATCAGGGCCAGATCACCCACCCGCACGAACACCAGCCGGTTGCGGGCGGCGCGCACTGCCCGGGGTCGCTCGGCATAAAAGCACAGCAGTTGCTGGAGACAGCGCCCGGTGACAACCCAGGCAAGCGCCAGCTGGACCAGGTTGCCGGACTGGACTAACAGCAGCACTGCAGCCAGCGCCGCGAGCAGCCAACCCATGAAAACGCCCTGGCGCCTCTCGCCATCCAGATAGACCCGGGCGTAGCGCACCACGACCCAGCCAATCAGCCCCACCAGCAGCATCATCGGCACACTCACGCTGTCCACCCGAACGCTGAACCCGACCTCGCCGATGCCCAGCAGCGGGCTGCTGCCCGGCCCGCGCAGGGCGAACAGTGCCGCGGTGACAACCGCAATGCCCAGCGCCCCGAGGGTCGCGGCCTCGGCGGCCAGCAGAAACGATCGTGGCCGTTGCCCGGGGGTGCGCAGCGCGGTCAGCGCCACCCCCGCCAGCAGGCCGACCCCGGCGAGAGGTAGAAGAGAGATGCCCATTGATCCTCCCGATGATTCGATCGGCGCTATCCTACGGTCAGAGTTCGTTAATTAAAAATACTGATATATTGGTTATTTGTTCGTTAATATAGAACGGTATGGCGCAGTTCAACTATCACCATCTCTACTACTTTCAGGTGGTTGCCCACGAGGGTCATCTGACCCGGGCGGCCCGGCGTCTACGGATTTCACAATCGGCGCTGTCCTCGCAGATCCGTCAGCTCGAGGATCGTCTGGGCCAGCCGCTGTTCGATCGCCGCGGTCGGGCCCTGCATCTGACCGAGGCCGGCCGGATCGCCCTCGATCATGCCGACACCATCTTCAATGCCGGCGAGGAGCTGCTGGCTACGCTGCAGCAGGCCGGGCATAGCCGTCAGGCGCTGCGGGTGGGGGCACTGGCCACGCTGTCACGGAATTTTCAGCTGACCTTTCTGCGCCCGGTCCTCAATCGCGCCGACGTCGAGGTGGTTCTGCGCGCGGGTGGCGCGGGCGAGCTGTTCGATGCACTGAGCGCCCTGCAGCTGGATGTGGTCCTCACCAACGCACCGCCCCGCACCGATGCGCTGCAGCCGTTTATTACCCACCGATTGGCCGAGCAGCCGGTGAGCCTGATCGGGGTGCCAGCGCTGGTGGACTCGGGGATGTCCCTGAGGGATCGGCTGGCCGGCGCGCCGCTGCTGCTGCCAACCCGTTCGAGCGGGCTGCGGACCTCGTTTGAGGCCGTGCTGGCGCAGTACGAGGTCCGTCCCCAGATCGCCGCCGAGATCGATGACATGGCTATGCTGCGGTTGCTGACCCGCGAGGGTGTGGGACTGGCGGTCATCCCGCCCATCGTGGTGCGCGATGAACTGGACGCCGGCGAATTGCGGGAGGCGGATCGTCTGCCGGCGATGAGCGAGACATTCTATGCGGTGACCACCGAGCGCCGGTTTCCCAACCCCTTGCTGCGCGAGGTGCTGCCGGGATGATGACTGTGGGCCTGATCGTGGCGGTGGCTACCGGACTGCTGGTGGGCGGCGCGGCCTGGCTGCGGCGCAACCTCGCGGCGCCCCGCCGACCGGTCAGGGGCACGCCGGCGGACTATGGCGTCGCGGCGCAGAGCGTGCAGATCCCCACGCAGCGCGGGCGCTGGCTGTCGGGCTGGTTGCTGGCGGGGGATCCGCGCATCGGGCGCGTGGTGATCTGTCATGGCTGGGGCGTCAACCGGGTGTTCATGCTGGCCCTTGCCCGACCGCTGCAGCAGGCGGGCTGGCAGGTACTGGTCTTTGATGTGCGCAATCACGGCAACAGCGATGACGATAGCTTCTCGTCGATGCCGCGCTTTGCCGAGGATATCCTCGCGGCGGTGACCTGGCTGCGGCGCAATGACACCGGCGACGAGGGTCCGCTGGTGGTGGCCGGGCATTCAGTGGGAGCGGCAGCGACGCTGCTGGCGGCCTCGTGGAGCGATGACATTGATGCGGTGATCAGCCTGTCCGGCTTTGTCCACCCCGCCCGGATGATGCAGCGCTGGCTGGCCGCCCGGCATATCCCGTATGTGCCGCTGGGCTGGCTGGTGCTGCGTTATATCGAGGCGGTGATTGGTCATCGCTTTGACGCCATCGCACCGGTCACAGTCATTCGTGACCTGAGTATCCCGGTACTGATTGCCCACGGCCGGCAGGATACGGTGATTCCGCCGGCGGACGCCGAGGCGCTGGCGCGGGCGGGTCCGCCGGCCACCACCTGGCAGGTATGGCTGGACGGTGGGCATGATCTCAGCGACGAGCTCGCCGAGCAGTGGCCACGGCTGGCGGGGTTTCTTGAGCAGGTCCGGGCGGATACCGCCGGCATTGCAACGCGCTCGCCCTCGGCGCAATATCCAACTGATTCTCATCGTTGAGCTGACATCAGGACATCATGGACACGGTGACCGATCAGATCTGCCTTGCCATCCGCCAGCGCATCCTCGAGGGCGGCTTTCGCGGCGGGGAGTTTCTCAAAAAGCAGATGATTGCCGACGAACTGGGTGCCTCGCCGGCCCCGGTGCAGGCCGCCTTTTCGCGACTCGCCGCCGACGGCTGGGTGGAGAATATCCCCTACCGGGGCGCGCGGGTGATCGAGTGGACCCGCGAGGACAGTCATGAAATCTTTGAGATCAGGGCCCTGCTTGAAGCGTATGCCGCCCGGCGCGCGGCGGTTCGCATTCGCGCGACGCAACTGACCCGCCTGCGCGCCATTGTCGAGCAGGAGTCCGCCCTGCTGCAGCGCGCCTCGACGCCCCATGACTGGCTGAGTGATCTCAATCTCGAGTTCCATCAAACCATCATGGCCGCGGCGGGCAGCCGCCGGCTGCAGCGCTCGCTCGAGACGGTGATGCACGGCGCCATTTCCGCGCGCAGTACCTATGGGCTGAGTCATCCGGTGATGGCCAATGCCATCGACGAGCATGCCCGCATTGTCGATGCGCTGGCGAATGGCGAGGGTGAAAGCGCCGGTGATCTGATGCAGGTGCACATTCTGTCGGTGGCCAGGGGCCAGATCGAATAGGGCGTTTAATTTAGTAGTCGAATTTGATTGCGACGGGCGAATGGCCTGACTAGCTTCAACAGCGTTCGGGGAAACCGGGGATTGCCATGGAACGGCAGACAATGCTTGCCGACGCAGATTTGACCGCAAAGCTCAGGGAGTCGATCTCGCCGGCACTTCCCTACGGTGCATCCCTCATCGCACTGGACATCCTGATCGCCGTGACCCGCGCCAGCAGTGGCAAGACCCCATTGAGTGTCAAGCAGCTGCTCGCAACGCTGCCCTATTCGGTGACGGGCATTCGCTACAACCTGACACAGCTCGTGGCGGATGGCTGGCTCGTCAAGTCGCGCCGTGCCGATGACCGGCGTCTGGTGCGGCTGTTTCCCACCGATCGGGTCGCCGAGGCGTTCGCCCAGGTGCGCCGTGAATGCGAGGCCCACCTGCACACGCCGCCGGAATAGCGCGGCCGGCACGCGGCGACGGTTGCGTCGATCCGCAAGCGTCATCAGCATGGAGCTCAAATAAAGCATTTATTGGCGCTGAGGAGATATCCATGGGCAATCGGACACTGACAATCGCCGCAGGTGGCGGTTTCGACAAGGTCAGCCTCGACAACCGTGCCGATCCGCCGGCACCGGCCGCCGGCGAAATCACTGTCCGACTGCGCGCCAGTTCGCTCAACTTCCATGACTATGGGGTCGTGAAGGGGCCGATGGCACCCAGACACGAGTCGCGTATCCCGCTGTCTGACGGCGCCGGTGATGTGACGGCCGTCGGCGAGGGCGTCGAAGACTTCGCCGTGGGTGATGCCGTGGTCAGCACATTCTTCCCGGACTGGGTGGACGGCGACGCCACCGATGAGGGCTTTGGCGGCACGCCGGGGGATGGCATTGATGGCTATGCGCGGGAATCCGTGACCCGCCCGGCCACTGCCTTTACCCGCATCCCGGCCGGTTGGAGTCATGCCGAGGCGGCCACGCTGACCACGGCAGGGGTCACCGCCTGGCGGGCGCTGTTCGTCCACGGCAACCTCAAGCCGGGGCAGACCGTGCTGACGCTGGGAACGGGCGGGGTGTCGATCTTTGCCCTGCAGATGGCCGTGGCGGCGGGCGCCCGGGTGATCGCCACCTCCTCGAGCAACGCCAAGCTCGAAAGGCTACGGGCGCTGGGTGCCGAGGCAGTGATCAACTATCGTGAAACGCCTGAGTGGGGTGACGAGGTACGTGCACTGACCGGTGGGCAGGGGGTTGACCATGTCATCGAGGTGGGCGGCCCGGGCACGCTGCAGCAGTCGATGAAAGCGGCCGCCGTGGGCGGGCATATCTCGCTGATCGGCGTGCTCACCGGCGTCAATGGCGACTTTCCGCTGATTCAGGCGCTTTTGCGTCAGCAGCGTCTGCAGGCCGTGCTCGTCGGCAGCCGTCGCGATCAGCAGGATTTGGTTGAGGCGATGGAAGCCACCGGTATCCGGCCGGTCATTGACCGGCATTTTCCGCTGGACCAGCTGGTCGAGGCCTTCCAGCACGAGGAAAGCGGTGCCCACTTTGGCAAGATCTGCATCGACATCTAGCCATCGCAGCAGCGGCCCGGGCCATGTGCGGACGCTTTGACCGCCATGTCGGTACTGATGCCGTGGCCCGGGCCATGGGTATCGGGCATGAGCCTGACGAACCCGATGCAGCGTCGGCCGGCGGGTACAATATTACCCCCGGCCGGCCGATCCTGACCGTCCATGCCGACCCTGCCGCGGCGATGCCCCGGCTGGCGCTCGATCACTGGGGCTTTCACCCGCATTGGGCGGGCGCTGACGCGCCATCCCCGATCAACGCCCGAGCCGAGACGGTGGCCACCTCAGGGTATTTTCGCGACGCGTTCGCCCATCGGCGCTGCCTGATCCCCGCGAACGGCTGGTTCGAGTGGCAGGCCAGCGATGCCGGCAAGCAACCCTGGTACTTCACCGCAGCGGACGCCTCGCTGATCGCCTATGCGGGGATCTGGACCGAGGCCTCGGCGGACGGTACCGACGGACGCGGCGCCTGCGCCATCATCACCGAGCCGGCGCGGGGTGTTGCCCAATCGATTCACCCGCGCATGCCCCTGGTACTGGACCCGACCTGCTGGGCGGCCTGGCTTGATCCCGACCTGACCGCTCGGGCCGATATCCGCCGGGCCGTCCAGCGACTCGATCCCGAGGCGCTGGATGCGTGGCCGGTGTCCACCCGCGTGAACCGGCCCAGCGAAGACGACCCGGCATTGCTCGAGCCTGTCGAGTCCTGATGGCTGTGCCCTGGGCCGGGTGTTAGCGCACCAGGCCCTGAGCGCGGGCCATGGCGTAGGCCGCCTTGGGCCCGGTCCACAGCGAGGGCAGCAATACCAGGGACACCGGAATGGCAGTGACGACGATGAACTGCTGCAGCGCCGAGATCTGGCCCGCGCCCATGTAGAGCAGGATCGCGGCCATCACTGCCAGTGCGATGCCCCAGAACGCCCGCACGCTGGTCCGGGGACGGTCGTGGCCGGTGGCAACCATCGAGATGGTGTAGCTCATCGAGTCGCCGGTGGTGGCCACGAAGACGGTTGTCAGCAGTAGAATCGCCGCCGCCATGACCGAGCCCAGCGGCAGGGCCTGCGCCACGGTCAGGGTGGCCACATCAAACTGGAAGCTGGTCAGCGCCTCGGCCAGCTCGATCTCGCCGTTGAGCTGATAGAAAATTCCCGAGCCGCCCAGCAGGGTGAACCAGACCGTGGTGGCGATCGGCGCGGCCACGCAGACCGCCAGGATCATTTCGCGCACCGTGCGGCCGCGCGAGATGCGCGCCACGAACAGCGCCATCAGCGGCCCGTAGCCGATGAACCAGGCAAAGAAGAACACCGTCCACCACTTCATCCACCAGTCCGGTGCGGTCTGGGTGGTCATGGTGGCCATGGACAGGAAGTTGCCCAGATACGCGCCCATGCCCTGGGTATAGGCGTCGACCAGGAACAGCGTGGGCCCGAACACCAGGATGACCCCGCCAATGCCGAGGGCCAGGTAGACGTTGAAGCGGCTGAGCATCTGGATGCCGCGATGGATACCGGTGATCGCCGAGGTCACGTAGATCCCGCCGAGTACCACCAGTACCGCGAGCTGTGTGCCGTAGCCATCGGGCAGACCGAACAGCACGCTGCCGCCAAAGGCGACCTGAGTGGCCAGAAAGCCGATGGGGCCGACGGTGCCCGCCACTACCGAGATCACGCACACGGCATCGACGATGCCGCCGAAGGCGCCGCGCATGACCCGGTCGCCGAACACCGGGTAGAGCAGGGTCCGGGGCTGCAGGGGTTGGCCGTTGACGTAGTGCGCGTGCACCAGCACCAGGCTGGTCAGTCCGCCCAGGACGGCCCAGGCCAGAAAGCCCCAGTGCATGAACGACTGGGCGAGGGCGCCACGAATGGCCTCGACCGTGCCAGTCTCGGTATCAAACGCCGGCGGCGTCTGGGCGATGAAGTGGTACACCGGCTCGCCGGCGGCAAAGAACACACCGCCGCCCGCCAGCAGGGTGCACATGATGATGGCCACCCAGCGGAAGGTGCTCATCTCGGGGGTCTCCAGATCGCCCATGACCGCCCCCCCGGCGGGCGAGATGGCCACCGCGATGGCGATGACAAAGGTCAACAGCAGCAAGAGCTGGAAGTACGAGCCCAGATACTTGGCCGTCCAGGCGAAGCCGTCGCCCACCAGCTGCGAGACCAGATTGACATCGAGGACCGAGAGGCCGATGAACAGCAGGATAAACCCGGCGCTGATCCCCAGCACCCACGGATCACCAAAGGTTTGTTCGTGGTTTGTGCCTGTCCCGTAGTGATCCGGCTTTTTGGCCATTGGCGCTGATCCCCCCATGCGTAAAAAGCGCCGTATTCTGGGAGCCGGATACCGCGAAGTAAAGCGCGGTGCAGTTCCCCCGCGGGTTACTGCACCTTGGCGAGTAGCTGCGCGTTGCCGCCCGAGGCGGTGATGTCCACGCAGACGTGGCGCTCGTGATTGACATGGGCACGATCCGGGCAGCCGGTGACCAGCGCCAGAATGACCCCATCGCGCCGGGCGAGGGCGTGGGCATACGACTGCCCGGTGGCGGCATCACCCCACCAGATCGCGGCCGAAAAGCCGGTCAGCGTCTCCAGCGCGGTGGCCGGCAGTGGACCGGGCACTTCGATGGCCACGCCGCCCAGCGCTTCCACCTGGCGACGCTGCTCGGCGGCGGCATCGACGCCGGGCCCCAGGCACAGCAACGGTGCCCGGGGCACGTGATAGAGGCGGTTGGACTCGCCGGTCGGGCCTGGCATGTCCATGCCCTGGGCGGGCATCGGGGCGCTCGCGCTGGCGTCGAGTGCGTGCTGGACCGCGGCGGGATCCGCCGGCTCGGTACCTGGCCGGCCAGTCGCCGGCGGCGGCGTCCCGCGGGCAAACCGGGTCACATAGTCGGGGCCACCGGCTTTGGGTCCGGTCCCTGATAACCCCTCGCCGCCGAAGGGCTGGCTGGCAACAATCGCGCCGATCTGGTTGCGATTGACGTACAGGTTGCCGGCATGGACGCGATCGACAATGTGCTGAACGCGGTCCTCGATGCGGGTGTGCACCCCGAAGGTCAGCCCGTAGCCGCGGGCGTTGATGGCATCGATGACCGCGTCGAGGTTTTCCGCGCGGTAGCTCGCGACATGCAGCACGGGCCCAAAGACCTCGCGCTCGAGGTCGTCGATACCATCGACTTCGATGACCGCCGGGCCGACGAAATGGCCGTTGTTGGGTGTCTCGACCTGCTTGATCAGGCGCCCCTGGTGGCGAGCGGCCGCGACATAGTCATTGATGGCGGTGGCCGCTTCGGCGTCAATCACCGGCCCCACGTCGGTGGAAAGCTGCCACGGATCGCCCAGCCGCAGTTCATCCATCGCGCCCAGCAGCATGCGCATGAAGTCGTCGCGCACATCCGCCTGTACATACAGGCAGCGCAGTGCCGAGCAGCGCTGGCCGGCCGACTGGAAGGCGCTGGCAACGACATCGCGCACGGCCTGTTCGTGGAGGGCGGTGGAGTCGATGATCATGGCATTCAGCCCGCCGGTCTCGGCGATCAGCGGTGCCCCCGGGTCAAGCGTGCCGTGCATGCTGCGGTGAATGGCCTGGGCCGTTTCGGTCCCGCCGGTAAAGGCCACACCATCGATACGTGGGTCACTCGTGAGCGCGGCTCCCACCGTTGAGCCGTCACCCGGGAGGAACTGGAGCGCGGTGATCGGGACGCCCGCTTCGTGCATCAGGGCGACGCCCTTGGCCGCGGTCAGCGGCGACTGCTCGGCGGGCTTGGCGAGCACCGCGTTGCCGGCGGCCAGGGCGCCCGCGATCTGGCCGGTAAAAATCGCCAACGGGAAGTTCCATGGCGAGATGCAGGCAAACCGGCCCCGGGGCTCGGGATTGAGTTGCCGCGACTGGCGGGCATAGTAGTAGAGAAAGTCGATGGCCTCGCGCAGCTCGCCGACGGCGTCGAGCAGATTCTTGCCGGCCTCGCGGGCAACGATGGCCAGGATTTCGCCAAAATCCCGCTCATAGAGCTCGGCCGCGCGCTCGAGGATGTTGCCGCGTTCGCGCGCCGAGGCCGCCCAGGGCCGGGCCGCGGCGATGGCGTGGCTGACATCGGCGGGGCGGGCGTCGTACACCGTGCCGACAATATCGGCGGGATCGGCGGGGTTGGGATGATCGTACCCGTGGGCGCCTTTGGTGGCCGCCGCATCGGCGAGCAGTGGCCGAGCTTCAAAACGCCGAGCGTGGTACGGCCGTCGGGCCCCTTCAATGCAGTCCAGATCGGCGATGTCCCCCAGGTCGAACCCCCGGGCATTGCGGCGCACCGGCTGAAACAGTTCGGGGCCGTTGGCAAGCTTGGGGTTGACCGGATGGACGACATCGTCGAGCGCTTCGAACGGACAGGCGACCACGGTCTCCGGCGGCACGTTTTCATCCACGATCTGATTGACAAACGACGAATTCGCGCCATTTTCCAGCAACCGCCGCACCAGGTAGGCCAGCAGGTCGCGATGCTCGCCCACCGGCGCGTAGATGCGGCATCGGGTGTCATGGCGATGCATGACAATATCGTGCAGCCGCTCGCCCATGCCGTGCAGGCGCTGAAACTCGAAGGCCTCGGTGGCCACGGCGTGCTCCCGGGCCATCGCCAGGATCGCTGCGACCGAGTGGGCGTTGTGGGTGGCGAACTGTGGGTAGAGCCGGTCGGTCATGCCTAGCAACTGGCGCGAGACCGCCAGATAGCTGACGTCGCTACCGGCTTTGCGGGTAAACACCGGAAAGCCGTCCACGCCCAGCGCCTGGGCCCGCTTGATTTCGGTATCCCAGTAGGCGCCCTTGACCAGACGCAGCGTCATCCGCCGGTCGAGCCGCCCCGCCAGTGCATAGAGCCAGTCCACGGTGTCGGCGGCACGCTGACCGTAGGCCTGGATGACCATGCCAAAGCCGTCCCAGTGGGCGGTGCCCGGGTCCTGCAGCACGGCCTCGGCCACCTCGAGCGAGAGGTTGAGTCGATCCGACTCCTCGGCATCGATATTGAACCCGAGCCCCTTGTCGGCGGCGAGCCGGGCAAGGGCCGTGACCCGCGGCACCAGCTCGCTGAGCACGCGGTCGCGCTGGGCCAGTTCGTAGCGCGGGTGCAGGGCCGAGAGCTTGACCGAGATGCCGGGGTTGTCGCGGGCGCTGTCATGGCGCGCGGCGGCGCTGATGCGCAGGATGGCGTCGCGATAGGCCTCAAAATAATGCTCGGCGTCCGCCGCGGTGCGGGCGGCCTCGCCCAGCATGTCGTAGGAGTAGGTGAACCCTTTTTTCTCCTGACCGCGGGCCCGCTTGAGGGCCGCTTCGATGGACTCGCCCAGCACAAACTGCCGGCCCATCTCGCGCATGGCGCGCCCCACGGCGGTGCGGATCACCGGCTCGCCGAGGCGTTTGACGGCACTGCGCAGATTGCGGGTGACGCCCTTGCCGGGCTCATCAAGGATCCGGCCGGTCAACATCAATGCCCAGGTCGACGCATTGACCAGACTGGAGCTGGAATGCCCCATGTGCTGGCCCCAGTCCGACGGGCGGATCTTGTCTTCAATCAGGGCATCAATGCTGGGCGCATCCGGCACCCGCAGCAGCGCCTCGGCCAGACACATGAGCGCAATGCCCTCGTCGGTGGACAGACCATACTCGGCGAGAAAGACCTCCATCAGCCCGGGTCGGGCACTCTGGCGGATTTCACGCACCAGACCGGCGGCGTCGGCCACGATGGCCTGGCGCTGCTCGGGGGATAGTGCTGCCCGATCGACAAGCCGCTGCAGCGTGCCAATCTCCGAGCGCCGCATGCCATGGGTAAGGGCCGCCGGCAGTCCGACGGGACGATCACTATCGAGGGCACTGATTCGAATATCCATGGAAAACACGATAAACGAGAAAAAATGGTAGGTTGGCCTGAAAACGCCCAATAAGAAGGTCAAACGATTTCTTTTGGAGGCTCTCTCAGTGACGGACGAACCGGAAAAATCCCCTTCCCTCGATCGTCTGGACCGCGCCATCCTCCGCGTGCTGTCCGTGAACGGCCGTATCAGCGTGGCCGAGCTGGCTCGCCGCATCGGCCGCTCCAAGACGCCCACTCAGGCGCGCCTGCAGCGTCTCGAGAAAAGCCAGATCATCCGTGGCTATCGGGCCATCCTCGACCCCATCGGCATCGGTGCCGCCCATGTGGCCTTTGTCGAGGTGAGGCTGTCGGACACCCGGGAGGCTGCC
>P_1C_Liq_1_UnCtyDRAFT_1000269_pt1 | contig 12184 bp, 9 predicted proteins | sample Pon1CUnioCityCA_2_FD_10230 | JGI IMG/M metagenome (IMG submission 10230) | reverse complement strand
GCTCAGACAATTGCCCCGCCTCTTTTTCGAGTTCTTTTTCACCATCAACAACTTCCTGAGTTAATACATCTATTTGTGCATCTAAATCTTCCGTTTCTGTAGCCTCACTCTCCAATTCTTGTTGAAGTTCTACTAATTCTTCTTGCGATTGTCGGGCATGCTTTTTCAAAACGTTGTTAAAAGCATCTAAATCCTGAGCTAATGTTTCTATTGATCCTGATTCACGTTCGAGTGATAGACGCTCATCGGCTGCAGTAGCAGCAATGTCGTCAAGTTCAATACGCACCGAGGTGATACGCTCAAGTAAATCATTAATGCGTTGGTCCTTCACATTAACATTTTTGTTAATCTGGTGAAGCTGATCGGTCACCCCTCCTTCTGCATTAACCAAGTTTGCGATCATGTCCAATCCTTGATCAATATCCTCAAATTCTTCAGCTCTTTGCAACTCTTCCTCTATATTTCTGTAATTCTTTGAATTGAGCTCAAGCGAATACAGTTCCTCGAGCTGAAACGTATTAAACTCCTGATTCAATGTAAGTGAAGACTGCTTCTCTTTGAGTTCTTCTAGTTGCTTTATGCGTTTTTTCCAGGCCAGAAATGCCGCACGATAACGATGAGTACGTTCATTTAATTGACCATAGTAATCAAGTAGTTCGCGCTGAAAAATTGCATTTTTTAGCTCTAACGTATGATGCTGTGAATGTATATGAATCAACGACGCCGTGATATCTTTCAGTACAACGAGCTGAACAGGTGTGTCATTGACAAAAGCCCTTGATTTCCCTTTTGCGTTAATTTCCCTGCGAATGAGTGTCTGACCTTCATAATCGAGGTCGTACTTTTCAAACAAAGATTGCAAACGATCTTCTGGTAATAAAAACTCACCTTCCACAATCGTTTTTTGATTTCGATCGCGGATCACCGAATAATCGGCACGTTCCCCCAGAATCAAATGTAAAGCACCGAGTAAAATCGATTTGCCAGATCCTGTTTCTCCGGTAATAACAGAGAAACCATTTTCGAATTCAATCGCTGCATTTTCGATTAAAGCAAAGTTCTTGACTTTTAACTGCTTCAGCATTACTCTAGAATTTCTTGATATTTTGAAGAATTGGCAGGATCCAGGCGTTTCAATAAATTCAGTACATCATTTTTATCTTTTTGACTCGCATCCTTAAATATTTTACCAATCTCATTACGTTTGGATTGTAAAAAAGTGCTGACATTGACAGAACCGGGTCTCGCATTATTAACCGGAACGAGCTTCTTTAAAGCTTCGTGTATGACCTTTCGCGCCGCTTTCTGATTATCATACATTTTATCTAATCCATTGCGGTGATATTCATAATTACATTCCCGCATCGGTGTAAAAAGTTCTTGTAGGCGATTCTCTATAAGCCAGTAGCGGTTTCTTCTACCCTTTTGACTAGCCCTCCATCCAGAACTTCCAGCACTTTGAGCGAGTGTAACAACATTTTGAGCCTTATCAAAATAAGGATCTCCACCGTTGAGCGCAAAGCTATCTCCATCCAGTCCTATCAAATAATAAGCATAAAAAGCCAGAATGGAAGTCAGATTATTTTCAAATTGATTTTCAGAAAATTGTAATCGGGTGTTTCGTTGAAAATTAAACCGTACATCTTCATCCATATAATTAAACATGGTCGTATTGTAAGTCGTGTTGTAAACCGGACGTGTAGACTGAACTTGCATTGTCGCTTCGTAAGTTCCAGTACTAGGTATACCCGTAATCGATATTTGAAGTACACAATTAATGCGTTCCTCAACTTCAAAGTCATCTTTGGTCCAGCTGGTGTTGTTCATCAACTCAAAAACCACGGTTTCCAATTCACTAAAGATCTCTTTTTCTGTAGTCGTAACGTCTAAAGACGGGTTAGAAACAACGTTTACCTGACAATTCAATTCCTGGCTATTCAGAGCACTGGAAAAGACAGTAAAGGTTATGAGCAAGACAATATATTTCATACGAACCGATCTGTTAAAAAGTTAAAGATATTTTTTGCGGCTTCCCGTTTAGAAGTTAACTCAAAATTATGAGAATTATTGTCTTTATCCAGCACCGTTATTTTATTCGTATCATGCCCAAAACCGGCTCCCGCATCTTGTAATGTATTCAAGACAATGGCGTCTAAATTTTTCTTTTGTAATTTTTTCCGGGCGTGTACTTCTGGTTTTTCGGTTTCCAATGCGAAGCCTATCAACCACTGATTCTTTGACTTCGACTCACCAATACTCGCCAAAATATCAGGGTTTTTGACCAGATCAATTTGCATGGTTTTTTCAGATTTCTTGATTTTCTGTTCTGCCTTGGTCGCAGGTCTATAATCTGAGACAGCCGCTGCAAATATTCCTCCCGTACACTTTTCAAAATGATGATGAACAGCTTCATACATCTCGAGGGTGGAATTGACATCAATTCGTTTTAATCGATCATGATGTAATTGGCATTGTGTAGGACCTGATATTAAAATAACTTCTGCTCCGCGCTGGAGTGCTATTTCAGCTAAAGCGAATCCCATTTTCCCAGAAGAATAGTTACCAATAAAACGAACAGGATCAATTGATTCGTATGTTGGCCCTGCCGTGATCAAAATGGTTTGATTTTTCAATGAGGCACTAAGTGCAAAATGATCTTCCACACGCTCAAAAATGGTACTCGGTTCGGCCATACGGCCTTTTCCTTCTAATCCACTAGCCAAGAAACCTTCTTCAGCAGGAATAATTTGTATACCGTGATTTTCAAGACGATTCAAATTTTCTGCTGTGGTAGGATGAGCGTACATGTCCAAATCCATCGCGGGAGCCACGATAACAGGACATTTCGCAGAGAGGTAGGTTGCCATAAGTAAGTTATCGGCATTCCCTTGAGCCATTTTAGAGAGTGTATTGGCTGTGAGTGGGGCTACAATCATGAGATCTGCCCAAATACCTAAGTCGACGTGATTCGTCCATCTTCCATCTTCGCGGTTCCAAAAATAGTGGTATACTGGTTCGCCAGAAAGCGTCGCCAAGGTCAACGGACTTACAAAATCTTTTGCAGCAGGTGTGAGGATACATTTCACCTCAGCTCCTTGCTTTTTAAGCATACGTATGAGAAAAGATATCTTATAGGCAGCGATACCTCCAGTAATTCCAAGGATAACTCGCTTTCCGTTTAGCATCGATAAGGAGTGTCTTATTCTTCTATTTTACGCTGGTAAATTTTATCGTTCTTCAATTCATCCAAAGACATCGCAACTGGCTTAGGCAAACGTTCATAAAATCGAGAGATCTCAATTTGTTCACGATTCTCAAAGATCTCTTCAAGATTATCCGTTGAAGAAGCAAATTCCTGAAGCTTTTGAGTGAGCTCTTCCTTCAATTCAACATTAATTTGATTGGCTCGTTTTGACAACATAACGATTGTTTCATAGATATTACCCGTATCTTTTTCAACTTCAACGGTGTTTCGCGTTATTGTCGTACGTTCTGCTTTGCTGTTTTTAAAGCTCATATTTTAACTATTAAATATTGACTAATTCTTTTTCGGCCTTCTTCTTAAGACTCTTCGCCTTATCCAAATATTTCGACTCGGGATAATCTTCGGCAAAGTTATCATATCTTTTCAATGTTTCCTTGAGATAAGTCATTTTTTTCTGCTGGGAGGATGATCTCGACTTTTCAAAAGAGGATTGAATATCTTCGAAAGCATAACGTTCAGCAACTTTTCTAAGTTCTTCTCCGACATCCTCCAGATAGCGACTCGATTTTCGTTGCACCTCTTTATCATCAAAGCTTTCACTGTATTTTGCATAAAGTTCCTGAGCGGACTCCAGGCGTTCTTTTTTCTTGCTAAACACACTTCGCTTCGCCAAGAAGTAGGCATCTTCAAAAGCGATGAAACTAACTTCCGATTTGTAGCTACTTTGCGGATATTCCTCGAGAAAAGATTCGGCGGCAGCAACTGCGGCTCTGTGCTTTTCCATTTTATGATAAAGTTCGACAGCGTTGAATTGCTTCGTCTCTAATTTAAAACGCAGGCGATCCATAATCGAATTACACGAATCAATCAAATGACTATTCGGATACCGCTGAACAAAACGCTGCAAATCATTCAACGCCACTTTCGTTTCCTCCTGATCTAATGTTGGTGCAGGGCTATTCTTCACGGAGCAAATTGCCGTCATAAACAAACATTCCTCCACATTATCACTCGAAGGATAACGCTGCGTAAATTGGTTGAAATAATAACCAGCCATGTAGTAATCCTCTATAGCAAAATAACTCTTGGCCATGCGGTAGTAGGCCAATTGACCTTCTGCGGAGTTTGGAAAACGCTGATAAATCTGTTCATACAACGTGAGTGCCTTGGTAAAGGATTCTTTCTCATACATGCGGTCTGCCGTAAGCAGTTTACTCTCGTAATTATCCCCTTTTACCACCTTTTGATAATCGCTACAGGATTGCAGCAGCAATAAAATGGTCAAAACCGATATAATTTGTAATAATCGCATTGATGCAAAATTATAACTTTTAATGATCTCTCTAAACATTTTAAGATAGTTTAAGTTATTTTCTATTAAGATTGGATTGTTCATAGAACAAGAATGCAAAAGAAGTACTAATTTTGTAGCATGGATTTTAAGCTCGTATCATCATTCGAGCCTACGGGTGATCAGCCGCAGGCTATTGAAGAACTCGCAAAGGGAATCAACGCCGATGAACAGCATCAGACACTTTTGGGTGTTACTGGAAGCGGTAAAACCTTCACAGTTGCCAACGTGATTAAAAATGTACAACGCCCGACACTCATTTTATCTCATAACAAAACGTTGGCCGCACAATTATACAACGAGTTTAAACAGTTCTTTCCTGAAAATGCTGTCGAATATTTCGTATCTTATTACGATTACTATCAACCAGAAGCTTATTTACCCGTTACGGACACCTATATCGAAAAAGATCTGGCCATCAACGATGAAATAGAAAAATTACGGTTATCGGCCACCTCTTCCCTACTTTCGGGCCGACGCGATGTAATTGTAGTCTCTTCTGTTTCCTGTATTTACGGCATAGGTAATCCTAACGAATTTGAGAAAAGTATTATTCCCGTGAGTGTGGGGGACGTCATCAGTCGAAACAAGTTTTTATTCAGACTGGTAGAAAACCTTTATTCTCGTGCTGGGGATGAATTCAAGCGCGGTACTTTTCGCGTTAAAGGTGATGTTGTTGACATCTATCTTGCCTATGCCGATTATGCATTGCGCATAGAATTCTGGGACGACGATATCGAACGTATCTGCACGATAGACCCTGAAAACAACGAGATCCTGGAAGATTTTGACGCCATAAATATCTATCCTGCCAATATATTTGTAAGTTCTCCAGAAACGACTCAGCAAGCCATTGAAATGATTCAAGAGGACATGGTTGCGCAAGTCGAATCATTCCAAAGCGAAGGGAAAACGTTCGAAGCTAATCGCTTGAAAGAGCGTACTGAATACGATCTGGAAATGATTCGCGAGCTCGGCTATTGTCAAGGAATTGAAAATTATTCGCGGTACTTCGACAAACGGGCCCCTGGAACTCGTCCTTTCTGCCTATTGGACTATTTCCCGAATGATTTTATGATGGTTATTGACGAAAGTCACGTAACGCTACCACAAATCAGAGCAATGTATGGTGGTGATCGTGCAAGAAAGCTCAATTTGGTAGATTACGGTTTCCGCCTGCAGGCTGCGCTCGACAATCGACCTTTAAAATTTGAAGAGTTTCAGGGATTAATCAACCAGATCATATATGTGAGTGCCACGCCTGCAGATTATGAAATTGAGGCATCAGGTGGTGTTGTTGTTGAGCAAGTCATAAGACCTACAGGTTTACTCGACCCTTCAATCAATGTTCGTCCCAGTCGGAATCAAATCGACGATCTCATCGAAGAAATTCAGCAACGCATTGACCTTCAAGAACGCGTATTAGTCACGACACTCACTAAACGAATGGCCGAAGAACTGCAAAAGTACCTCGATCGTATGGGGGTGAAGTGTCGCTACATACACAGTGAAATTGATACGCTCGAACGGGTTGAAATACTTCAGCAATTGCGAGCTGGAGACTTTGATGTACTCATAGGGGTCAATCTTCTGCGAGAAGGACTCGATTTACCAGAAGTGAGTTTAGTAGCTATTCTCGATGCAGACAAAGAAGGATTTCTAAGAAATGAAAAATCGCTGGTTCAAACAGTCGGGCGTGCGGCACGCAACGTCAACGGCACGGTAGTCATGTACGCAGATAAGATGACCAAGTCCATGCAACGCACGATTGATGAAACCAATCGACGGCGCGCACTGCAGCAAGCATACAATGAGAAGCACGGTATCACACCCCAAGGACTCAATAAATCCAATGAGCGTGTATTTCATTACCGTTCAGAAGAGGACGAAGATAATCAACCTCAAATTGCTGCAGATCCCGTTGAAGCATACATGTCAGAGGAAGCGCTTCAAAAAAGCATCAAGAAAACGGAACGTGATATGAAAAAAGCAGCGAAAACACTCGATTTTGTCGAAGCAGCTCGACTACGTGATGAGATGTACCGTCTTCAACAACTTTTAGAACAAAAATAATTCTTATTTTCGCAATGTTTTTACAGGCAATGAGGTCTGCCTAAAACCGTCTCTTCGTTTGAGTCTGATGACTTCTGTTGATTTGAACTATTATATATTCAAGAGATGTCGTGGTTTGCTAAATTTTATCAATGGAGCCTCATCATTGCTATCGTCGCCATAGTTGGTGGCTCGATCTCAGCGTTTTTCCTTTCTGGACTCACACTCGTAACTGATTGGCGCACACAGGAAAGCTTGTGGGTCTATTTTCTACCTATCGGAGGACTCGCAATTGGTTTATTTTACTACTACTTCTCAAGCGGTGTAGAAGGTGGAAATAACCGTTTAATTCAAGAGATGCATCGTCCAAAGCATTATATCCACTGGAAAATGATTCCACTCGTTTTATTTGGCACACTGACCACTCACTTATTCGGCGGATCAGCTGGTAGAGAGGGAACAGCAGTCCAAATGGGTGGAACACTCGGAGATCAACTTCAACTTCTATTTAAATGGACTCGTTTCCATCGAAATACATTACTTCGAATGGGGGTAGCCGCTGGATTTGCGGGTGTTTTTGGCACCCCGATCGCAGCTGCTATATTCGCATGGGAGTTCTCGAGAACACGAAAGTGGAGTTTTATAACCATCTTCATTGTATTATTAACTTCATTTCTCAGTGATTTTGTTTGCCACTTATGGGGTGTACATCACACGATTTATACGATCGATAAGTTGCCGGCCTTATCCTTGACTTCTATCTTTTCCCTCTCGCTAGCAGCATTACTTTTTGGCTTCACTGCTTATTGCTTTAGCATCTCTAAAAAGTGGAGTCAGCTGCTCTTTCAGCATATTAAAACTCCTTACTTGCGACCAATGATTGGCGGAACAATTTTGCTCCTGCTATATCTTATGTTTCAGTTAGATCTCTACATGGGACTCGGTATTGATCATATTTTACTAGCATTCGAAACAGAACGGCCTTTTTATGAAATGTTCATTAAACTATTTTTGACCGCACTCACTTTAGGTGCCGGATTTAAAGGCGGTGAAGCTACCCCTTTATTTTTTATGGGTGCTGTACTGGGAAGTAGTTTAAGTGCGATGCTACCGTTACCTTCAGCATTTCTGGCAGGATGTGGTTTTGCAGCGGTGTTTGGTGCTGCCACGAACACCCCGTTTGCCAGTGCATTTATTGCAGCTGAACTCTTCGGATTTGAGGCCATCCCTTTTTATTTATTGTGTTGTTTTGTAGCCTATTTTATATCGGGAAATACATCGGTTTACGCAACTCAACAGAAATTACTAAACAAAATAAGTTTACGGCATTGGAGAAAGCATAAAAAATAGTAATTTTCTTGCATTTTTGCACAGCACAAATAAACTATGAATCCTGATAGCATCATAACATTAGTTGTCATTTTATTGGCAGTAATTTTATTCGTTACAGAATTGCTAAGTATTGATCTAGTAGCGCTATTTATCATAGCTGCACTAGTCGTTTCTGGAGTTATTAGTCCTGCTGAAGGCGTCTCTGGTTTTGGAAATACGGCAACATTAACCGTTGCTTTCATGTTTGTTCTGAGTGCTGCCATGTTAAAAACAGGTGCCCTTCAATTCGTAGCCCATCATTTGGGTAATATTTTTGAAAAAAATTTTAGGCGAGGAATGATTTTAATGATGATCTTAATCGCTGTTATCTCCGCATTTATTAACAATACTCCTGTTGTAGCGGTGTTTATCCCGGTAATTATTCAAGTCGCCAAATCTTCAGGATGTGACCCTAAAAAAATGTTGATTCCTCTTTCTTTTGCTTCGATTTTTGGAGGAGCCTGTACGCTGGTGGGTACTTCAACCAATATGCTGGTTAGTGGTATAGCCGAACAAGAAGGGTTGTCAGCAATCTCAATGTTTGAGATGGCTCCAGTTGGGATCGTTTCTTTAGTCGTAGGTATTTTGTACATGTTGTTTATTGGAAACCGTTTACTGCCGTCAGATGAATCACCTGAGAATCTGAATGAACAATTCAACGTCAAACAATTTCTCACTGAAATTCAGTTAGTCGAAAAAACAGCTGATCAGGATGAAGTCTATAGTTCTGTATTATCAGAAACAGGAGTTGATATCATAAATGTACATAGGGATAATAAAAGTTATGCCGTTCCTCAGGAAGATTTCGAATTAAAAGCAGGAGACATTTTAAAACTTCGCGGGGATAGTGATCAAATTCAAGCATTTAAGGAATGGGAAAAAGACAAAGAATTCTTTACCATTAAGATGGGGGATAAAATGAGTGACACTTCGGATTCGAAACTGGTTGAACTCATTATAGTGGCAAATTCACCTTTGATTGGTAAGACCATCAAGGAAGTCGATTTTAAACAACGTTATCGATCTATTCCTCTGGGAGTGCGTCAACGCAAGGGCGTTCTCAACGAAAACCTCTTGAATGTAAAACTAAAAGCAGGAGATATCATTCTTGCCGAAACAAAAAACGCTTATGTCCAGCGATTGCACGATCAGGAAACCGGAACGAACGCCCATTTCGCCTTGCTATCTGAAAAGAATATCCCCAAATTCAACCGCAAACAGTTCATCATCGTACTGACTACAATGACCGGGGTGATTTTAACTGCCAGCATTGGAATTCTACATATCTTAACCGCTGCTATTATAGCGGTCAGTCTGTTAGTGGTATTCAACGTTATCAAAATGAAGGAAGTTTATCAATCCATTGATTGGCAAGTGATTTTCTTACTCGCCGGATCACTTAGCTTGGGCGTTGCAATGGGAAATTCAGGACTCGATGAGCAATTTGCCAACTCGGTAATCAACAATCTTCAGGAATGGGGACCAATTGCTATTATTTCAGGGTTGTATTTATCAACCTCTATTCTCACCTCAATTATATCGAATAATGCAGCGGTTGCGTTGTTCGCTCCTATTGCCATTGTAACAGCTCAGGGTTTATCGCTCGATGCAACTCCATTTATCATTGCGGTAGCTTTTGCTGGTTCGGCAAGTTTTATAACCCCTATTGGTTATCAAACCAATACCATGGTCTACAGTGCAGGAAAATATAAATTTAGCGACTTTTTACGCGTAGGTACACTTTTAAACATTTTATTCTGGATCATCGCCACATTTATGATCCCCTGGATGTACGGACTGTAACACAATCAATCTTGCAAGTCATTCATCTTTTTTACCCATTCTGCTGCTTGCTGATCGACTTTATTGCGTATAGCTTTATATTGAATTTTACTTTCGGCTGCGTTAATTTCCTTTATGATTTTATTTTTGAAATCAATAGCTTCATCTGAAAAGCTTTTGGTTTGTGTACGCTTTGACGCATTGTAGAATTCCAGCGTGTAGCATTCTTCCAGCACTTCATTAATAATTCGGTTCACACGCTTCTTGAGTTGTCTTTTGTTCGCCATAACTTCTTTTACCCAAAAATAAGTAAGTTGATCTTGATTTATCACTTCATACTTAAAATATATGCAATTTTTATCTGAAATCGTTTTTAAATATAGTAATAGGAACCTCTAAAACACTTATTCATAACTAATAGACGGTTGTTAGAAAAGGCTAACCTACATTAATTTCGAGTTCAACCCCGGATAGATTTCGTTTCTCGATCGATTACAATATTGAGAATCGACAACGATAAAACAAGACTATTTCCTACTAATAGAACCGTTTTCTGCTGCTACCGTCTTCGTAAATTTCAATATATATTCCGCTGAAGTTCTCCCCAATCTCTCTTCCCATGAGGTCTACTCTCTTTACAACCTTTTCGGAAGATTTATTGTCGACAGTCTGAATATCAAAATATTTTGATTTCCCATCGTAATCAACTTGCTTCAAACGATAATAATTAATGCCATTATTGAAATCACGATGCATAACAGTATAATAATTCTTTTCTGAGCTATTACCCGCCGCCTGAATTTTTTCAATGGATTTCCAGTTCATTCCATCCGCAGAATACTGCACTTCAAAGTAGTTTGAATTCTCTTCAGCCGCTGTAATCCACTCAACAATATTACTGTTTGACTCTTGGTAGCAATTTAATTCTTTCATTTGAACAGGCAATGCACAAGGTCCTAAGCTCTCATTAGAAGCATCACCAGAACCAGAAGCGACAACACTTCCATTTGCATCAACGACCGAGTAGCTATTTAAACTACAATTATTTTTATCTGTTCCTGCAGAAAATTCAGTAGCACATCCACCGCAATACGTATAATTTACCGTACCACCATCAACAGGGCCTGATTCGATTAACGTACCATCCAGTTCAATAAAGTAAGATGGGTTACCATTGCAGGTAGCAAGGTCTAATTGTATTCTATATGTAGCGTTCGATGCAAAACAAGACGTAACATCTGAGGTCGTTCCAGCACATGGGCCAGAAGTATAGTCAATTTGCGTACCTCCAATTGTTGCATCTGTTATAGGATCATCCACCGTAACGGTCACGGAAACGCAATCATTCGTCGCTCCAGAAAATAGCGGTGTCGCATTATTGTCCCAATCTCCATATTCCAAATCACCCGATCCAGAAATAGGAGGATTACTACCTACAATTGTTGTTCCTGTCGAACCAGAGGAAACAGAAACCGTATAACTAATAATATTAGAGGGTCCTGTAAAATCTAAAAAGAAACCATAAGTATCTTCAGTTCCCATACAAACATCAAAAGTATAGGTATAGGTTCCATCGCCGTTATCTACAGCATTAGTTTCCGTTATGGTAACTTGGTGACAAGCCAGTACCGCAGAGCTAATCATCAAAAAGAAAACTATAAAGATATGCTTCATCATAAGCTCATATTTTTAACATCATTCCTGTCTACGGTTATTATTTTAATTAGGGTTGTCTGGAAAACGTCATAAATATGACTTAAACACACAAAGAATCAATAAGTTAAACCTTAAAAGAGTATTCGGTGAAATCTATTGAAAGCAACCTCAAATTACCTTAAAAATTGGACAATTCTTCCAATAGAATATCTTGATTTTCAATCACCTCTGAACTATTAAAAACGACTAATATACAGGTGATTACAACTTTATTCCAGTTTTTATCTTCTCTAAGAGGTAAGGATTATGCTCAATAACTAAAATGTCATTGTTCACACTCAGTTCCATCAGCATTACAACCATTAGATCGATATCTTCAAAATGAAGACCGGTACTCGGTTCATCAAGCACGTACAATTGATTGTTAGTCTTTTCATTCACCCAATTTAGGAGCAATAAGCGCTGCTGTTCACCAGAGGAAAGAGATCGCACAGCTTGATCGGCAGTGAGATGTGACAATCCTATTTTTTCCAATTGTATGAGTAAATCCGAAGTTGATTTCGATACGTTGAAAGGNCCAAACCACTCTGCCAATTCTAATAAATTGAGCTTCAGAATATCGGCGATTGTTGCACCATCTATCCTATACGATAGGATCTTATCATTGTAGCGTAGACCATTACAAGAAGCACATTGTTCTATGTGATTGGCAACCACGTCAAGACTAACTTCGACAGTGCCTTTTCCTTTACAGTTAGGGCACTGAC
>P_1C_Liq_1_UnCtyDRAFT_1000268_pt1 | contig 12213 bp, 11 predicted proteins | sample Pon1CUnioCityCA_2_FD_10230 | JGI IMG/M metagenome (IMG submission 10230) | reverse complement strand
CATCATCGAACCTATTCCAGCCAATAATGGTTTATTGCTCCAGGAAAAATCGTTTTTACTGAAATTGAGAGAACTTTGTACTGAACACGGTGTAATGCTGTTCTTCGACGAAGTGATTTCTGGATTCCGAGTAGCCTTTTCAGGTGCAGCAGAATATTATGATATTGCACCGGATATTGTGGCTTATGGAAAGATTATAGGAGGAGGATTACCCGTCGGAGCCTACGGCGCAAAAAATCACATTATGAAGAGCATATCTCCAGACGGACCGGTCTACCAGGCTGGCACATTAAGCGGTAATCCCGTGGCGATGTCAGCTGGAATAGCGCAACTCACGGTTTGTTCCCAGAAAGGGTTTTACGAGGACCAGGAAAAACGCACGCAGACAATGGTCAAGCACATCAATGCTTATGCAGACCAAAAAGGATATGATTTTGAAATCTTTACTGTTGGCTCTATTTTTTGGCTTGCTTTTTCAGATAAGGCTGCCATCCGAAGCGCCAACGAGATAGGTGCTGACATGACACCCTTCAAAAAACTGCACAAGGCACTCTTGGAGCGTGGCGTTTATGTAGGGCCCAGTGGCTATGAAGTTGGATTTGTTTCACTCGTTCATTCCGAAGAAGTACTCGAGCAGGCATCCGAGCTTTTTTGCGACGCACTCGATGAAATTTTTGGGTAAGTCAACCCATCCTGAACGATTTGCATCATGATAAAACTGAGCATATTTGCCGTCGCTTTGCTCATGTCCTTTTGTTCGCTGGCCCAGGTGCAGGAGAAACAAACGGTTTATCTGCTCCCTGGACAAGGTTCGGATTGTCGTATCTTTTCAAAATTGCGTATTGATACTGCGCAGTACAACCTGATCTGCCTGGAATATGATGCTCCCCGATCAGACGAAAGCATGAAGCATTTTTCCATGCGCATCAGTAAAGCTATTGACACGACACAACAGTTTATCCTCATCGGTGTATCACTCGGAGGTATGATCAGTACAGAAATTGCCCATCATCTTCATCCTGAAAAGGTCATCCTGATTTCCAGCGCTAAAACGAGGAAAGAATTGCCGAAGCGCTATTTAATTCAGCGTTACATACAACCCTATCACATTATCCCGAAACGCGTGATTAAGGCTGGAGCAATCTTACTTCAACCAATCATTGAGCCCGATCGCAGAAAGGAAAAGAAAATTTTTGTTGATATGCTAAAGTCAAAACACCCGAATTATTTTAAAGAGACCGTGCGCATCATCTTAGAATGGGAACGGCAACAAAATAATGCAGAAAACATTATTCACATTCATGGTGACAACGATCACACTATTCCGATCAAGAACGTGAAGACGGACTATGTAGTGTCAACGGGTTCACACATGATGACGCTAACACAACCAGCGGTTATCAATCGCATTATCAACAATATACTGAACGACTAATGGTCATGTTCTATTGCTAACTTCTCTATTCTTTATGATCTTGGGCATCAAACGATTTTATTGCCTTTAAAATACCATTTACATCCTGCTGCACCATGCACTTAAAATGTTTTTTAGGACATTTGCTATATCCAATTTTAGAGCAGGGACGGCACGATAGGTTTTTCACTTCGTGGATCGTATAGGACCCTGGATTCGNGGGACGGTAAGGATACATTCCAAATTCAGGTACAGTGTTGCCCCAGATGCTCACGATAGGCTTNTGTAATGCTGCAGCTATATGCATCATTCCAGTATCATGGGTAACGAGTAAGCGTGATTGTTGAACGACAGATGCAGAACCTTCGATACTTAATTCTCCGCAAGTATTATAAATCGATTTTTCAGGTAATGCTCGACAGAGGGCTTCTCCATCTTTGATATCTTCTCTTCCCCCAATAATCACGACCGGACGATCCAGACCTTCTACAATTTCCACCCACTTCGAAATCGGAAGTTTTTTCGTAGCAAATTGCGCCCCAATAGCCAGGCAAATATAGTCGGCACCATTTGTTATTCGCAGTGCCTCAACTTCATCCGCTGTATCTATAAAAAAATCCAGCCCTTTGAGGTCATTTTTAACCCCTAGCGCAGCCACCGCTTCAAAGTAACGGTCAACAATATGAACATCAGGCATACGTTTGTACTTAAAATTTACATACAACCATTTCTGTACATTTAATTTGGGAAAAGTATAATGCTTTTGGCGGAGCGCCGTTTTTATTTTCTGCGTCCGAATATTGCGGTGCAAGTCAATGACATAATCAAAAGATGCTGCTTTTAATGTCGATAAAACATCGCTCTGATCTTCACCCCAGGCATGCGCTTCATCCACCATCGGATTGCGTGCATACAAAGAAACATATTGAGGTTTGGTTAGCGTATGAATCACTACATCATTCAATTGCTCTTTTAAACAACGAATGATCGGAGAAGTCAGCACGATGTCTCCGATTGAACTCAGCCGAATGACCAAAACCTTTGTCATAGAACAAATGTAATGAAAGATTTGATTGTCGATAGCATTGCTTAACTTTGTGCCGTGGATTATGCAATAGAAATAAAGTTTAAGGAGGTCCTCTCCGAACTCGAAGAACGATTTGGTGGAGGAATGGATGCGCAGGCTGTCTTATTCTTGATTGGTGTTCAGGAATTAGGGAAAGGTTACCAGAAATTTTCCAAACGACAAAAAACAGAACTCATGCACGTTGCTGTCTGTACGGTACTTGAGCCTTATGGCTTTTACAAAACAGTAGGCCGTGACGAGGACAACTGGCCGCACTTTGAATTTGTAAAAGAGCTTCCGCCGTTGGATGATCGTCAGCAACAACACCTGATCAAAGAAGCAATTATTGAGTATTTTAATGCCGAAAAACAAGAAAATCCTGATTCAATCAAAGTCCCGGAGGTTCTGCGCTATTTTGAAGAAGAACAAAATGATCATTTTGGCGAGTGAACACTAATGATGAGTCCTTCACCTGCAGGATGTGGATTTTTATTTTTTCTTACGTTTCGAGCCAAATGGATTTTTCAACAGTTGAAAAAGTCGAAAAAGGCAGTAAAACCAAAGTCCGGAACCTATAATCAATCCCGTAATGAGCACGATTTTCCAGCCCAATTGAATAGAACTGACCTTCATTACTTTTTCGCATCGCTCGAAAAAGTAACAAAAAGATCTAGCGCTTGATATATGATCTTGGTTGCACTCCTTCGTTCAAATATAATGCGCCGCTTCACAGAACTCACAATTCTAATGAAATTTAAATCCGCCTTTTCGTTTTGTATTTTTAGATTATTAGAATGCTTAACTAGCCTTTCCACGCTTTTTTTTCCAGATCAACCATCCTCTTACGTTGAATTATTTTCTTCCGCTTTAGGTATATCTTCTCCCAATTGGTAGACACCTCTTTTAGGGATCGTAAGTGCGATACCCGCTTCATCGAGACCTTTTTTCGCCGCTTCTAATTGAATCCAGTACATCGGCCAGTAATCATCTGACTGGATCCAACTTCTCACAGTGACAACCATTTCGTAATCACCAATGTGATCCAGCCGTACATCGGGCTCGGGCTCTTTTAGCACCTTTTCATGTTTCGTCTGCGAAGCATACAGCACCTCACGTATGCGGTCAAGGTCCTCTTTAAAATCAAACTTGAGGAATAAATCTATCCGCCGTATATCATTCATGGAGCGATTATCGACATCGCTATTCGCCACGTTCCCGTTGGGCATCGTAATAATGCGACCATCAAAAGTTTGAATGCGTGTGTAAAGAATGTCAATTTTATGAACTTCTCCCAGTTTTCCGTTTACCTCTACCAAATCGCCTACGCGAAAGGGCTTAAAAGCCAATATGAGCACACCGCCGGCGAAATTCGCCAGGCTCCCCTGTAATGCGAGACCAACAGCGATCCCCGCAGCACCAAAAATGGCAATAAACGAGGTCGCCTGAATGCCTAAAATGATGCCAATAATGGCAAAGAGCAAACCATAAAGCACAAAGATGGACAGGCTCTCAATAAAAGTACGCAGCGAGAGTTCAATATTTGCTTTGCGCAAAAATCGCTTCAAAAAACGCTTTAAAAGCCGTATAATCAACACCCCGACGACTAAAGCGAGAATAGCTTTTATCGCCGTGGGGCCTACAGCCTTGATAAAATCAAAAAACTGCTCCTTCAGATATGGGAAATCAATTTGATCGAACACTTACTTCTTCTTGAATGCATTAATCGCGTTCACCGTAAAGTCAGACAAAACAAGTTCACCGCTGAGCGCTGCGCGATCGGACAACAACTGATCCCAATTATCGGTTCCTTCCCAGAATACTTCTTTCAAGAGCTTCATCGCCTCGGGATTGGAATCGGCTAAATTATTGGCAAGCGCATTGACAGCCTCATCCATTTTATCCGCATCTTCAAAAATCTCAGCATACAGTCCGTTTTTCACAGCCCAATCAGCCGAACGCCATTCCGTGGCATTGATGGCTAACTGACTCATCGCTGAAGTCCCTACCTTGCGCTCTACAGCTGGTCCAACAACAAATGGCCCAATACCTATGGCTAACTCAGACAATTTGATTCCTGCGTATTTCGTAGCATAACAGTAATCAACAGCACTAGCCAATCCTACACCGCCGCCAACAGTTTTTCCCTGCACCCGACCAATGATTAATTTAGGACATTTACGACATGCGTTGATCACATTGGCAAAGCCCATAAAGAATTTTTTACCCGTATTAAAATCTTTAATTGAAATGAGTTCATCAAAGCTTGCACCAGCACAAAATGCGCGATCACCTTCCGATTTTAATACGATGACCCTGGCGTTGTCATTAGCGCCTAATTCCGTAATGGTATCCGCCAACTTTTTCAGTACTCTTCCCGGAAGGGAATTGCTTAGCGGGTGATGAAAAACAACAGTGGCAATTCCTTTTTCACTAATTGAATAGTTAACATCTCCTTGATTAACTGCGTCTGTATTACTCATTGAATTTTGTTTTGATTTGCTATCAAAAATAAATATTTACGAGCACTTTTACGCCTTTGCTCATGAAAGATTCAATTACTTCAACCAATTTCGACGTTCATCGAGGGGCCATGTTTAATCTACTGAACGTTCTACCCAGTCGCCATTTTCTTTGATCAGTTCAATTAAGGCGCCCACCGCCTCCGATTCGGGCACATTTTTCTTGACTACTGTCTTTTCTTTGTAGAGATGAATTTTCCCCGGGCGCGTTCCGACATAACCATAATCAGCATCGGCCATTTCTCCCGGTCCATTGACAATACATCCCATAATTCCAATCTTAACACCTTTCAGATGCGCCGTATGTTGACGGATTTTTGCCGTCGTTTCTTGTAAATCAAACAGTGTTCGTCCACAAGAAGGACATGAAATATATTCGGTTTTAGAAATGCGTGTGCGGGTGGCCTGTAAAATCCCAAATGCCGTACTATTGATCATCGTCGGAGCTATTCTCGTTTGATTGGATAACCAGAGCCCATCGCCTAAACCATCGATGAGTAATGCTCCCAACTTGGTCGATTGCCACAGCTGGAAAGATTCAGTGTCATCTGTTTTTGTGGTATATTTAAGAATAATTGGTAAATCAATATTTTTCAATACTAATGTGCGATAAAAGTGGCGCATCACCTGAACGTAATTACTCGCATTGGTTTCCACCACGAGCACGACGTCTCGCAAAAAATGTAATTCCTGTACATCGAGATTCGTGGGGTTCCAGCGCAAAAAGTTCAATTTCGGATGACCAAACCCTTGCGCAGGAATGGCGTCGTACATCGGGTAAAATTGCGCGCGATCTTTACTGTTTTGTTCCCAATTTTCGTGATTCATGACAACGCCTAACATCCCTGGAACTTCAAAGTCAACCGTATGATCTCCGACAAAAACATAGTCTGCCGCCAGGTCTTGAGTGCTCCACTTATCCAGTTTTTTGGAATAATTGTAACCAAATCCAAAAAATTGCCCCGGAGTAATCGTTTCATTTTGGCTGATATCGGCAACAACAACGGGGGCATTTTTCCCTCCAACATTATTAATGGTCACGGTATCGCGACGTTCATGCTCGAAAGGATTGTACGGCGTATCCAGGTGTTCAGGTAACGCAATAGCTTGCTCCTGATCCACATATTGCGCCGCCAGTTTCTGAGCAACGGGAATTTCAGCTTCTGGTACCTCCGTAAGGGAAACCCTTATCGTATCGCCCAGACCGTCTTCCAATAATGTACCTATCCCGACCGCTGATTTGATGCGACCATCCTCTCCGTCTCCAGCCTCCGTTACGCCGAGGTGAAGCGGGTAATTCATGCCTTCTTCGAGCATGCGCGCTACTAAAAAGCGGTAAGCCTGCACCATGACCAGCGTATTGCTCGCCTTCATCGAAATGACAATGTCGTGATAATCGTGCTTACGGCAGATGTGGAGGAATTCCATCGCCGATTCCACCATACCTTCAGGAGTATCGCCGTAACGGCTTAAAATCCGATCGGAAAGAGAACCGTGATTTGTTCCAATACGTATGGCAGTGCCATTGGTCTTACACAATTTTACAAGTGGTGTAAATTTCTCTTCGATCCGCTCCAGCTCAGCCCGATAGGAAGCGTCCGTATATTCAATTTCTTCAAACTTTTTTTTATCTGCGTAATTTCCAGGATTCACCCGAACTTTTTCTACATATCCAGCAGCAATCTCAGCGGCATTCGGCGTAAAATGAATGTCGGCTACCAATGGTGCGGTGTACCCTTGTTTCAACAGGTTAGCTTTGATCGCCTGTAAATTTTCTGCAGCTTTTTTTGAAGGAGCCGTAAGGCGTACGAGCTCACACCCCACATCGATCATGCGTTTGGACTCTTCCACGGACTTTTCAGTGTCCATGGTATCTGCAGTGGTCATCGATTGTATTCGTACGGGGTTTTTTCCGCCAATACCGATGTTGCCCACAGGAACTTCCCGGGTTTTTAGTCGCGACCGATTGTAAGGATCATTGCAATATTTCATGGTTGTGCTCTTTCACTAACAAATGTAATACATCGTATTCAACCGTTGAACATGATTGAACAGATTATCAAGGTAAAAACATACTAACTTTTTAAAAGTTTAAACTGCAGGCGGAAAATAAGTGCGTAATTTTTCTTTTTCATTCTCCCAACACTCAATTTTGCGCGCCTTAACACAGTTTTCTTTGCACTGCCGCAACCGATCTGAATCCTGAATCAGCGCATTAATGGAATCTGCAATAGCTTTTGGTTCGTGGGCAGCGATCACACTTCCCACCTCATATTGCTCAACAATCTTTACGATTTCTATAATGGGTGAAGTGATAACCGGCGTACCAGCCTGAATGTAGTCAAAAACTTTGTTAGGCAATGAGTACCGGTAATTAGGATTGGAGTCTTTATCAAGCGTAAGGCCAACATCAGCACAATACGTATAGTTCATCATTTGGTCGTACGGAACCCGATCGATAAACCGAACACTCCGCTCCATTTTGTCTTCCTTTACACGTTTTTTGAGTTGGGGGATAATGTCTCCGCTACCCACAATATACAAGACTGCATTTTCCACATATCGCATAGCTTCAACGGCTTCTTCAGCGCCGCGGTCGACATTAATTCCCGCCCCTTGAAGGATAATAAGCTTTTTATCATCGGGAAGCCCCAGGGCACTGCGCGAAACCGAGGATCTTGGCCTCCATGATTGAGCCACGTTACGCACCACACCGACGGGAACGGCATACCGCTCTCTATAAATACTTGCAATGGATTCGTTCACCGTGTACACATCCTTGAGTTTGGGGAAAATCCATTTTTCTATTGCCAGCCAACAACTCCGAACATAAGGACGCTGGGTCAATTCCGGCACCTCAGTAAATAACTCATGTGAATCGTAGACGAGTTTTTTTGTTTTCCGTTTTAGGGAATATGCCATATAATTCGCCAACAGTGTATCCAAATCGTTGCTCAACAAAACTTGAGACCGGCGAACAAGTAAAAACAAAAACAAACGGAGATTAAAAGCAGCATAAAATAGCGGTCCTTTTGTAAATACAAGTCGCATGCGATACGTAGAGTACGGGCGTTCATACAAGCTTTTGCTGTTCTTTAACCGCCGCCCCACGAGCAAAACACGAAAACCCTTCTCGTGCAAAAATGTACACACTTTATGAACGCGCTGATCGGTGTACAAGTCATTCGTCACAGAAACTATAATGCGTGGAGCTTTCATAAATTCAAAGATAAAAAAGACTTCCTGGTTTCCTGATTATTGGTGGAGCTTTTGTAGGGCATTCATAATTTGATGAGCGTGTGCGTGAAAGCCAAAATCGCGTTTTAATTCATCTTGAATAGCCTCATTGGGCGGCAATTGCTGTTGAAGGTATTCATGCACTTCACGAATGGCTTCCTCAGGTGTTTCTTTCACATCGCAAAACGGTTCTAATCCCGTACCCACGACCATTTTTTCATTACATAAAACCGGTTTTCCCGAACAAAGGGCATGCATTAATTTCAACTTAATACCCGTAGACTGTTGTGTATAGAGCAAATGAACATTCGTCTGCGTCATGTATTGATGCAGTGTTTCATCATCTGGATTAGCGATTAGCTCCACATTCTCAAACCCTTCGATTTTCCGTTTTAAGCCAGCTGTAGGTAGTTTACCGGCGAAGATAAACCGTGCATCTGTTTTCGAACAAATATTGTTGAGCAACCAATGTGCTGCGCGATCATTTTCTGCCACGCATAAATTACCATGATACAGGGCAAACGGGTAATTGACGATGCGTTCCGCTTTCAACTCGGGAAATTGACACCGTATAGCCACGGGTAAATGTGTTGCATTTCCATACTGGGACTGATAGTACTCCGTATCTTTTGGAGTAATGCACAATAATTGATCGGCTTTTTGCAGGTTTTTTTCGTGTTTTTTTAACCGTTTGGCCTCCGTTTTAAAGTATTTCTTTTTCCAACTTGATTTTTCTTGTCGACCCAGTTGGGCATAATAATCGTGCTCCACATTATGAACGCGAACGAGTTGTATTTGATCTTTCAGTTCCGGATGTCCCAGATAGGCAGTCGTGTGCTGACCCTCGAACAAGATTGGTGCCCCGTGGGCTTTTAGGTTTTTCAGCAAGTGCTTGCACGTTCTGGAAGCCACAATCATAGGGTCTTTACCAACCATTGAAGCGACCTTGTTTTTGCGAGGGTAATAATGTACCTCATCGCACCATTTCTTGAGCAGCTCCACTTCTCCCCGACCGTAATCGAAACAATGTAAAATAATTGACACATCGCTGGCGTGCAGTGCCTGAATGCGATTCAACACATCTATCACGCCACCGTAGTTGGCCGGCCAGGGAACATCAAAAGAAACAATATGTAGCTTCATCACTGGCATCTAAAGTAGTAGAAATTTTTCAAAGTGAATAGACCTCCTTCAAAATCATCATCCCATTTTTCGGGATTCTTACGTATGTATTCAACAATATTCTCGTACGAACGTCCATTGCGGATAACATGATCGTAATAGTTGAACTCCCACAACGGATGTTTACGATTAAATTGCTGCACAGGGATTTGTCGTTCATCAATAAAATCATCGATTTTCCGCAATACCGCCGATATATCCGGCAACAAATGACAAAATAGATTTTGGTTTGCGCTGGAACGGTTGGCATTGATGGTTCGTCAAATTATGGCGTTTTCCATTGATTTTTGGTTCGTTGGGAATGGGTTGGTTTTTTTTTATTTAATGAATCACTATTGTCCGATTAAATCGAAAGCTATTCTGTTTTATACTACTTCCTTTCATTTTTTATTCACGCTTAGTTATTATTTACAGATGTTTATGAGCTCGGATAACACCTCGGTTTTTGAAAAAAACGCAACAAAAATTCAAGGCTGTCAAAGCAAAACGATTTCCAGTGTCTTTTTTCCACTTATTGAATTTACGTCTCAGTATAGCGTTTGCAAATTCAGACATTATCATCGAAGTAATATAAATTGAATAATTCTTTTGAACTGCATCGTTAAAAAGTCTCGAATAATGTTTTTAACGTTCCTCTTTATAATTGGCTATTGAACTAAATAAAAAGCCTTTCAAATGAATCTGAAAGGCTTTTGCAAATTATTGTTTTTTAAATGATTTTACGATGCTAATAAGTCAAATGGGTTTGTAATTGTTTTTTGACCGTATGACTTTAACAAATCAATAAGGTTTGAATTTGAAGTGTGTTCTTTACCCTCGCTTGATGATGATTCACTTACATTATCAGGAATACGACTCGAGAAGAATGACCATAGCTTCTTACCATTGTACGTTTTGTTTACGTCTGGGAAGGATATGATCGGAGCAATGTTGTCTTGATTTTTAAATTCTTCTGAATATTCAAACCGCCATTCTTTCTCCTTGAGCTTGTACTCGAGGGTACCGATCAACAGCTTTTTGTACTTCAATTCGAAAACTACATTATCATTGTCGATTGATTTGACATCATGACGATAATTCACTTCCGAACTCTTTCCTTTGAAAATATTTTTTATTGCTTTCACCATTCTCACTTTCTTTAGTCAAATAATTCGTTAATCAACTTAAACCTAAGCTTCAAACATTCAACTATTAATCTCCTTCTCTCTACGCTTAATAGACGTTTAAAGTTATTATTTATAACGTAAATACATCTATTTAAATTGTCGTCTGATACTAAATATACGAAATCTTTCTTTGTTATTCCTGTTTCAGAATGATAAATAAGCTTAAGTAATTCAATATGTGACAGACTTTTTTTATCCTCCCAACCAATTTTAGGACGCGAATTTAACACATAATTTTGAAATTTCTTATAATTCGGATTATTCTCATGATTAGTTAGCATCTCCTTTACTCGTAGCTCAGAAAAGTTCCAGCATAGCCCTCTAGCTGAATCGTAAATTGGAGAAAAATACTTTCGCTGATTGGTATGAATGCTTGTTATAATACCCCAGTTATATGCGTGTCTATCGTTATTACCTATAATACCATCGAAAATCAACATCTTTATGTAATCGCTAAATAAATCATCAGCATCTTCACCGAAGTTTTGCTTAAATACTTCTTCGACTAACTGGACCGTAAAGAAATCCTGATCATCAATCTTATTATCATCTTGTATATTATCAACGAACTGCTTATCATTATTGAAATAACGTGCGTAAAGGTCTGCCCCATGATAGAGCGTTTCTTTTTCATTGAGGAAGTACTCGCTTAGAAACCAAATCTGATTATTGATGCGTCGCAAACAAGAGTTGGCCATCGTGAAACCTAATGTTCTTCCGAGCTCATTTATTAATTGTTCTGTGATTGATTCTACTGGGTACCATTTTTTCGCTGACTTTGCGATATATTTTCTCCAGGTGTTGGGATTGGCTTTTTTTACTTTACCTTTTTTCTCATAATCGTATAATGCTAACATACATTTTGGAGCATCGCCAATGATCGTTCCCAGATCAACATATTGAAAATACTTTTTACGAATTACTTTTACCTCCCCATCCTTGGGTTCAAATCCAGAGTAATTCTCAGGAGGAATAAATTCGAACTTATCGAGAAGCATATTTTTACGGTTTATTTTTTATGGCAAGTCACGGTATACTAATGGTGCACCTAAATTCACCCATAAATATACTAATTAACAATACATTCTGGACAGTCATCGATTTTCCTTACGTCCAGAAATAGTAAATGTCGTTTCCTCGATCGGTATATTGAATCCCTTCAATTTTTGTGACTAACGCAAAGAATTCGTTTAGATCGTATTGCTGTTTGGGGATGATGTAATGGTTTCTGCTCATGGGGGTTTTGTTTTAAACGCAAAATCTTGGACAATTTTTTCCGTGTGAGGTGTCTCGCATCTACAATAGTAGAAATTATTTGAAGTCAATAGACTTGGGACACATTCGACCCGTTCACGGGGATCTACAATAGTAGAAATTATTTGAAGTCAATAGACTGATGCCGTAGGATAGTGAACGACAACATCTACAATAGTAGAAATTATTTGAAGTCAATAGACTAAACAGCCGTTGCCGCAGCAGCAGCATCTACAATAGTAGAAATTATTTGAAGTCAATAGACACTTTGGCGCTTACGGTGGTTGATAAGATATCTACAATAGTAGAAATTATTTGAAGTCAATAGACCAGATGATTGAGATTTTACCGCTGGTCATCTACAATAGTAGAAAT
>P_1C_Liq_1_UnCtyDRAFT_1000264_pt1 | contig 12376 bp, 9 predicted proteins | sample Pon1CUnioCityCA_2_FD_10230 | JGI IMG/M metagenome (IMG submission 10230) | reverse complement strand
TCGGGGTAAAGTTTATCTATATATGCTTTTCTAACTGCATCAGAAGTCTGTTTTTGATAATCTGTTGCATACTCGGGGCTTATAGCTACTACTTGATTTTCTTCGTTAAGAGCATATATTGCATTATCTTGTTCTGGCTCTTCGTAGTCTAAATCAAATTTTTCTGCGCTCCATCTATAAATATCTTCTACTTTTTTTAAAGAACCGTCTTTGTTTTTAAATACGTTGGGGTTTGAGTTTATACTGTTTTGTGAAACTACTTTGTCAACTGTTAAGTTTGGAAATGTATCACGAGCTTCTAATAGTTTTTTTGCACCGCCCATACCCATAAAATGAGCCAAATACAATTCATTTTCAGAAGGCTCTCTTCCTAATTTATTTCTTAAATAATTTGCATTTCTTCTTGTGAACTCTTCTACAACTTTTCTTGATTTATCAGGGTCAAACCTGTCTTCTAAAGTATAGTCTAAACCTAAGTCTTTTACAGTAGCTTTCCATGTACCTTTTGTAAATTGGTATAACCCTGCCGCTGAAGAAGTGTCTGCTTTTGCATTAGGGTTGTCAGAAGACTCTACTTTTGCAAGTTTTTTATAATAGTCAGGTTTTATACCTTTGTTTTTTACTTTATTTTTTACTAACATCTACTTGGTGTATAGGTTTTTGTTAAACTGTGCTAACTCAAATATTTTTTTATGTTGAGTTTCGTAAGATTTTAAGTTTATTAAGAAAGCATTGCCTCTTAGTCTTTCTAATACTCTTTTGCCATAGAAACTTAAAACATTGTTATTTGACTGTTTGTCTACTCCATTTTTGTTGTTTTTAAATAAAGGTAGTTGTGAAGATTCCTTTTTTATTCGGTTATAAAAGTAATTGAACCTTGAAATACCGTCTTGTTGAGTTTGCAATATTCTTTGCTTATTACCTTCTGTTTTAGGATACTTACTCAAATCTCTTAAAGTTTTTTGCCAATCTAATTTTAAAAGCCCCGAATGATTTGAACTGTTATAAATATAAGCTTCTTCAAAACCTATTTTTTTGTTTTGTATAAAGTCGTAATCATTAGAGTATCTTCTACTATCTAATCTATAAGAAACGCTCTCTAAGACTTGATTTGTACCTTTGTTTTGTACAGGAACTTCTATCTCCCAAGGGTAAGGTTTACCATAAAATACCTGGAAAGATTTATTGGTTAATAGGTGTGACCATAAACCAAAGGTTTCGTCTTCTGTGTTTTTTCCTGTTTGAAAATAGTTGTTGTGGTCTATATAATAGTTAGGCTTAAAGTCAAAAAACGAAGCCCATTTGGCTGTATCTAAATTATAAGATATAGTCCAAGAAACATTTATTAAGTCTGCTTCTATTGCTTTTCTTTGTTGTTTTGTTCTTTCGTCTTGTATATATAAAACACCATCTATTTCTTCAAATAAATTTTTGTCTTGTGGTATAAAATCTTTTTTAGTTATAAATATTCTTTTGTAACGACTATCATAACCCATTGTTATACCAAAACCGTTGTAAGGATTGTCTATGTCTATATTAGGGAAATATTTTCTTATCTTAAATGGCAAATACTCTTTAAACCAGTTTCTCATTCCTGAAGGTTCGCCGTTTGATTGAGCAGAGATTTCTTGCAACCCCTTTCCGTTTGTTTCTACTTTAAATACTTGACCTCTTTCACTATCTACAAAGAAATGACCGTATTCACAACTTAAAATAGGAAAGTGTTGTGAACCTGCGTAACCTAAAGAAGTGTCTGTAAATATTCTCGGTCTTTGTGCAAACATACCGCCTAAACCTGTTTGTCTTGTTTCAGGTCTTCTACCGTCATCAACTAATTGGTCAAATGCGCCAAAAATAGCCGTTGTTTTGTCAAATATAGCTAATACCTGTTCTGATTCTATTCCTTTTATAGAGTTTAATTTTCCATATTTTGTTTGGAACTCGTATTTATCTAAAGGTCTGAATATTAACCACGGGTCATTGAAATTATTTTCAGAGTTATCGGGCAAGCTGTATATTACGCCGTTTGGTGAATCTGTTTTACAATCATATTCTTCTTGATTGTATATATCGGGCAATGTTAAAANACCTGTTACAGTTTTTTCTTTTGAGTAATCTCTGTTGTATAAAAATTTATTACCTTTTCTTGCAGGATTATTCTTTTCTTGCGTCCACCACATATAATCTTCTATGTTTGGATAGAAGTTGTTCCAAGGCTCAGGCTCTGCATACCTAAAGTTTGTGTTTATGGTGGATTCTGTTAAAAAAGAAGGTATTCCATTATACCACAAATAAAATTTAGACGGCTCTTTTACATAACTTCCCCCTGTATTTGTCGGTAAATCAAACTTATAATCACTATCTTTTGTAGGAAGAAGTTTGCCCGAATTTCTTTCTTCTGCATCGCTTAAAAAGTTACAGTAAAATCTTGGTTCTTCGCCTATATTAGTGTATCTTTTATAATCGTAGGGTGTCATATCAGCTTGATTAAAAGCTGTTGATAAAAAGAAAGGAAAAGGTCTTCTTAAAGTATGTCGGCAAATATAAGTATCACCACCGAAAAAAAAGTTTTCTTCGTTAAAGTGTCCTTTTTTATTTGTAGGTATCCATCTAACACTATTTATAGTTCCATACTGTGAAGGTAAAAAGTTTTTTAAAGATACGTATAAAGATGCCGTATTTCTTTCTATATTTTTTGTTCTTCCTCTTTCATTTGCTCTTGCTTGTCCTGCGTAAGTTCTTGAAGATTTATTTTGATTTTGTGTGTTGTCATAATTTTTATAAACATTAGAATAATTTATAGGAAAAGATTTTCCTGTAGATAAAAGAACTGTATCTTCTCTATCTACATGGTTTAATTCTAATCTTTCTCCCTCTATGTTGTCTGTAAATATAGTTCTACCTTTTGTTATGTTTTTTCTTAGATTTAAATATCTTAAACTGTCCCCTTCTTCTATATTAGTTGTGTTTAAGTAATTGAATTTACCGACTGTTGTATAATAAGCTGCAAAGTTTCTCCTTTTTCCTAAATTTCTAAATGTTTCTAGCCATTGATATTTATATCTTGCATATTTAAACACAACCGCAGATATTGTATTAAAAGCTGTTATAACACGTGCAGCAACATAACCACCGTCAAATACTGTACCTCCTATAGCTGTAATCTCCATATTTATATTTGAAAAAGCCTGCATAGACTGTATTACTGCTTCTGCTATTACTTCTAATAAAGCTAAAGCACCTGCTGTCTTTTTTAATTCTCTGCCAAGTATAGTGTGTTTAGAGTGGTCTTCTACCAAATCAAAATTACCTAAAGTAGAACCATACATCTCAGATTCTACTTTCATAAGCGGTGTTATATTTACCTTATCATAGTCTGTTTCGGGGGAACTGAAAGTCCATTTATAGTTTGAGTTACTATCGTTAGGATGTGGTATTAAGTCGTTTCTGTTTGAATCTTTATAGTGTAAATTATCTACTCCTAAACTGTTTAAAGGATAATTTGCATAATTTACTTTTTTATTGTTTTTATCATACTCATATAAATCAAACACCACTCCTTTCCCTAATATAGATTTTTCAGAAGTTCTATCTCCTCTTAAAAGCTCAAACCCTTGTATGGAATTTTTTTGTTTCTCTGTTATTAAGTTATTGTTTACGGCTATGTTAAGAGCTGTTTCTACTATTTCTCCGTCTATTTTAACACCCAAAGGAAATATAAAAGAGTCGGAAAAATTTGCTAACTTCTGGTCATATATAAAACTTGACACCTTGTTGTCTGGAAACTTAAAATGTCTTATAGGATTACATCTTAAATCTAAAGTGTCTTTTAAAATGTAATTCCCTTCTGCATCTGTTTGTCCTGCGTCTGTAAATTTTAGTTCAAATTTTGTTCTGTGTTCTGTTGGTATATCAGCAGGTTTTATTTTTAATGTCGTTGAATCATACAATTCTTTGTTGTCAGGGTATTCTTCTGTTGATTCTACATAGCCAAATTCTCCATAAGCATTTGGGACAACCTTACAATCGTCGTCAATAATAGGTTGTTGAAAATCACATGTAGTATTATATATTTGTTCTTTTGCTATTTTTATGTTGTCAAAAGTTACTTTTACTTCTTTGTTTTTTCCATCTGTAACAGCTAAGGAAAAACATCCCGACGAAGCAAAATTGTAATATTTAGGTTTTATAGGGTCAGTAGTGCCGTCTTCATACCTGTATAAATTCTCGACCATTGGGTCATCAGTATTAGCACAAGTGTCGCAAATAATATGATAAGGTGTGTCTATAGCTACATAATAAACATCGTTTGCGCCGTTCGTAATAGTTTTTTGCGGGTTTTCATTGTTAGTTATTAATAGGTCGTTTCCTGATTTTTTAAATTTTATTTTTAAAGACTCCGTTATACTTTTTAACGTTATATATATTGGGTCGGCATTGTTAGAACTATTCTTATAAACACAAATTCTATACTCTCTTGTTCCTAAAAGGTCAGAAGATACTATTGAATCCCTGCTCATGTTGAGAATAAAAGTATCTTGAAAATTCTCTAATTTAAACCATCTTGCATTATTATATATATAATTATCATAAGTAAAATCGGTTCCCCATTGAGACTCTATTTCTCCTCCTGATAAAATTTCGTCTGTGTTTGACAAAGAAGCTGTGGCTTTTTTTGAAGAAAGCATTTCTGACTCTTGAAAACCAAAAAAATAATTTACATAAAAAGATGTGCTAAGTGTTTGTAAATCTTGTGTAGGCGTTATTATTTCTGCAAAAGAAGGTTCAGAAGGGAAAGGAGTTTCTGAGCGTAAAGGGCTTGAACAGTTTCTTTGTGGAAAAGGTTGTTTGTATATTGTAGGAGCACAATACCCACTACCGCTACCATTAAAGTATTGAACTTCATTGACCCCAAACATATTACAAGAACTTGGAGGTCGAGGTGTTGGATATTCGTCGGGAAAAGAAGCAGGTATAAACTCTGAACTTTCGGATACTATATCTAATACTTTTATTTCTTCTTCTTCTAAGTCTTGTGCTGTTACTTCTTCACAGCAATTTTGGTTTTCTTCACATTCAGGGTTTTCTGGCGGGCACTCTTCACATATATCTCCTAAATCTGCTTCGCCAAGTTGGCAATTATCATTTTCATAATTAGATAAGGTGAATAAGTTTTTTATAGCTATTTCTGTTGCTGTTAAATCGGAGTTATCAGTAGCTAAAATATCTTCTATGTTTTGTTCAAGATAATATTGTAAATCTACATAAGTTTCTACATCATCTAATGATATAGTTAATTCATAGTTTGAAGAAGACAGTTCTGCTAAAGGGTTATTTTCATCGCCAACCACACAAGAAGCTTGGTCTGTTACTTCTACTGTTTGGTAGTCTATCCCTTCTTGTTCTATAAATTTACCTGTTTCTGTCGCTGTGTTATATAATTGCCACCTCTTATTTAGAGTTTCTGTTGAACAATTAGCTCCTGTTTTATTTATTGAGTCGTGGTCTTTATTAGGCTGCCCGTCAATTAGTTCTACAGATTCTAAATCTGTTGTTATTGCTTGTCTTCCTACTAAAGGAAAAGTAGGAGAATATTCACCGTCTTCAATAAACCTTAATGCTAAAGGGTAAGTTTCGTCTCTATTAAAGCTTTTATATTTTGATGCGTTTATACCGTCTTTATAAAGATTTTCTGTTGCTATATGAGATTGCCATTGTACAAACTCTCCTATTAAATTTACTACTTTTTGTAAGTTTAATCTTTTTTTATAAGTTATTCCCTTACCTAATAAATAGTTGTTAGCTGTTGTTATTTGCTCTAACTTATCTACCCTTACCGCAAACTGCGAAATTTTATCTAAAGAAGTTCTTATTTTGTTTTGTTCTGTTGTGTAAATTACAGTATTATCAGAAGTAGAGTGTATACCTTCTTCAAAAAAGCTTGTTGCTCTATTTATATCTGTGTTTTGTATTACAACTACCTTATAATTTGTAAAAGACTTATCAAGGTTTTTGACGTTTAGTTTTATTGCATAATTTGTCTGCCCTACAACTTGCTCGCCTTCTAATATTTTATTTTGCCTATCAAATATCGGTATAGGTTCTGTTATAGAAAAATATCTTGATTGTTCATTTCCTGCTTCATCACAATAAGCTAAAACAAACTGATATGTTCCTCTTTTTAAGTTACCACCTAATACAATTTCTGTAGGCACTATTATAGGAAACTCTGAGTCTTTAAATATTTCTAATTTATCACAAGCTATTCCACAAGCAGGTTCTGTAAAGTCTTCACCACATAAAATATTGCCTGTAAAAGAATATTGGTCTAAATTGTCTAACTCTAAGTATCTTGGTGGGTTAAGATTGTCTGTCCAATACAAGACTTTACCGCATTTTTCATTTTTAATTACGGCTGTTTTTATTGGATAGTCTAAAGAAAAATTTAAACACCTATTGTCTGACTCTTCACAAAAATCATTTAAAAGAGTCTCGTATGTTTGTGTTTCTTGTTGTTCTAAGTCTTCAAGGGGTGTGGTCAACTCTCTTTGTTGGTTGCACTCGTCACAATCTACAATAGCATCTTCTAAATTTGGTAATTCAGAAATATTTTTTATTCTGCCTATTTCGGAAACCCCTGTTGAAGAGTTTTTTAAAAAATAATAAGTTTCGTTTAAATTTACGTCATTTTTAAAGCCCACAACCTTAAAACCATCTTTAAATTTAGAAGCTAAAATATTTGAATGTTCATTTTGTATGTTAAACCCTTCGCCTTGCTCTTCAAAGAAGTTTGAATTTTTTGCATGAGCGTACTCCCCCTCTTGGAGGTTTGAAATATGAACATCCTTGTTCATTCCTTTTTTAGCGGTAGAAAAAGAAGTGTCTTTCTTAGTAGGCATTTCCTCTAAATGTTAATTTAGGCATTAAGTTCTCAAATCTTCTATGTCTTCTTCGCTGTCTGTTACGTATAGATTTCCATACTCTTGGGTTCATAACATCGGCTTTTAATTCACTCATAGCAAGTTCAAAAGCATCGCTTTCTTCACGAATTAAGTATTGTAGTTTATTTGACAAATTTGGGTCGTCGTTATTTAAAACCCACTCTTCGACAAGTTTTTTCTTTAGATGATATTCTAAATATATTCTTAACCTGTCGTGTTGTGTTTCAGGTATCAATATATTACCGTCTTCATCCATTGGTAAGGCTTTGTATATAATATATACATAACCGTTTGAAAACTCTGTTTGTAAAATATTATTTAAAAGTCTGACGTTATTTTTATTTCTTTTTTGAACTCTGTTAGGTAAATTTATACAATCTTTATCGACAGCGTTTCTATTGAAGCCTTTTGCTATTCTTAAAATTTGAGGTGAACTATAAAAAATTTTTATCTCTTTTTCTTTGTAATATAAATCTTCTTTTAGATACTGTCCGTCTTTTGAGCAATCACACTCTGAATGTATTAAATCCTCTTTTCCTGCTGCTCTTAATACTTTAGGGCTGTCATCTTCTGCGCAATAGTGAGATAGTTCATATTTCCATACTTGTTTTAAAGCCCAAAAATCTTTTGGTAAAGTTGCTTTACCGTTATTAACTTCTATAATGTCGTCGGTATCGTGCATTAAATTATTACCAAATCTTTTTATTTCAGAACGAAGCCAAGTACGTAAAGATATAGGGTCTATTAACCCCGCTTCATCATAAGATTTAAAAGTATTTTTTACTTCAGCGTATATATTTTCTTCTGTTGTCATTTTTATATTTTAGCGTTGCCGTGAGAATACAAAGACTTTAAGTAAGTGTAGTAATTTTTAGGTCTAAAACCATATTCTGTTATATTTTCCCAAAATATTTTTTTAAGTTTTATGTTGTAAGTCCTGTCCATAATCATTTTTGGAATACAAGACCTTGAAGTAACATCAGTGTCTAAAATAGGAACATATCTATAGCCGTCTGTATGTTGTAAATTGTCATAAAACCATTTGCCTATTTTTAAACCCCTGTTTTCATAAGGTATTATAAGCAAAGAAAAATAACCATATCTTTCTAAAAATACACCACCCTCATATTCTGTCATAAGTTCAGCGGCAGCTTTAAAAAAAGATGTTGATATTTTTTTGTATTCTGCTTCTGTTAATTTTTTATCTTTTTTTACATCTGTTTGTTTTTTAAAATATTGGTATTCTTTTCTATTACCTTTTTTTATTGTGTCGTGTAATCTTATTTTATAGTTAATAAACTCATCTTCATTTTCAACTTCCTCAAAAGGGATTTTATATTTTCTGTTGGTTTTATACATTGTTCTCGTTATTATCTGGCTTTTCATCTGTAGGTATTTGTAGATAAGTTTGTGCCAGCTCTTGTAATGTCTGTTGTATTACGGGTTCTATTAGTTTGTCACTTCCTATAAAATTATACTCTAAAGCACTTTTGCAAGGATTTTTTTCACAATCACAATCTAAATTTTCTGCTGTTTCGGTATCTAAAGTTAAAAGCTCTATAAAAGCAGCCTCCATTTGTGTATTTAGTAAATACAAATATCCACCTCTTTCATAGTAAGCAGGCGGATTATAGTTTTGTTTTCTTTTTTTATTACGAATATAATCTGTAGGTATTGTTTTTTGTAGAGTTTCAGTCTGGTCTAAATTTGAAACTATTTTTATTGAGTCGCCAAACCTTGAATACAACAATTCAGGCAGTTTGTGCTTAGATTTCATTATTTTTTGGCAAGTTCTAAACTCAATAATATCGCACTTTATTCTATCAATTTTTTCAAATTCAAAACAACCTATTTGTGAATACAAATTAGATTCTCTATAAAGAGTTCTATCTCTTAATTTTTGAGACAAAAGAAAACTCATTTTGTTTTCTAAAACACTAAGAATAAATCTGTTTGACATCCACCTGTCTTTTGAAAGGCGGCGGAGTTCTGTTTTTATTCTGTCTACTATTTTTTTCTTAGTCATAATTGCAAATATAATGTTAAATAATAATACTACCAAATTTGTTAAAAAAGAAGGTGCAGTTAAAACCACACCTTCACATAAGAGGAAAACCAAAAAACCCCCTAAGTTGAATTATTTATTGTTAGATTATCTCCATTCACATTGTTGTTTACTTGTATAGCATTTTGACTACTATCAAAATTTTCTATTTTTATTTGTATATTAGATTGGTTTCCACTCCCGCTGAGAGTACTTGAACCGCTGTCCGTAAACTCGTTGTCAAAGCTTGATATGTCTGCTAAAGAAATTGTCCAAGCTCCATCGCTTTGTACATCAACGTAAACAAAAGAAGGTGTGTTTGTAACAGAATAAACAGTACTGCCATCAGTAAACGTAAATGAAAAGTTTGTTGCTGTACAAGCCTGTTTGTTTGAAACAACTCCGTTTTCGTTTATTGTATAACTAAATGCAGGATTGTCTCCTACATTTGATGTTTCATAAGAAGCCCCTGTCTTATTTTCTTGTCCATTTTGAAAACCTGATAAAATAGTATTAGGAATTATTGTAGGGTCTAAAGGAATAAGATTAGAGTTTGTACTATTAACACTGTACAATTGTTGACCTGATGTTAAAGCGTTAAGAGCATCTAAATCATTAGTATTTACTTTTACTTCATAAGAAAGAGAGACTCTTTGACAAGGGTCTGCTCCATTAGCCGATACTTCTGTTATAAAAAAGCTTGCAAGATTTACATTAGGATTACAGTCTCCTTGGTCTATGTTTGTTATTTTTCCGAAAGCATTGGTTGTTACAGAAACTATATCTGTTTGCCCCGCTAAATCGTTGGCAGTTTTTGCTTGGTTGTCTATAGTATAAGTGTTTTGCTTTACTCCATCATATAAAGGTGTAGTAAAACTTGGGTCTTTATATAAGGACTGTGTACCATCCGATGCCAAAGGTGTGGAATCATCTGGCAACCTATAAACTTGAGTGTCTATGGGTAAACAATAATTTGTTGACGGGGGCACAGCCTGCGCTTCTGATACAAACCAAGATAAAGAGGGAGCAATTCTTGTTGGTTTAGGCGGGTTCTTTGTTTTATAAGTGTGTCTTTTAAAATTATTCATTTATGGTGTTTCTTTTAGTGCCCCTAATAAATATGAATTTGAGGCTATTCTTTCTACTGCTGCATTATGTCCTTCTCCCTGTATCTCATCTTCAAAACCAGAAGGCTTTATATCATAACCTGTAAAATTAATTACGTTCGTACCTTTCTGTAAAAAACCTACAAAATAATTGTCATACGGTAAAGATGTTGGTATATTTACTGTTATGTTTGCAGAAGATGCGTCTAATAGTATAACATGATTATTATCTTCGGGAGTTAAGTCGTAAGTTATAGCTCCCCCTGAAGGTGTTGTAGTTACAACTTTTACAGGGTTTTGATTTACTATGTGTGAAGGTTTTGTGTCGTCTGTTTCTGTTACGTCTGCTTGTTTGTAATTAACAGATAAATTAAAAACATTATTAGAAGTTTCTGTTATAGTTGCAGAGTTATCAGGCGAAGTTATTGTTACATCTGCATCGGGGATAGTTACTTCTAAAGTGACATTACCATTACTATCTTCTTGAATGTTTATGCTGTCAGACTTTAGTCCTTTAAAAGTGTATTTTTTGTCTATTGGGTCAAAGTCAGAGACTATTTGTGCATCTGCTGTTGTACTTTCTTTTTCTAAAGTAAAAAGCTCGCCGTCGAAAGTTAAATCAACTTCATTTTCTTCTGTGTTTAAATTTATAACTATTGAGCCATCAGAAGATGTTAGAGTTCTTATTTCTCGCTGTCCTAAATTATTTGTACCCGCATAAAATTCTATACCATTTCCTATATTTTTTAAATCTCCTTGTTGAAGAATGTCTTCTAACTTATTACAAATAGCTTCATCAAACTTTTTTAAAAGAGATTCTACAGTATCAGGTATTTCTGCACCTATACATTCCAATTCTTCTCCTTTATATATTACACAAGCAGAAGATAAATCGGGTATAGGGCAACCACATGTTTTTTGCACACATGGGTTTTGTTCGTTACAATTGTTACAACTCATAATTTTGTTTTTAGTGTACTATCCAATTAGTACCATTATAAAATACTAAGACTTTTTCTGTTCCTTCTCCTTGCACTTGTGTTCTGTATTCAGGGTTTAATGCATCTGTTACAGTGGCTATCTGACCTAACTCGCCAGAAGGTAAAGTAGCTACAGTGTAAACTCTTAGTCTATTTAATCTTGCTCTTGTGTCTACTAAAGATGTTACTAACGCTTGTATTATTTCTGTTGCTGTAGAGTTTTGTTCTAAGCTTAAATAACTTATTGCGTTTTCATATATAACACAATCTGTTGATGTTTGTTCACAAGGTTCTTCGTTTGCATAATTTGCTAATATTGTTTCTCCACAGTCTGCCATAATTAATTATTTAATTCGTTTATTAATATTTGTAAAAGTTGTCCTACTGTTGTTGGTTCTTCACCACAAACATCTACTAATCCTTGTAAATCTAAATTGCAATTTTCAATAGATTGTTCACATACATTTTGATTTTCTAAAGTTTCTACCTTTTCTTGTAAAACGTCTATTTGGTCTTGTTTTTCTTCCAAAAGTTCTGTTAAAACAACACCGTCATTAATGTCTACTTTTGTTCTTACATTGTCTAAAACTTCATAAAGCTCTTGTGTGGTTTCTTCTATGGTTACACAATCTTCAAGGTCAGAGAACGAAGGCGTGTCTAATTCATAATATACACAACTTGCAAAATGTTTGTCGACACAAGTATTTTTTATTTTATTACAACCCATTATTTTTTATTTTAATATGTTTCTATATTTCTTGATTTCNTCTATTGTCCTTATCCACTCACGGCAATGGCTTTTTCCTTTAATCCACATAGGTACATCTACTGTATCAATCACCCACCTCCAAAAATGACCAAAATCGTTTAATTTGTGCTTTTCTCTTGCCTTTCCAAATGCTGATGATAAAGGTTCACCAAAAATACCAAATTGAACCATTCTTTTCTTAAGCATCATGTGATTGAGGCTGTCTCCAAATGCTTCGTTAGCAAATACATTTAGTTTGTATCCAGTTGAGTAAGCGGTATTCTCGCTCCGCTTTGTAAACAGCTTAATAAATACGTCTACTATTGCGATGATCGTAAATAGGATTAATGCTAATATGTTAAGTATCCAGCCCATGATTATATCAATTCAAGGTTAGATGAATTCAATCCAAAATTAGCTGAGCTATCAGCCTGATATTCCGTATCTATTACGGCTAAAATCATTTGTTTTGTTCGTTCTTCTATTCCCTTGGAAACGCTTTTAGGGTCTGAAAGGTTAGGCAAATTACTTTCAAGCGCATCTACTTTTGCTCTACT